>ENA-OOZG01002072-OOZG01002072.1-human-gut-metagenome-genome-assembly--contig:-NODE-2072-length-13084-cov-3.173075_pt1 | contig 13084 bp, 13 predicted proteins | sample MGYA00241706_ERZ501384 | MGnify/ENA primary metagenome ERZ501384 (study PRJEB25962, sample SAMEA2042742) | human gut metagenome | biome: human gut; feature: human-associated habitat; material: faeces... | reverse complement strand
GCAGTCATATGTATTAGGTGGGAGAAACCACCCTCTACATAGTAACTCTTGATTGACAATGCTGTTGCTCTCTCCTGTGAGTTCGTCATCACGACTTAATCTACAGTAGATAGCAGTAATTTTGTCAGACTGCCTGTTCATGTCTTGTTCCTCCTTAATCGGCGGGCAGTCTGCCAATACAGGATTGCTTGTATATATCATATCACACATTCGTGAATAAATCCACCCTTTCGTTATAATATTTTTTGAGCATTTTTAATTATCTTTTGCCATGTGGTCGAGCAGTTTACCGGAAAGACTTCGTGTTCCATCATCCAGACGGGTTTTTACGATGTGGCTTCGTTTCGGTGTGTTGTAGGTTTTTGTCATTCGGTTCCTCCTTCGTTTTTTGAAAATCGAAAATCGGCGTTAGCCGTATCGCTTCCGTTTTGCGGAACAGAGCAGGGTTTGGGGAAGGCACTCCCCAACAAGATTCCATGAGGGGCAAATTGAGCGATAAGCGAAATTTGGACCCATGGTAGAATCTTGCTCTACGCTACCCAGCCTTTTCGTTTTCGCCGATTTTTCAAGTTCACGCTTTCGGAGCTGAACTGTGTTTTGGAAAAATGACAAAACAAAAAGAGCCGATTACACAAAACATCAGAAATCGGCGGGAGCATGGCTCTCGCTTCAAAGTGATGTTCTATGTAATCGGCTTTAAAAATTCAAAGTCGGGTTCTGCTTCGTACAGCTCCCGCCAACAGAACCAAAGGCATGGTGGAGCAGTTCGGCACTTCCGGTGTACCAATACCGTGTCGGACAAATCCGACTCTCATAAAATATGTTTGAACATTCTTATTCAGTTTTTATGTGTGGACAAACTTCCACGACATCATTATACAAACAGCGACACCGATTGTCAATGTTTGGCATCGTAATTGCAACTTTTTTATGAACAGGGGTGGCAGCACTTTTTGCTGTCGCCCCCTTGATTACCATACAGCGGAGACGGGCGAACTTGTCAACGGCGGGCGAAGCCCGTTCATCTCGACCGTTGACATGGGTGCTCGGCTTTGCTATGTAATAACAAAACAAGGCGACCAACTTTTTACGGTTGATCGCCTTTGGCTTAGCTATTCAGTTGATTGTTTTTTGAAACCAATTCTTTTGTTGCTGCGATCTTTCGATCACTATAAAGTACAACTTCCTTGATTGCCAGTTTTTTGATGGCGGATATGAAAGTATCCATAAAAGCAAAATCAATTTTGCCATTCTTTTCGGGCAATCTAATCTCTTTGGTTTTTACAACATTCCAGCCGCCGAGCTTGTTCTTATAAGAATAAATCGGCAGGTCGGTCACTTTGTTAATGCACATGACCATGAACAGATATTGATTCGGGGAGAGTTCAATTTCCTCGGATTTCCAGCGAATAGCATAAGCATCGGACAAAACAGTAAAATCTCTTGTCTGATAATATGCTCTGTAGACATCACTATTAGAAGGAATAGAAATTACATTGTTCAATACAGTTGCTCCGGCTTTGGGTGCATAATAGTTCAATCCTTGATTTTGGAAACTTGATGTGAGACAAGGAAGAACATAATCGTCTGTGGGCTGCTTGGGTAATTCCTTCGCCTTGTACGGCAATTTTTTTGTTGCTATTTTTTCAAAAAGATTGCCTACGGTATATGTGCCCCAATTATCATCGTCGAGCTCAGTAAATCTTTGAAGAGCGCTAAGCTCTTCAGCCGACAATTCATAATTGTCGTATCCGCTTACTGTTAAGTAGGCGGATAGCTCAGCTACCCGCTGAGCTTCCAGCTCAGCTACAAATGATTCCATAAAATCAAAGTCGATTTCGCCGTCTTTGGTGGGAAGTTCTACGATGCAGTTTTTTGCTATTTTCCAATGTCGTGCATACCCAAGATTAGGAATTTGCTTTTGCCAAGCTGTAATAATCCACAATAAACAACGGATGTTATGAATACTTGGCAACAACACCTTCACATTATCAAGAACCGAAAAACTTTTGGTAGCAATATTGAAAGAACATGTGTGATCTCCAAATGTAACAAAAACAGGGTGTTCATCGTCGCATATAAATTCAGGCGAATCAGTATCCATCATTGGAGAAATCAATAAATTTTACAATGACAACCTTGCATAAAGCATGACAAGAAAAACAGCGGTGCGAATGCAATCAGAAATCTACAACATAAGAAAGTCCTGTGCTGCGTATTGAACGCGGCACAGAGCTTTTTTCATTTCTGGTGGTTTTGGGCGGTACATTTGATGCCCTGTACGCAGGGCGCACCTTTGCACTTCACGGAATCGGGCAACAACCAGCCAAACCGCAAAAGGTCACACAAAGCCGCGCATCGGCTGCACGATACCGTAAAACGCGGAATGGTGCAATCCATACGTGCAAACAGCAGATACTTCACGAATCCGGCAACGCTTGAGTTTTTCTTCCCAAATTCAAGCCTTTTCCGACCGAAAATCCATGCAAAACCGTCTTGACAATGGCAGCTGGGGTTAAATTTCAATCCGTCAATCTTGATAGTCGGAGGTAGAGAATACCTACCTCCATTTCTGGCTGATAGGATGGATTTGTATGCGATTTAGGGTCGAAAATCAAGGATTATTCCACCTGTGAGCAGTGCGAAAAGGCGCGGGTGCATGATTTTACGTCTTTATATAAATATGTCTCACTCCGCAGATAAATGCTGTTTTTCACTCTTTCTAAAACTATTGCAGATTATCTGGTTTGATGATATAATAAAAACAAAACGGACTATGTTGAAAAAATAAAATAATAATTTTATATTTTCAATTTATAGATTTCCAATTTACAAGGAGTACCCTTATGACAATATCAGAACAGATTAAGGTTCTGTGCGTAAGGTCTAATATCAGTGTCGCAGAACTTGCAAGACGGATAGGGACAACACCACAGAACTTTAATGCAAAAATGAAGCGAGAAAGCTTTACAATCTCCGACTTGGAATACCTGGCGGAAACGGTGGGGTGTTCTTTTGAGCGCCACTTTGTCCTTCCAGATGGCGAAAAGATCTGACAGGAGGATATATATGGATTTGTTGCACTTCAAAGATAGCACCTCAAATCGGGATGTGATTTCCCTTTTCTCAGGGGCAATGGGGCTTGACATTGGCCTTGCAAAGGCTGGGTTAAATGTTGTCGTTGGTCAGGATTTCGACCCAGCGTGCGTTGCGACCATGCGCGCAAATGGGCACAGAGTGCTTAGCGGAGACATCCGTGAAATTGATGAGGCAGATTTGCTGGATCTGGCTGGACTTGCACAAGGAGAACCGTTTCTTGTATGCGGAGGACCACCATGCCAACCATTTTCTACCGCTGGAAAACGATTGGGAATCAACGATCCGCGGGGCAGTTTGTTCATGGATTTTATCCGCATGATTGACTATATCCGTCCTCGGTTCTTTATCATGGAAAATGTAAAAGGACTTATGTCCGCACCACTCAAGCATACTCCGTTGGCAGAAAGGGATAAAAATGACCCTGCACAGCAGTTAGGGACTGTTTTGGATGTGATCCTGTCTGAGTTTAACAAGTTGGGATATAAAACGGTATATGGTGTATTGGATGCAGTGAATTACGGCGTTCCACAATTCCGCGAACGGTTTGTTTTGATTGGGAGCCGAGATAACGAAGATATTTTTCTGCCGTTTCCAACTCACTTTCAGATGCACCAAGATCCGAAATACCGCTGGCGTACCTTGAGCAATACGATTAGGGATTTGGAATATGATTGCGGAGAGTGTGCTGCGTTCAGCAAAGACCGCCTTGCGTACCTTCGTCTCGTCCCTGAAGGCGGAAATTGGCGAGATCTTCCGGAAGATATACGAAAAGAAGCCATGGGCGGTGCCTATGAATCTGGCGGCGGTAAAGTAGGATTTTATAGACGGCTATCCTATAGCCAACCATCCCCAACATTGGTTACCTCACCCGTACAGAAGGCGACTATGATGTGCCATCCAACGCAGAATCGGCCCTTGAGTATTCGAGAGTATGCTAGAATCCAACAGTTTCCGGATGGCTGGAAGTTCATGGGGACAAATGCAGCGAAGTACCGTCAAATTGGAAACGCAGTTCCAGTAGGACTGGCGTTGGCACTGGGAAAAGCGGTATTATCCGTCGCAGATCAATCCGCTGAAATCCGTACAAAGCGGTTTAGAGGGACAGATATTCACCAAAAGTTGAAACAAGCCATCGAAATAGGAGGTACCTGTTATGCCCATAAATAACAACTATAGTGAAGAGGCTATTGTTGAAGCGATTGCAATTGCTCTGGATAATTTCTACACAAACCTTATCAAAAAAGTAGACAGTCTTAACGTAAAGGCTGTTATGAAGCGTAAAAACCCGTATTTGTTCCGAGCAAAAGCCATGAATGGGGCAGCCCAGATCATTGACGCAATTCTCGCTGCTTTTGTGTCCTCGTCAGAAGAAACGATTTTCGGCAACGTATTTTTTGAGCCAATCGCTATTGCTGCCGTACAAGGTCAGAAAGCGCTGGCTGAGGGCTTGGATATTATGGTCGAGCGAGATAACACCATATACGCTATTGCTGTAAAATCTGGTACGAGCGTATTTAATGCAGACAGCCGCAAAAAACAGGAGCAAAATTTCATGGCGGCAAGCAAGCTGGCACAGCAGGCGAAGAAACGGTTTGTCCCGATTGTTGGCTATGGCTACGGAAAAAAGAAAACCTCCAGTCGTGGCCTCCCGAAATTCTATATGGAATTAGCAGGTAAAGATTTCTGGACGGAGTTAACCGGCGACGAAGAATTCTACATAAAACTAATCCGCTTTATGGACAAGTTGCCGGAGAAGTATGTGGAAGAGTTTGATGCTTCATATCAGAGAGCGGCAAATCGTCTGGTTCGAGAATTCACACAAGAATTCTGTTTTGAGGACGGTAGTATTGATTGGGAGAAACTCGTAGAGTTTAATTCAGGGAACTGAGAAAGGAGAAAAAATCATGGCAGAAAGCAATTCTTATCCTATGCTTAGCGCAAATAATTGGTGGAATATTCGCAAGAAATTCAAACAAACCATTCCAGGAACAGTTACCGCCAGCTATCTTTCTAGTGTGTTAAATATGCAGGAACGCTCCGCAACAAATAATATCATGCCATATCTGCGTCAATTGGGAATCATTGATGCAGAGGGGAAGACTGGCGAACGAGCTAAGCTATGGAGAGACGATATTGATTATCCAAAAGTCTGCGATGAGATAAGAAAAGAAATATACCCGCAGGAACTTTTAGATATTCCATGTGTAACCGAGGAGGACAGAGAAAGTATAAAAAGGTGGTTCGCACGAAAAACCGGAACAGGCGAGAGCACAGTTGGCAAAATTTCGGCATTTTATTTTCTCCTTTGCGATAAAGATCCGTCTAAAGAATCTACTGCAAACAAACAGTCAAATGGTTCAAAAACAAAGTCTGCCTCTACTCCTCGTGTATCGCAGAAACCCGCTATCCCTGCAATTCAGGGGGATCCGCTTAAGGATGTACAGAATCATCCGGCAGATAGTGCTTCTCATCCTGCACAAAAGCCGAATGTCCCTGCAATTAATATTAACTTACAAATTCATATTTCCTCGGACGCATCGCCAGAGCAGATTGACAAGATATTTGAAAGCATGAGTAAGCATATTTACAAGGATAGATGACTTAAATGGACAAGTATTTCCAAGACTATACCGTTGCGCTCGTTAGTGAATTGAAAGCAATTTCGCCGCCGTCATATGTTCCGCCCGACGATGGTGCAAAACCGAAAACAGAAATGGTTCTTGCAAGGTCACTTGTGTCCAATACAAGGGGATACATCGAGCGAGTAGTGGCACAAATCAACGGTACATATGAAAATGGCTGGTATGATGGCTGTGCGGTTATGATACGAAGGTTACTTGAAACACTAATTGTTGAAGTCTTTGAAAACTATAAAATTGCGACAAAAATTCAAAACCCCAATGGGGATTTTTACTATTTGAGTGATTTAATCTCCTGTACGCTTTCAGAAACAAGCTGGAATCTTTCTCGAAATAGTAGGCAATCCATGCCAAAGTTAAAAACCGTTGGGGACTTGTCTGCCCATAGCAGGCGATACAATGCGCATAAAAGTGATATTGATAATATTATTCCGGATTTGCGTGTTGTTGTCCAAGAGCTCCTCTATTTAGCCGGGCTAAAATAAGCACATATATCGTCTTCTCTTGATCCTATACTAGCCCCTACATATTCTCTTTCAAAAAAGATACCATATATCTGTACAATCAAGAATTGAATCCAATTGGGGGGCATTGCAGCAATGAGGCTTCCTGATATATAAGGGCTTGGGACTATCCCAAAATACAAAACAGAGCGTTTCGGCGGTCAGCCGGAACGCTCTGTTTTTCCGGTGTGGGACCCCACCGGATTTGCTTGCTGCTCTACAAGGAAATCCCGGTAAACCCACGCCGTTTTTCGCAAGTGTATCTACACTTGCTGTGCTTGCTCTTCCTCCAACAATCGCATTGACTCGAACGTTTGTTCTTGTTATAATTGGAATGAGAGATTGAAAAAAGCCTTGGAATGCAGCTAATTTTCATTGGCAAATGGCGGCATCGCCGCCTTGATTACCTATCTGCACAGCAGAGCATTGCTGTCAAGGACGCGCAGCGAGGCGAAGCCAATTCCTTGACAGATTTGCTCGGCTGTGCTACCAGCCATCCCGAAATTACAGAGGACATACGAAGATGAAAACAGACAATTTCTGCAAAGAGAACCGTCCCGAAGCAAAGAAGAAATTGCGTCTGCCCGATCAGTTGGAGCTGGTGATGGAGGATGGGACTGTGTATCGTGTACGCAGCTTCTTTGTCGCAGAGCAGCAGATGGGGGACGTGCTGGATGCCCTCTCCCTCGAAAAAGTCAATCGGGAGAACTGGATCCCGGCACATTGCCCAGTGGAATCCATAGCCGTGCTGTGGTATAATCATTGCAGATTTCTGATTGTATCACGCACTGCATTTCGGGAGGTTAAATAAGAAAATGCAGGAAAACTATATCGTTGGTATTTACGCACGGCTGAGCCGGGACGATGAGCGTGCCGGGGAATCCGTGTCCATAGAAAATCAAAAGGAAATGCTCTCCCGCTATGTGCGGGAACAGGGCTGGACGCTGTACGATTATTACTGTGATGACGGCGTTTCAGGTACGACCTTTGACCGTCCGGGACTGAACCGACTGGTGCAGGATGCCACGGATCACAAGATCAATCTTGTCCTCTGCAAAGACCTATCGCGCCTCGGTCGAGATTACATCGAAGCTGGCAAGTACACGGACTTTGTGTTTCCGTCCCTCGGCTGCCGTTTCATCGCTCTGAATGATGGCGTTGACACCCTCCGCAAGAACAACGAAATGCTGGTCATTCTGAAAAATGTGATGAATGACCTCTATGCGCGGGACACCAGCAGCAAGATCAAGGCGGTGAAGCTGTCCACCTTCAAGAGCGGCAAGTATGTCGGCTGCTACGCGCCCCTTGGCTATAAGAAAAGCGAAGCTGACAAGCACGTTCTTGAGATCGATCCGGTGACCGCTTCCGTGGTACGTCACATCTTCGATCTGCGCTTGCAGGGATATGGTTTCCGCAAGATCGCCTTGCAGCTTAACGCGGAAAAAGTCCCCGCGCCAAGGAGCTTTTACTACATGGCAAAGGGACGGGAAAGTCTGCGAGGCGAAACGCCGTTCTGGAACGACGTGACCGTCAAGACCATCCTCCGCAATGAGGTTTACATCGGTCACATGGTACAGAACAAGACCGGGACGGTGTCCTACAAAAACCACAAGCAGGTCAGCAAACCGGAATCCGAGTGGATCAAGGTTGAAAACACCCATGAGCCGCTGATCTCACAGGAAACGTGGGACGCTGTTCAGCGGATGGACAACCACCCGGCGAGAGGGCGCAGCGGCAAGAGCGGCACGATTGCCCTGTTTGGCGGTCTGCTGCGGTGTATGGACTGCGGCTCGTCCATGCGGTATATGAGGGACTACCGCAAAAAGGTTTCCGAAAAAGAACCGGAATACAAGGCGTATGTCTGCAACCGCTACGCATCGGGCGGCAAAAACGCCTGTTCGTCCCACTACATCAACCAGAAGGTGCTGACGCAGATCGTCATGACGGACATTCGGTGCAAGGCAATGTGGGCGCAGAACAGCCGTGAGACGCTGAGAACACAGCTTTTAGCGAGGGAGCAGAACGCCAGCGCGGAGCGTACCCGAACGCTGCAAGCAGAGCTGAACGCCATCGGCAAACGGCTTCCGGAACTGGATAAGCTGATCCAGTCCGCTTATGAGGATAAGGTTTTGGGGCGCATCCCGGAGAGCGTGTGCGTCAATCTGCTCAACCAGTACGAAGCCGAACGCAGGGAAAAACAGGAGCGCTGCAAGGAACTGACCGAACAGCTTGCCGCCAGCCGGGAAACGGAGTCCTCCGTGGACGCATGGCTGGACATGATGCAGGACTACGCCCAGCTTGAGGAATTAGACCGTCCCACGCTGGTTCGTCTGATTCAGAAAATTGAGATCAGCGAACGCTATACCGTGGACGATCACGAGGAACGCGACATTCACATCTACTACAATTTTGTCGGATATATCGAAGCATAAAGCGTCATTCTTTATTCGAGGTTGACTAATGTCATCTTTTTGATGCGCCTCGCCAATCCTAAAAACATAGATATGCGTCTGAACACTTGACTTACCAACAAACAAGTCGATAGGCATTCTAACACTGGCAAGAAGAGTTGAATGCGTTAAAATGCTTTTATTATATTCAACTGCATTACCAGAACCTGCGGAGTTCTGAATAATAATAGCAGCATAGCCCTTGTCCATCATGGAAAGAGCCTTTTCAACGAAGATCATTCCGTTGCCCTCCGCAGAGTATGGCGGGTTCAAAATAAATGCGTCCGCAGGGAACTTCTCATCAGTTTTGCCGAAACCATAATGACCATCAAACTTCAAAGAGTCCTTGTTCAAGATATTGGAGCTGCCATCGCCCATCATAATCATGTTGAGAACAGCGAGCATATAAACATTGGACAGGATCTCCAGACCCAATAACTGGTTTGCTTTAATTTCCGCTGACTTGCGTGCCAATTCTTCGGGCGACTTAATTTTCTTCTTGGCATCAGCCAACATTTCATTCATGGCTGCTACCAGCAGACCTGCCGAGCCAGTGGCAAAGTCCCACACAAAAGAATCTTTATTTACTCTTGCAAGGCGGCACAGAAGGGTCGCAACATAGGGCGGTGTTAAAACCACATCATTGAGCTGATCCTGTGTGAAGCCAAGCCATGAATACATTTCGTTGAACAGCTTCCCAGTAAAATCTGTATTTAAGCCAATTTTGTAGTAAACGCCAAGGTCGTCAACAATCTTGATAAATACTCGTTTCAACTGGCTTTCGCCATCTTCTGCTCTGTTGATGTTGTCGGTAGTCAGTGTGTTTTGCAGTGTTCGCACAATCAGGTCTTTCTTGTCTTTAGGGAGCTTTTTGGCATCCAGAAAGGACTCGATTTTACGAATCATAATATCGCCGTCCGTATTATTTCTTTCGTTGGACGATTTCAGATCAGCTTTGGTAAGCGGGTATACATTGTTCTCCACATCGCCAAGGGTAGCCATAATAGAAGCAACAACAAGATAAACACGGTCATTCTCACTCAGACCCTTTTCGCTCTTGAAAATGTCGTTGTTCAGCTTAACAAGGCTTGCAGTAATTTCCTGTTCTCTGCGTTCCTTTAGTTTTTCAATTTCGTCCTGAGGGAGCGATAATTGTTTGACCTTTTCGATAAATGCAGAGAAGTGTTCTTTTTTCAAAAAAGAAAGATCGGTATATTCATCAACCTTTTGACCAACGCCAAAATTGCTCTTGGCAACGTAGTAAACGCCGATCAAATGTTTTAGCTTCCCGCTAGCATCCTTGTAGCCCGTAACGCCAATGGCGATAACATCCGTATAACTTGTGTAGTGCAGAACCGCATTAGAATAATGAACTGCACCGTTCACCGCATAAGAGTTGATATTTGTATAATCAGGTTGGTTCTTTGCGTTTCTGTTTGCAACATTTCCTTCAGCATCCAGCTTTACAAGTTTATCTTTGTATCCTTTGTATTCAATCAAAATCGGATAGTATTTCCCATCATTGGCTTGTAGGAGTAGCTTTGCATCAGGGCGATTGCCGCCCTTGCCGCCGTTCTTGGAAAAATAATCATTTAGGGCTTGATCGATTTCCGTGTTCAAGGACTCCTGCTCCAATTTATAATCCACTTTATATGATTTGAGCCAGCCATTCACCAAGTCGGCAATATTCGGTTCAACGGATTGTACTGTGTTTTTAGCCATTTTTATTTCTCCTCATCCGTAAATTCTAAAATATCGTCAACCCCACAACCAAGAGTTTTGCAAATCTTCTCAATACTATCGAGAGAAATATAATTGTCACGCTTGATACGGGTAATGATATTGGCACTAAAACCCGCTTTCTCCATCAGCTCGGCATTCGTCATACCCTTGTCGATCAGCAAGTGAAATAACTTTTTGTATGTTACAGCCATAGCGAGTCCCTCCTTACATTAAGAATTATCATATCACGAAAGCGTGAGGAAATCAACAAAATGATACATTAGCAGTTGTTGAATGCTTCACATATATGCTATAATAAAACCACCCATTGGGTAACTTATAAATGATATTCTGCGTTATTGACGTACTTTCAGTATGTATACTGCGTTTGCGAATAGAAAGAAGGAAGATTATGAGCATTTATCCTTGGATAGAGAAAATTGATTTTCAGAAATTTGCAATGCCGCTTGTTGTTAAAAGAGATAATGAATATTACCCTGGAATAGTCGAAAAACTTGCTGACCTTGTTTTTGAATTAGAAAGATGCGGAGCTTCCGATAAAATTGTCCTTGCCGTTAAAGAATACCGTAAAAAGATTATTTCATCTATCATTCTGTACTATCAGGGAGATCTGGTTGATGCACAACTTATCGTGAACGAAATGCTTGATGAGTTTAATGATGCAGCTCCGGCAATTACGGATATTAACAGTAGTATTGCGTTCCCTGGCGGGGGACCAGATTATTCTGAGGTACAGTTTTTCCGAGCAAGATTGTCTGAGAATGTTGTTGAGTTCTCGTCAGAAGATATGCTGCATATTCCTTTCAACAAGCGTCACATTGTCAAAAGTGAACGATTTAGTATACCGGGATTGCCTTGTTTGTATTTGGGCAATTCATCTTACGCTTGTTGGGTGGAGATGGGATGTCCAGCGGATCATCGTTTCAATGTCGCACCTATTCTTTTGGATAATACCCAAAAAGTATTAAACTTGACTGTTTCGATAAGCGCCTTATATGCATTTAACGAAAGTGAAAATACTTTGAGTGAGTCAGAAAATGAGAATTATGTTATTAGTCTCTTGAAACTTTTTGTACTGACTCTTTGTACTTCGTATAAAGTTGAGGAAACAAATCGTAATTTTAAGTCTGAGTACATCTTGCCACAGATGCTTATGCTTGCCTGCAAGAGAAGAAAACTGGATGGTATAACCTATTACTCAAAACAAATACCAAGTGAATTGCTCGCCTGCAATGTTGGTGTAAATTTAGTTTTGTTTGCAAAATATAATGGAGAAGAAAGTCTCTCTGAGATATGCCAACACTTAGAAGTAGGCACATCATTCAATTTTGCCTTGTTCAAACAATTACTGCCTTGCCAACTCTATAAAACATATGAGCTTAGAGCTTTATCGACTCCTTACATAAACAATGTAGGAACGAAAAACCACTTCTTCCCGTACACCGAAACGCAGTTCTTTGAATTTGATAAGTACTTGTTTGCCAATTGGCACCGTGATTGGACGATTCCTACTCTCTAAAATAAGTGTAGAATTAAAGCGGGACTTGCACCCCATTGGAGCGCAAGTCCCGCTTGCAATATTCGGTTATTCTTCCATGACCTCTAACATCACTCGTGCGCCCAGCTTAAAGCTGTTCTGGAAGATTAGACAATCCGTGATGGTTTGATATTCTTGCACACAGTCTGCGTACTTCTCGAATAAATCTTTCTGTTCGTCTGTCATGGTTGCTTGGAGTTTTTCTTCATTCCTGCAAATCAGCTCCAACAGTTTCTTGTATTCTTTGCAAGAGGATGTGTCATACTCGGTTGGCTCGATGTTGCCGTACCAAAATTCTTCAAGGATTCTCATACGGCATCCTCCTCGTAGATCATTTCACGAAGGACGATTTCCTCAGCTCGGTTGCGGATGCTGTTCATAGCTCTAACCCATGTCATCTGATTGTGCTGCTTCATGCCCTCTGTCACGCCCTCAGATGCCTTCATCTGCTCGATGATAAGTTCAAGGCGGCTCTGTGCCTGCTCGTTCAAATCAGCCAGATAAGTCCACACTTCACCGCTAAGACACAGATCATTGAAGCGGATGGGGTTGTGCTCCTTGATATAATCTCTGTGCATACGCCCCCAACGACCAATAGGTCTGGTTTCCTTCGGTAAGCGAATATCGGGAATATAGTAATCACCGCAACGAATATAGTTCAGTTCCTGCATCATATGTACCTCCAATAAGATTCAAACATTCTGTTAAAGATAGAAAAAGGCGATACCTGGTTATGAAAACCAAGTATCGCCAATTTTTCTTGTCGCACTCCTGTACGGCAGCTACCCTATGTCAGTAATGTTCTCATACTGTCTTATTGGAAGTTATCCTCAGGATGTCCTTTTTTGTTTTGCCTTAAACTGACCTTATAAAATTTTGCAATTCTGAATATTGAGATAGTATCAAGCTGGGATATAATGAATGCAAGAACAGGCGGTACACGCCGGAACAGGTGAAGTGCAATGGAAAATCAGAAGGTAAGAAAGTTAGTTCTCAGTGCTTTGATGGCCGCCCTTGTCTATGTGGCTACCAGCATCATTCAGATCCCGTCCCCCGTCAACGGCTATGTGAATCTGGGCGACTGCTTCGTGCTGCTCTCCGGTTGGCTGTTGG
>ENA-OOZG01002065-OOZG01002065.1-human-gut-metagenome-genome-assembly--contig:-NODE-2065-length-13101-cov-3.170320_pt1 | contig 13101 bp, 10 predicted proteins | sample MGYA00241706_ERZ501384 | MGnify/ENA primary metagenome ERZ501384 (study PRJEB25962, sample SAMEA2042742) | human gut metagenome | biome: human gut; feature: human-associated habitat; material: faeces... | reverse complement strand
TGGTTACGAATCTCGATCTTACGGACAACCATCATAAGTACCATCATGATGACCGCCATGATCATGGAAATGGCACTTCCGAAGTTCCACTCTCCAACCGTAATGAACTGATTCTCGATCATATTTCCGATGAGGAAATACTGACCGCCGCCGAGCAGCTTCGGTATAAAGAAAGAACTGACTGCCGGAAGAAATACCAGCGTAATCCCGTTGATGATTCCCGGCACGGAAAGCGGCAGTGTCACACGCTTAAATGTCTGCGCCGGGCTTGCCCCAAGGTCTGCACTCGCTTCCAGCAAGGAATTGTCCATCTTACTAAGTGACGTCTGGATCTGCAGGATCATAAATGGCAGAAAGTTATATACCATTCCCAAAAGCACTGCCCCTTCTGTATAAAGAAGTGATCCCTTTCCAAGTCCCACCATATGCAGGATTCTCTGGATCAGACCGCCGTCGCTTAAGAGTCCGATCCATGCATACGTTCTTACCAGCATGTTGATCCACATCGGGATCGTGATCACAAGGATCAGCGCATTCTGCTTCTTCTGCTCACTGCGCGCAATATAATATGCAATCGGATAGCCCAGCAACAGACAGATCACCGTTGTCTTCACCGCAATTACAATGGAACGCCAGAGGATCAATAAGAAATCCGGGTCGGTAAAAAATTTGGCATAATGTTCCAGTGTAAATGTGAACGATAAGATGCTGTTTCCCTGATCTGTCACGGAATAAAGTGCGATCAGGACCATCGGGAATACTAACATCAATATTGCCCACACGATATACGGAAATGCTAACTGTGAAAATTTCTTCATCTTAGAATACCACCTTCGGCATAACATGGATATCTTCCGGGAAGAATGTCAGGCCGACCTCCTGTCCTTCCTCCGAATAATCCGTTGTATGGATCTTGAACTCACGTCCCGTAGTGGAAAATGTAATCTCATACACGCCTTCTGTTACTTCTTCCGGATCAAAATCATAGTCTACACTGATGTCCACACTCTGGTCTTCATCCGTCAGCTTCCATCCCTGTGCATTTGCCCATGTCTTAAGATCTGTATCCAATGCCTGGGATTCTGTAATCTCATCTACCGTCTTGAAGAAGTTGAATGCCATAACACCTTCATTTGCCTTCTCATTCTTAACGAACGGCTGGTTGACTACGAAAATGGTTCTCTCGATGCTGGTTCCGTTTGAAGTGCTGAATGTAACCGGATACTGTCCTTCTTTTGCTTCCAGTTCATATTCAATATTTGCAATGGAAATGTACTCATCACTTTCCGTCTCCCATGCCTGTGCATTCGACAGTGCGACAATTTCCTTATCATCCAGATTCTCTACATCTTCTACGTCTACATAGAAGTTGTTGGCACTGATCTTCTCGCTTCCGTCTTCACTGGTTACGTCATGATTGCGGATGACACGCATGTTGACCGTAACGCTCGTTCCCGGAACGGTCTCTACCATGATCTCATAGTGCACACCCTTGAACAGGACACTTAAGACTTCTCCCGTCATCTTTCCGTCTTTTACATCCACGATATCAATATCCTCCGGACGGATCACGACATCCACCGGCTCATTCTCCTTGAATCCATGATCCACACAGTCGAATGTAATATCATCAAAACGAACCTTATAATCCTCAATCATCCTTCCGGAAATGATGTTGCTCTCTCCGATAAAGTTTGCTACGAAACGGTTCGTCGGCTCATTGTAGATCTCCTGTGGGGTTCCGATCTGAAGGATCTCACCTTTCTGCATAACGACGATCTTATCCGACATCGTAAGTGCTTCTTCCTGATCATGCGTTACGAAGATAAATGTAATACCGACCTCCTGCTGGATACGCTTCAGCTCATACTGCATTTCCTTACGAAGCTTTAAATCCAGCGCCGCCAGCGGCTCATCCAGAAGCAGTACCTTCGGCTCATTGACCAGTGCTCTCGCGATTGCCACACGCTGCTGCTGACCACCGGAAAGTAAGGTCGTATTCTTATCCTCATAGCCTTCCAGACCGATCAGTTTCAGCATCTTCATAACCTTCTGTTCAATAATATCTTTACTCATTTTTTTAAGCTTTAATCCAAATGCGATATTTTCATATACGCTCAGATGTGGGAATAATGCATATTTCTGGAATACGGTATTCAGTTCTCTTTCATACGGTGGTTTTCCGGTGATATCTTCATTGTCAAAGATCACCTTTCCTTCATCCGCATCCAGGAATCCTCCAAGGATTCGGAGCAGTGTAGTCTTACCACATCCACTTGGTCCTAGCAGGGTTACGAATTCATTTTCATATATGTCCAGATTGATTCCTTTTAACACAACCTGGGTGTCAAAGCTTTTCACAATGTTGCGAAATTCAATTAGTTTTTTCTCTTCCATTTTTCCTCTCCCTTCTCAGATTTTAAAGCCGCAAGGTATCGTTTCATAATCCTCATTCTTCCTTACATTTGCAGCTGCACTTCTCTTTTCTTTAAAAAATCGGCGGTGTCGTGATCCACAATATCTTTGCCGGGCTATTCCCGTGATTATAAAGATAATGACTCTTCGCACCATCCATATAAAACGTCTCATGCGCCTTCACTTTATATTTTTTACCGCCGCGCATAATCGTAATATTTCCCTTCAGTACATAGCCAAATTCCTCGCCCGTATATGACGTCTGGACATGGCTCTTTTTATGCGGATAGAGTGTCATAAGGATCGGCTCCATCTGGTTCTTCTGCGCATTCGGAATGATCCATTCCACCTGGTAATCTTCTTTCTCATCAACGAAGAAATCATCTACTCCGAACACGATCTGCTTTTCTTCCTCTTCATGAAAGAATTCCGACAGATTACTTCCAAGTGCTTCCAGAATGTCCTCCAATGTCGCAATACTCGGTGCCGTCAGGTTACGCTCTACCTGTGACAGAAATCCTTTCGTAAGCTCACTGCGCGAAGCCAGATCTTCCAATGTCAGATCGTTCTGCTTTCTAAGCTCTCTCAGCTTCTTTCCGATATCCACATTTTCACCTCCATATTTTCAAAAGTTTTCTATTACTATACTTTTTTTTCAAAAATACCGAACAAGCTTTATTATACACATGTATATGGATAATGCAAGTGAAATGCATGTAAAACCTTGACATAAATTAAAAATATGCTATAAGGACATTGCCTGCCCGGAAGTCTGTGGTCCGCAATGCCGCTTACGGAACTTGTGATCGCAGTATATGTGGCGTATCATATGCGGAAATATACGTGTTCACTGCCGGGATAATGTGTTATCATTAACCATAGAAAATTTTCCAGAGGTAACCACATGAATACAGCAACTACAGCAAATATTCAAAATAATAATCCTACTGCCTTTTACCACCTCCCAGGCCTGTTTGAATTTTACGAATTGTACCGCATATTCCTTCCATTATTCCGGAAACACAGGGAATATTTTTACGACTGGTGTGAGATTGGCTCGATCTATGGCGCTCCTTCGGATTGTATCTGGGGCGGCGGGCGTACTTCATTTGGATATTCTGATCCGGAAGACGTGCTTGATCTAGTGCGGGAATACGGCATCTCGGCCCGACTGACGTTCAGTAATTCGTTGCTACGGGAAGAACATCTTACAGATAAGAAATGTAACGAGCTTTGTAAAATGTTCGAACACGCCTCTGATGCTGATAATTCACCACATACACACCAACTCCAGAATGGCGTGATCGTGCACTCCGAGCTTTTATTAAACTATTTACAAAAAAATTATCCTGATCTCTACCTTATCTCTTCAACCACAAAAGTTCTGACAGATTTTCAGGATTTTTTAACTGAAATAAACCGAGAAGATTTCCGTTATATTGTACCGGACTTCCGGTTAAACAAAGTATTCGATAAATTAGACCTGATGTCGCAGCACCAGAAAGATAAAGTAGAATTCTTATGCAATGAATGCTGCTGGTTCGGCTGTAAGGACAGAAAGACTTGTTATGAATCCGTCAGCCGGAAGAATCTCGGAAATCCTGCCCCGGAGTTTCACTGTGCTTCGCCGGATGGCGGTAACGGTTACCGCTTTTCCAAGGCAATGGAAAATCCCGGATTCATCAGTGTGGATGATATACAGAATATTTACATGCCAATGGGATTTTCTAATTTTAAGATTGAAGGACGCGGGCTTGGAAGTGCGCTGATTCTTGAATTTCTGCTTTATTATATGACGAAGCCGGAATATCAACTGCATGTCAGGGAAGAGATTTATCTAGATAATATGCTCGATCTTTTTTAGCCATGGGGACAGGGTTTTTGACTTTTTTATTGTCCCTTCCGGACCAAAAATGAACGCAAGAAAACCTGCCCGTCGGCAGGTTTTCTTACATTCTAATCTATTTTTATTTTCTTTTGCTTTTCTATATCTCAAACGTCTCCAGATCATCCGGCACATACAGATTGCCATGATAATACTGCTGTCCTTCCTCCGTATACAACTTCTTTCTCTCCGCCAGATGTGCCTCTTCTGTATGATACAGCAACAGATTCGGCACACCGAGTTCTTCCGCAAGCTGGCATGCTTCTTTTACTGTACTATGATGCTTCTCATAAGGCTTGAATTTATCCGCCTCACCGAACAGACAGAATGCCTCATGAAGCAGCCAGTCACTGCCCTTCACATATTTATAATCCACCTCATTGTACGGCTCGTCACCAACACAGGTGAATTTCTTACCGCTCTTAAGCTGCATGGTGAATCCGAACTGTTTCGCCTTTGTCGAACCAATGTCGAAGAATGTCACAGGACATCCGAGAATCGTTCTGCTGTCTCCGTCTTTCACGACATCAAACTGGATTCGCTCCCCCATATGCTTACAGACCTTCTGCTGGATCGTCATATTTGCGATTGCCTGAATCTTCTCTGCCAGCTCCTCATGGCAGTAAATGCGAAGATCACCTTCATATTTTCCCTGATTCATTCTCTGTCCGATCATACGCACCAGCCAGATAATTCCAAGCACGTGGTCTACATGCTCGTGTGTAACGAAGATATCGTGGATATCATTCATGTCGATTCCTGTGTCTTTTAATACTTTCAGAATACGGTTGCCACCGCCTGCATCTACAAGGAAATGTTTCCCTTCATCGCTGATTGCATAGCAAGTATTATAACATTCACTTACCGTTGCATTTCCGGTTCCTAATATTGTTAATTTCATATGCTTTTCTCCATTTCTGGTTTTTGTACCGCTTTTTTCGTAGTACTTCTATCAGCAGTATAGCATATTTTTTTCAACTGGTTATGTACTGGATTTTGAAATAATATTCATTTTTTCTTTTTATAATATAAATGTGCTAAATATTTACAACACTGTTGACAATTTCCTCAAAATCTATCTTACACTCCCCATCATAAATTCCAACCGGCACTTCCCCATCCATGCCATATATCATCAGATCCATATTTTCTCCAAAATCATCTCCCAGATCATACACAATTACCTCCTGATTTTTCACATCCGCAATCTCGAAAGCAATCTCCTGATGTGTAACGGCAAGTGCTGCCATGTCATATAAAACGCCATCGATCAATTCATATCTCTGGTCATCGGGCAGGGCATAGTAATCCTCTAATGTATATTCCCCCTGCTTCTTTACCTGATATGCTCCCAGCGCTTCTGCTGCTTTGTTCTTTTAATTCTCTCATTTCGGTGATCGTCATAACCATTGCACCTTCCATCTCTAAATTTTGTATATTTGAAATATTCCAGCGAGTTACCAGTTTGGGATAAAAATACCTGCTGTCAGCAATTTTGGCAATCTAATTTCACGATAAAGAATCATAGTAAAAAGCGAATGCTTTTTTGAAGTAATTACATTGTAGCATATTCGTTTTGTATATTCAAAGATTAATATATTTAATTTTATTTTAACCGTATAACAATAACAAAAAAGCCATTGGGGACGGCTGTTGATTTTTTTCATATTTTTTTCTTACCTCTCATATATTATCCTTAGTTTCATATTCTAAAGTATGTCTTAAAAATGCCTTCTGCAAAACATACCACAAAGTATGACATGTAGATTGCAGGAATGATTTTTTATATGTGTTCTAATCACAAAACAATCTCATCCTATTTTTGTCTTGTGAACAAGACAAAAATAGGATATAATTGTTCTATATATTTTGGAGGTATGTTATGAATAGAGATAGTTTAAAACAAATCATGATTGACCAAAAAGAAATCTACCTTAATAATCCACTTATTCCCAGACATTACTATCTGGAAGAAAATGTCAATTACTGTTTTGTTGGCATTCGTAGAACCGGAAAATCCTATATGATGTATCAACAGATAAAACAATTGGAAGCAAATGGAATTCCATTATCACAAATCGTTTATGTTAACTTTGAAGATGAACGTCTTTTAGAAATGACCGCCGCTGACTTAAACCTTATTTTAGAAATCGGGTTAGAGATATCCAGAACTGACGTTAAACCATATTTATTCTTAGATGAAATCCAAAATATCACTGGATGGGAAAAATTTGTCCGTAGAATCGCTGATATGAAATATCGGATCAATATAACAGGCAGTAACAGTAAAATGTTAAGTAGTGAAATTGCATCTACTCTTGGCGGTCGCTTTGTGATTATGAATATTTATCCATATTCTTTCTCAGAATACCTGATTGCCAATCATATGAAAAAGAATTATCTGGATGTAATCAGCACCAAAGATAAAGCTGATGTGCAAAACCAATATAACCAATATGTAACATATGGAGCTTTCCCTGAATTAACGGAAATAAAGAACAAAAGGGTTTTTTTGAATAGCATCTACCAGACCGTATATCTTGGTGATATCATAACAAGAAATAAAATTACCAATGACTTTGCTGTGAGATTGATTTTAAAAAAGATTGCCGAATCTATTACGAAACCTTTATCTTTCAGTAGACTGACTAATATATTAAAAAGTACAGGAACATCTATTGGCAAACAAACTGTAATCAATTATGTTGGCTACATGACAGACTCCTATTTGCTTTTTACTCTGCAAAACTATGCTGCAAAACTAGTAGAAAAAGAGACTTCTCCCAAATATTATTTCATGGATACAGGACTTCTTGGACTTATGTTACTAGACTGTAAATCTGCCCAACTGGAAAATCTTGTCGCCATCGAATTAATCCGTCGTTACGGAGTAGAAAATGTTTACTTCTTTGAAAATAATGTGGAAATCGACTTCTATGTTCCGTCAGAAAATCTGGCTATCCAGGTCAGTATGCAAGTATTAGATAATATAGATACACGAGAACGTGAAACCCGTGCTTTCGTCAAATTAAATAATTTCATACCGGACTCCAAATGTATTCTGATTACAAATAGTGAAGAGGCTGTTCTTGACTGTGAAGGAATTCGTGTTGAAGTGATTCCGATCTGGAAATGGCTATTGATGAATGATTTGTAGGAGCCACGAGGAACGCCAATTCCCTGCTTTTTATTGTCCCCGTTGACTCTACCAGGAATTTTCACTTGACTCCAATTTTATTTTTCTACTAAACTATAAAAATTACAAATAAAAACTATATATAAAAGCACTTACAGTACTTACCAACTATAGTTTCCTGTAAGTGCTTTCCTGCAGGTGGCAGCTTCTTCCGTATCTTTTACTTTCTCTTGTATCTTTTATTCTTCCTCCGCCAACTCCCCAAACTCCGTCTTCTCAAATTCCTGAATGGAAATATGTCTCTTATTCGGGTTCGCATACACGAAAGTCTTATCTACATTCTCCAGATAGTTCTGGATCTTATCGTTCGTCGCACTGATGATCGCCTGGAAGCCAAGTCCGCGGATCAGCGAGATACAGCTTGCCACCTTCTCGGCATCCATCTTGGAGAACGCCTCGTCCAGCACAACCAGACGCAGTGTCGGTGACCGGTGCATCTTCGGCGACAGATTGATCTTATAAAGCTGCGCAAAGCTTGCCAGAAGTGCCACGTACAGCGGGTTCTGTCCCTCTCCGCCGGAGTTCTTCTTGATCATCTTACTCAGTCCGATCGTCATCTCCTTATCGCCATGTACGATCTGCTGCATATCGAATGACAGATAGGTTCGGTAATCCGCATACTTATCCATGTTGCGTTTCGCCTCATCCATCTCGTCCTTCGTCGCATTCTCCGGCGGGATGAAGATGTTGATCAGCTCGTTCATCATCTCCCCATACTGGTTCTCATGCTCCATCGTGAACATATCAAGCTGGTTGTCCATCGTATCATCTAAGTCAGACGGACGGATCTGCAGGGAATCATCCATGAACATCTTATAATATTTTCCATCTGCACCCTTGTTCTTCGTGATCACGAACTGATACTTATCCTTACCGAAGTCCAGTTTGCTGATGATCCGGTTCAGCTCATCCCTTCTCTGATAAGCCTCCAGGATCGCACTCCGGATCTTGAAGATGAAGTCATCTTTGAAATGCTCCACAGCCGCTTTCGCCTGTGTCTTCGCCGACTCCCTGTAAGTCTCCAGATGATCGCAGGACAGCGAATTCAAAAGCTTCTCATACGGCGCGTTGTCCCGGATAGAAGTTGAGAATGTACGGTTCGGATATTCTCTGATATAACTGCTTCTCTCTTCCACCAGCTTCCGGTAAGCGTCTTCCTCTTCTTCCCTGAGCGTATATACCCGCGAAACCATCTGACGTCTCAGATACTCATAATTCTCGGATTTTCTGCTCGCCAGATATTCCTGGAACTCCTTCTCGTAACGCTTATCTGCTACTTTTCTCTTCACGTCCTTCATCTGTTCTTCCGATTCGAGAACTTCTGCATTCAGACGTTCGATTTCTTTCTTGTTCTCCCAGATTGCTTCCTGCACCTTGGATACGGATTCTTTCTTCGCATCCTGTGCCGCCTGCACTTCTTTCTTCTTGCCTTCCCATGCAGCAACGGATTCATCCTTTAACTTCTGCATCTGTTCCAGAAGCTGAGCCTTTTTCTTTTCTTTGGAAATGATTGCCTTGCTGTCAGCCAGCCATCCGAGATAATCCTCTGCCGGCTGCTTCAACATCTCCATCTGCATTGCCTGGCGGATCTCTTCTAACAGCTCCTGTACCGGCATTCTCTCGCCATTTAACTTCTCACATTTTTCTTCCAGCTTGCGGATTCTCTGGCGCATACTCGTCTCACCGATGTAGGCTCTTCTGGTGTAATTCTCCGGATTCATGTGCTGCAGTTTGTAGCTCTGGTACAGCATACAATCCGGTGTCACACCGATCCTGCACTCACGCAGTTCATCCAGTGATTCGCATTTCTTTACATTTCCAAGGAAGAAATTAATGTATTCCTGCACATACGCTTCTTTCGCTTTTACTACTTCTGCCAGCGCGCCCGGCTGTACCTGATGCTTGTCCTTCGTAAGCTTCTCCGTATCCAGGACTGCTGCCCGGAAGAAACGTTTCGTATCCATCTCCTGGTAAATGTCCATCGCAGCCCTGGCATACTTTGGTTCCACGATCAGCTGCAATTTATTATTTCCAAGATAACCCTCCACTGCATTGTGCCATCTCTCGTCCTTCACATCCAGAAGGTCCGCAAGAATATGTACATTCACGAACTTGCCGCAGCGCTCATGCAGACGGTTACGCAGTTCGAATCTCGCCTCTTCCAGCTCTCTCGGATAAGCCTTCTTTCCCTGCTTCAGTTCTTTTAATTCTGCTCTTGCCTCTTTCTCTTCTTTCTTGATCCGGCGAAGGTCTGCATCCGCTTCCTGTCTCTGGTCTTCCAGTTCCTCCTGCAGATCTTTTAAGCCTTCCTGCAGGCGCACAAGCTCTTCTTCGGAAATGCTTCCGTCTGCGAATTTTTCAATATCCCAGATCACCTGATTTGGCGTAATGTCTTTCTCCGTCCATGCCTTCAGATGCTCTGCAGTCTGCTCCCAGCGGACTTTTCCGTTATTCAGACGCTCCAGCGTCTCATTTAATGTATCCAGATCTGATTCCAGTCTCGCATACCCACTGTCTGCGATCCGCAGAATGATCTCTTCATACTCTTTCTGCAGGTCCTTTTCTTCCTGCTCCAGCACCTGTTGCTGCTTTTTCAGATCTTCGATGGCTTCCTGCCTTACCTTGATCCGGTCTCTGGCTTCCTGACTCTTCACCTCATGGTTCATAATCTCCAGACGGTCGATCTGATAAGAGCACACCTTCTCCTCATCGGATTTTTCTGCATACTGCTCATACTTTCCGCAGATCAGCTTCAGTCTTCTGATCTCCTCCATCGTCTCTTCGATCTTACTGCGCATGCGTCCATACTGCATGACACTTTCCTGCAGATCCTCAATATGGATATCCTGCTCCATACAGATATATTCCTTTACGAAATCTTCCAGTTTGATATTCATACGGAACGAGATCGCACGTTTGAATAGCTTTGGAAATTTTTCCATGTCCAGACCGCCAAGATAGATATCGTATAGCTGTCTCCGGAATCTTTCATTGCTCGGTCCGCAGTAGAACTGTTCCGGTGTAAAGGAACGCTGCAGGTATTCACGCATTTCCGTTGTAGTAAGACAGCGGCCTTCCGAGCGGTAATGATTCGGAAGTAATTCTCCTGTATGCCAGAAGAACAGACGACTGATATCATTGTTCGACGTATCTACGTCAAATACAACACCTACACACTGCTTGTCCCTGGTATTGGTCTGTGTCAGCTCCAGCACGATCGTACTGGAGAAATTACGGTTTCTTAAATACTGTGACTCATTATTTTCACTGATATTCACCATACCTCTTAAGTACTCGATCAGTGTACGGTCCGAATCATCTGCTGCCGCCTTGTTGAAGAATCCACGGCCGTCCGTATTGGCATACAGCACGATCTGGATCGCATCCAGAACCGTCGATTTACCACTTCCGGAATGTCCGGTGAAGAAGTTGATTCCTTCATTAAGCGTCAGTATCTTTTTATCTATGTAATGCCAGTTATTCAGGCATATCTTCGAGAGTGCTTTGAATGGCTGCTTCGTCTCCAATTTGATCCTCCTCACTGAATGTTGCTAATAATTCCCTGATGTCGTCTCCTAAAAGTACCGTATGGATACAAGAGTAGATGACCAGGCGGGTCGACTCGTTTAATTCTTCCAGAACATCAAGCGGCTCGATGATCTGATACTTCTTCAGAAGTGCGATCGTCCGTCTCATTTCCGTAATTGACGGAAGACTCTTCAATACATGAAATTCTCCCGCTTTTCCGTTTACTGCACCAAGTGTTGTCACCACATGGCTGCTCGACGATGCAGTCTGCATCTGCTCGTCATAGATAAGCTTCAGCACCAGTAAATAGATCGTCGCCAGACGCGGCAGCTTCTCACCCCATAACTGCTCTCCCTGGATATAGATCACACCCATATGTACATTTTCCCGCAGTATGATCCCCGCCACCTCAAAATATGCTTTAAAAAATTCCAGATGCTTCGTACAGGTACGGTATTCTTTTGTATACTGCATCCTTCCCGCACGTTTATCAAATTTTCTTTCCAGGAGAAATGTCTGACGGTACAGTGTCTGGATGACCTCTGTGACCTCTTCTTTTTCTTCCTGGGTTAGCTGTTCGTAGTAATCTATCATTATTCTTAGAACTCCTTTTATCAGAACTTCTTTATATTATGTTCATCACTTTTCTTTCTGTTTTGCATTACAAATTATTACACACTATTACGCCCGTCTCTTCACGAATCTTAATGCCGGATACCGGTATCCGTCCTTTTCCACCATCTCCGGTTCTTCTTCCAGCACCATATATCTGCTGTTCTTACGCGTACTGTAATCATAAGCAAGAATCAGTTTTTCAAATTCTTCCTCGTCAGCAATATTGATCTTCGACGCATCCATCACTTCATCTTCCATATTATTTTCGATGAATTCTTCAATCTGCTTCTTGCTGAACCGCATCTGGATCCGGTTCAGTCTTAAGATATCATCCTTATCCAGATCTCCCTTCGTCTCATCCGGAAGGAGCTGGCTGATGAAGTCTTTTCTGGATTTTCTTCTCTTATATAAAGACTTCTCTGACAGGATCTCCAGAAGTGACAGATTCATGCGCTTTCCGGTCTCTGTGATAATCTCTTCCATCTGCTCCGGTTCTTCCGACATCTTATTCAGAAGCTGTACCACCAGACCTTTCGTATCTGTCTCACCGCTTAACAGATAATTCATTCTGGTTACCGTTGCCCGGACATATTTCGTATGTTCTTTGTCCATATTGGCAATGCGGTGCTCGATATCATCAAATCCACGCTCGATCAGATCCAGCAGATCCAACACATCATCCTGGTTATCTCCCAGCATCTTCGACCGTGCCTGTACCTTCATGATAAATGCTTCATCATCCCGGATCTCTCTCAGACATTTCTTAATATCCATCTTATAGATATAAAAGTTGTCCGATGTTTTCAGGATATGATACTTCTTCCATACGATTTCTTCCACATAACTGTCCAGATGTTCCCGCAGAATCCCACTGTAAGAATCCTGCTGCAAGAGCTTCGCAAAGAATTTATTCATATTATGAAGCATATCCTGCAATGCCTTATTCAGCCGCCTCGTATTCACCAGAGCCGTCCTTAAGAGCCCGACACTTGCCCGCGGATCATTGCGGAACGCATACAGCGTTGCATACACATTCTGAATATAAATGTCCGTCTCTGATGCATCTTCCGAATTCAGCTTTTCAAATGCATCGATCATCACCGCCGCATAATCCGGAATGACAATATTTGTCACCAGTGTATTATAATCCTCGATACGCTTCAGCCATCCTGCCCGCAGCAGCCAGTTTAAGATCCTCGAAGAAGGCGTCTCCAACATATCAAAGTCTGTATCATTTTCCTCCCGCTGTAGCTCAAAGCGCTTCTTCGCATTCATATCACTTAAGATCTGGATGCACACCTCTTTCGTCAGGAAATAGTTATTATATTCGTATTCTTCATTAATACATAAAAGTGCTTCAATATAAATATCCCGGTTGACCGAACGGAACAGACTCCAGAACGTATCCGGGATTTCATTCATTAACTGCATCTTGTTTTCCTCCAAATGATTCCTTACAATT
>ENA-OOZG01002049-OOZG01002049.1-human-gut-metagenome-genome-assembly--contig:-NODE-2049-length-13161-cov-4.455288_pt1 | contig 13161 bp, 10 predicted proteins | sample MGYA00241706_ERZ501384 | MGnify/ENA primary metagenome ERZ501384 (study PRJEB25962, sample SAMEA2042742) | human gut metagenome | biome: human gut; feature: human-associated habitat; material: faeces... | reverse complement strand
CGACTCATAAATCTACCCTTAATCGTGTATTGGATGATAGTTGCGGATTTTAGGACTAATTGAAAAAATCAAAAATATTAAGAACGTAGTTGCCGGTTTTAAAGACCAAAAGCAGTTCTGCAATTGGGTTGTAGAGCATAAATTTCGCTATTCTCAAGACAAAGATGGCAACAAGGCTACCGAAGATATGATTTTTTACTGCGATAAAAATTTCGAGAATTGTAGAGGATGGACAGTTGATCAATTTAAACGAATATCATATTTTCTGAACGAATTAGTCGAAGCTAATTCCGACGACGAATTAATCGAGATTATAGGAAGCGCGGGTTATCTCTCAATGTATTGAGAAAATATTCGCACTTATCTTTGCACGCATTATCACAACAATACACTATCTGTCACAATTTGTGATTTTGGAAAAGCAGAGAATTGTGAACCTCCGCTGATTGCCACCAATTGGTCGCTCCAAACACCACAGAGTCTCCAATATGTCCTTTCCCATTATTCCGGGTTGTGACTAACAAATTTTTCAACAAAAATTTGGAGATTGGTTGCGGAAGCATTACTTTTGCAACCCACATATCACGTATATGTCTCGAAAAAACATTGGGGATGACCGGTTTTGACAGCGTGTAGAGGTGGTATGTAAGCATGCAGAGCGATGATGGCTATGCTCTATAATCTCAGACATCAACAATTTAACTGGCGAAAATAACTACGCTCTCGCTGCCTAACCGAAGCACAGTAAGTTAGCTTTATTTCTGCCACAGTGGCAGAAACGAGACATCACCCGATTGCCTTGCTCTGAGACGTTTCGATAAGGTGGTGCTAATAAAATCGGAGCTGGGACGGCTTGTTCTCCGGTAGCTGTCCGAGATTTTAGGAGATAAGCCTTGGGTTGGTAGTTTTGATCCTGCCCACGGTCGAAAACCAAGTCAAAACTAAGCATGTAGAAAGCATATTAGTTCCACGTTTGGACGAGAGTTCGAATCTCTCCATCTCCACCCAAGCAAAATCCGATAAAACGGAACAAACACGAAACCGCTGACTTGCAGCCTAAAAGGAGTAAGTTGGCGGTTTTTCATTTAGTTTGATTCTGTTTTGTTATATGAAAAATAGTACATGAATTTGCAGATGTGTACTGACCAAAAAAAATGTGTACAAAAAATGGAGATAAAACATAGTATATCATTCTTCCTCCAAAAGGTCTACAGCAGGACAGGCAAGGAGAGGGGCAGATAAGGCTCCGCATCCGGTGGAACGGGAACACCTACCAGGCGAACAGCGGCTACACCATCCAGCCGGAGAGATGGGGAAACGGGAGATGCAAGCGGAACGCATTCAATAGCCGGGGAGTGTCAGCCTCCGACATCAACAGGCATCTCGGATTCTGTTTCGGAAGTCTGAATCTCCTCGTCTTCCGTGTATTCCCCACCTATGCGCAGTTTGCGGCGGAGAACCGTCTTCGACTTGATTTTCTTGCCACCGAGGGCGCCTTTAAGGTATGCGCCGCGGACTATGGAAGTGATTTTTCTGCGTCCACGCGCTAAGACCTTATTAAAACGAGCGGAGCGCCTTTGGTTTTCCTTCTCTGTCCAATTCGCATAGCAACCGTTCTTCATTGTGGAAAACACATCCGGGGACAAAGACACGCCGAATTTGTCGGCAAGGCTGTCGGCGATTTCAGCGTCCGTCAATCCCTGCATAGCGAGGGCGAGGATTTCATCGTAGAAATCATCGGAATCGTAATCAAATTTCTTTGGTCTTGCCATTTTGTTGTTGTTTTATTTTGTTATTTTCAATTTGTTCTCTATATTTGCAGTGTGGATTGATGGTCGCATCGGTAGCGAGCAGCGTTAACAGCGGTGATATTGCGAGGTTCAACTCCTTTGCCTTTCCACTTTAGTAGGGGGTACGTTTGTATCTCCTATTTTATTTTGCGGTATTGTTTTCTATTCATATTCGGGCTCAGTAGAAATTTTGGGTTGCAGCAAAATTCTCCTCATCCATATACATCCAAGCCGACATTGTCGTCACGCATGTCACCTGTCTGCATGCGCCTTCTACAACCGCTCTTCGGCGGTAGCGGTGCATGTCACCATTGTCACGGGGTAGGCAAGCCAACCCCGTGCTAACTTCTGGAACCGCGCTTCGGCGGTAGCGGCATGTCACCATTGTCACGGGGCAGGCAAGCCAACCACGGGCTGACTTCTGGAACCGCTCTTCGGCGATTTTAGAAAATATTAATTTGTGTTAAATATCAGATTCGCTATTGTTTTCCAAAAAAAATTGGCATAGCTTTGCGGTGTACTAATCAACTAATACACTCAAACTGATATACGAAAAATGAAAACTTATATGATGGAAATCAAGGAATTGAAATTTAGTTATGGCTTCAAAAAGCCTGACATTTTCAGCGATTTTTCGCTGACATTGCAACCAGGCGCGGTGTATGGACTGCTCGGCAAGAACGGAACGGGCAAGTCCACACTGCTCTATCTAATGTGCGGTCTGCTCCGTCCGAAATCAGGGTCGGTTACTTTCTGCGGCAGCGAGATGTCGCGCCGCCAGCCGTCAGCTCTTCAGGAGATTTTTATCGTTCCCGAGGAATTTACGCTTCCAGCCGTCACCCTCGCCCAATACGTGAAATACAACGCGCAGTTTTATCCGCGTTTCTCCAACGAGATTCTCAACAACTGTCTGCGTGATTTCGAGATGGACAGCAACCTGCGTCTCAACGAATTGTCGATGGGACAAAAGAAGAAGGCGTTTATGAGTTTCGCCCTCGCCACCAACACCCGTCTGCTTCTGATGGACGAACCGACCAACGGCTTCGACATCCCGTCGAAAAGCCAGATGCGCAAGGTGATAGCGTCAAACATGAGCGATGAAAAAACGATAGTCGTGTCGACCCACCAAGTGCGCGACGTAGAGAATCTGCTCGACCACGTGCTGATGGTCGACAGCGGCAAACTGTTGCTCGACAGCAGCTACGCCACGCTGGCATCCAAGCTCCTTTTCACCGACCAACCGATGTCGGAACCCACCGAAGGAGCCATCTATGTGCAGCCGTCACTTCAAGGCAACAGCGCAATTTACGCCAACCGCTTCGGCGACGAGAGCGTAATCAATCTTGAAACGCTGTTCAACGCAATGCTTGCCAATGGCAAAGGAATAACCGACGCATTAAACACCACCGACAATGAGCGATAGGTTCAACATGCGGAGATTTTGGACGATGCTCCGCCACGACTACGACCACAACATCGCATCGTGGATAGGACTGCCGCTCGGTGTGCTTGCCGGCGTGCTTGCCGGCGAGGCTGCATTCCTGATGGCCGAACACAGCACCGATGCCCACTACTTTGTCGAGACATTCGCAATAGTACTGAGGGCATTCTACGTTTTGGCGATGGTCGTGATGGGGTCGATGATGTTCGACAAGATGCAGACCCGTCATGGGCAGATTGCTTATCTCACGCTTCCCGCCACGGCATTCGAGAAATATCTCGTCAACTGGTTGGAGACGGTTGTGGCAACGTTCGGAGCTTTTGTTGTCGGGATGGTCGCCGCCGACGCCGTTCGGGTGGCGTTCAGCATAATGCTCGGCAGCGATCCGCAATTCTGCGTGATGCTTCTGCCGCAAGCGTTTGTCAGCGACGTGCTGCCATGGACGGCAGTAGTCGTGTGGCTTCAGTCGGTGATGATGATAGCCAGCGCGTTGTGGCGCCGCAAGACGATGGTCAAGGGCATTGCGCTCCTTGTAGTCGTGGCTGTCCCGGCATATTTAGTGACCACATCGCTGCAATTGAGTCATTCCACCATAAATCTTTTGACGACGCTCTTAACCGTGGTCAACTATGTGATCGTTTACAAAATATTTGCCAAAACTCAAATCAGATAAACAATTATGACAACTACAATAAACAGATTCAGCGTGCGGCGCCTGTGGACTGTGGCTAAGCGCGACGCCGCTCTTGACTGGAAAACCAACCTCGCTCATTTTCTTGAGTTTGCCGGAGCGCTACTTGCCGGACTTGTGATCATCATGCTCCCAGCAAAGACCGATGGAAACTCGTTTAATGTCATCGCCGACACCTTCTATTCGTGGTTCTCGTTGGTGCTCACTGTGGGTGGCCTCATCGCCGCCTCGTCGATGCTCAAACCTATCAGCGACAAGACAGGCAGCATCAGTCTGCTGACGTTGCCCGCCACCAACGCCGAGAAGTTTGTGGAGCGCGCTCTGATGGTCACTGTCGGCTACACTATCTCGGCGCTTGCCGCCCTCGTTGTTGTCGGTGTGCTCTATTATCCGCTCGCCTTTATTTTCGGCATCGACAGCTACGGGTCACTGACGGCATACTGCACGCAGTCGTTCTTCGCCCCGACGTTTGATAATATCAATACGCAGGTGTCGGTTGAGAGCCAAATCGTTGTTATGGCTTGGCAGTGGCGCGGACAGCTGCTCGCATGGGGCTCGCTGCTGTGGATGCAGTCTCTGTTTGTGCTTGGCGGCACCGTGTGGCGCAAGTTTGCTTTCGTCAAGACTCTCGGCATAACTCTCGTTTTGGGCATCGTCTTCTCGATTGTGCTGGTGCAGGCTTGGCATCCAGCCACGACGGAGGAGTTCTACTCGACCTATCCCGTGTTTCTCGTCACCACGGGCAGCCTCTGCCTAGCATTTGCAGTGGTCAATTGGGCAGTTGCCTACCGGTTGTTTGTCGGCAAGCAGATTGTTGAAACTAAAAAGCACCTGTTATGAACTTCAAGGAAAGCCGACCAATCTACCTGCAGATAGCAGACCGCATCATGGACGAGATTATGCAGCATGCCTATTCCGAAGGCGGCCGCATCCCGTCGGTGCGCGAATATGCGGCAACCGTTGAAGTCAACGCCAACACCGTGGTGCGCTCTTTCGACTGGCTGCAGCAGCAAGAGATAATCTTCAACCGCCGCGGCATAGGGTATTTCGTCAGCGAAGGCGCATGCGGCACAATCTCCAGACTGCGCCGGCGGGAATTTGAAGAAGAGGAACTTCCGGAAATGTTCCGCAGAATGCAGATGCTCGGCATCACTGCCGACGACATCAACCGTCTATACAAACAATTCATCGACTCTGGAAAATAACCAATTTATAATACGCACAATGAATAAGATGTTTCTTGCGGCGCTGCTTGCCATTTCGGGCGGCAGCATCGCGACAGCCGACACTTTGCTCGGACGCGTGGCCGACAGCGAAGGCAACCCGGTTGAATTTGCAACCGTGGTGGCACTCAGCGCCAACCATGAGCAAGGAGGGGCCGTCACCGACAGCATCGGCAATTACAGAATCAACCTTCCGAAAGGACAATATAACGTGACATTTACCCTCGTGGGCTACGACAATGCCGAAAAGACAGTGACCGTCAGCGGAGAAACGCGTCTTGACGCCACGATGACAACAAATGCCGTGGCACTGCATGGCGTAGAGGTGAAAGCCTCAGCCATACGCCGTCTGCCCGACCGTTTTGTGGTCAGGGTGGAGGATATGCCAGCCGCCATAGGCAAAGACGGAAAGGAACTGCTGCAGGCGGCTCCCGGCGTGTGGATCGACGACAAGAAAATCACCATCAACGGCAAGTCGGGCGCAAAAGTGATGGTCAACGACCGTGAGCTGCGCATGGACCAATCACAGCTGCTCACCTATCTGCGCTCGCTCAAGGCGGAGGACGTGAGCAAAATAGAGGTAATCCCTCAGGCAGGAGCGGAATACAGCGCCGACACCGCAGGTGGAATCATCAAAATCACTCTTAAACGCAACCGTGCCGACGGCGTGATGGGCAACGTGAGCCTCATCGGCTCTGTCAGCAAAACATCCACGATGGTCACTCCTTCGGCATCAGTCAACGTGAAGAACGGCAAATGGACATTCAGTGCCAACAGCAATCTCTCCGTCTCTCCGAAATCCTATTTCGACACCGGCGAAACCACCGACTATGCCAACGGCGACCGGTATACGACCGACACAAAGATGGACCTACACAAGTCGCTTTTCGGCTACGGCATGGCAGGCATTTATTTCGATCCCGACGCGCGCAATTCGCTGGGCATCGAGGTGGCTTACAACCAATTTCTCTCACCATCGGACGTGACGACCAACGCGGCGTTCAACCACACCGACATAGGCATCGAGACGATGAACGGAAACTACATGTCGACATCGCGCCACAGGAATATCGATGCCACGTTCAACTACGTGCACAGGCTCGACTCCATCGGCTCGCAGATGAAGGTGATTGCCAACTACAACCACACAAAAGGACGCAGCGTCGCCGACAACCATCGCCATTCGGAGTTTCTCGCCCTCTCCGCCGATTCGATATCGACAAGCCGCGAAAACTCGGTTTTCGACGTGGTCAACGTCAGCTACGACTACGACAAGACATTCAACAGCCGCTGGAGTCTGTCGACCGGCTTGAAATACAACCTCAACCGTATGGACAACGACGCGTCATACCTCTATCTGAAAGACCACGAATGGCTTACGCCCGACGGACGCAACTATGACGTGGTGTTTAAAGAAAATATCTATGCCGCCTATGTAAAAGCCTCAGCCAAACTCGGACGCTTCATGGCGTCGGCAGGACTGCGCGGCGAACTGACCGACGCCAGCCGCGGCAACATCGTAGCTCAGCGATATTTCGACTTGTTTCCAAATGCCAATGTCACATATCTGTTGTCGCCAAACGGCTCCAACGTGCTGACGGCACAGTACTCACGCTCCATAGCGCGCCCATCGTTCTGGGCACTCAATCCCGAGCGTCATCAGGTTTCCGACATGTTCTATCAGTCGGGCAACTCCGACTTGAAGCCGTCATACAGCGACAACGTCAGCCTTACCGGCGTGGTTAAATACAAATACTCGCTGACCCTGTTTGCCAACATCAACCACGACCAAATCATAAAAGCCTCGATGCCCGACAAGGACAACCCGAAAAACGTGCTGCTGACAATGGTTAACTTCGACAAGCAATATATGTTTGGCGCATCGCTCAACCTGCCGTTCCAAATCAAGGACTGGTGGACGCTGACAGCCAACCTCACATATCTTGCCAACGGCGAGCGCCGTGAACAGAAAGGCAGTCTGACATACCACAACTTCTTGAACTGGTATGCCAGCTCCGGATTCCAGCTGCCGAAAGATTTCTACTTTGAAATCTCATATTACGGACAGAACAAAATCACGATGGGCGAAATTACGGTGACACCGACCCACAACCTCAACGCAAGTCTGAAAAAGTCATTTGCAAAGCGACGCTGGACAGCCTCGGTGGGCGTGGACAACATTCTCGGCCGCGGCGTGGATTTCTCGATCGACTCCGCCTCGGGCTACCACACGAAAAGCAAATTCAGCAACCCTGCGTCGTTCTCCTGCTCGCTCACCTACAATTTCAGCCTCGGCAAAGCGTTCCAGACGCGCCGCGTGGACAGCAACAACGACGCTTCCCGCCTGTCGAAGCAAGGCGGAATGGGAAAATAACACTATATTTGCGACATGAAAAAGATATTATTGATTATTGCAATGACAGTTGTGGGCATAAGCGCCCAGGCACAACTGTTGTGGAAAGTGAGCGGCAACGGCTTGCAGAAGCCGAGTTACATCTTCGGCACACACCATTACGCACCGCTGACGGTGCTCGACAGCGTGCCTCAGATACGCCAGGTACAGAACGACGTGGAGCAGGTGTGCGGCGAGGTAGACATGCTCAACACACGCGACTTGCCTCGGCTGACAGCAGAGGCAATAATGCTGCCTCCAGGCTCGTCGCTCAACGATTTCATCCCCGACGCCGACCGCCCGACCGTCGACAAAGCAATGCGGTCGCTCATCGGCTTCGGACTCGACAATCCGGCAGTGCAACGAATGTGTCCGGCAGCGATAAGCAACCAGCTGATTGCAGCCATTGTAACCAAATATTTGCCAAAGGTGTCGCTCGACCAGCAGCTTGACACGTATTTTCAGATAAAAGCCGACAAAGCCGGCAAGAAAGTGCTTGCCCTGGAAACCGCCCAGGACCAGCTGAAGATGCTGTTCAGCCAACCGCCGGCACGTCAGGGCAAGATGCTCGTCTGCCTGGCAGAAAACACCGAATGGAACGCCTCGATGATCGAGATGGCTACCGACGCCTATATGCACCGCGACATTGAGACGCTGAAAGAAGTCACCAATCAGAAACTCGGCGACGACTGCGACTCTACCCCGGAGGAAGACGCCATGTTGCTCTCCGACCGCAACCGCGCTTGGATAGAGCAAATGCCAAAGATGCTTGCCGACGCGCCCACACTGGTTGTTGTAGGCGCCGCCCACCTTGTCGGCGACGAAGGTCTGCTCAGCCTGCTGCGGCAGTCGGGCTACACCGTCGATCCCGTAGACAAACGATAAACAAAAAACTCAAGCAAAAAAAAGAATATGGATAATACATTGGAAGCGCGCGGCGTGGTGAAACGCTTTGCCGGACACACGGCCCTTGACGGAGTAAGCGTCGAAGTGCGCCCCGGACGGGTGTTCGGACTGCTCGGACCCAACGGAGCAGGCAAGACCACTCTCATAAGAATCATCAACCGCATCACGATGCCCGACGAGGGCGAAGTGATGATGGGCGGACGCCTGATGACCGACGCCGACGTGCGCCGCATAGGCTACCTCCCGGAAGAACGCGGACTTTACAAAAAAATGAAGGTGGGCGAACAGGCTCTTTACCTTGCCCAACTGAAAGGTCTGGACAAAGCCACCGCCGAGAAACGCCTGCGCCAATGGTTCGACAAGTTTGACATCAATCCGTGGTGGAACAAGAAACTTGAGGAGCTGTCGAAAGGCATGCAGCAGAAGGTGCAGTTTGTTATAACCGTGCTTCACGAGCCGGAGTTTCTCATCTTCGACGAGCCTTTTTCGGGCTTCGACCCAGTCAACGCCGAACTGCTGAAAAAGGAAATCCTCGAGTTGCGCGACAAAGGGCACACCATAATCTTCTCGACCCACAACATGAGCTCCGTGGAGGAAATCTGCGACGACATCGCGCTGATAAACGACTCGCACGTGGTGCTAAGCGGCACGGTGGGCGACGTGCGCTCACGCTATCGCAGCGGCCTTTACAGCCTTGTGGCTGAGAGCGGCAGGATGCTTGCCGAAAACCCCGAGAAATACGACATCACGTCGATAAAGCAAGCCGGCGACAACGTGACATACACGCTGCGCAAGACGTGTGACGCAACAAACTCAGAATTCATAGCAATGTTGTCGCAACAGGTGGAAATCCGCTCGTTTGCAGAGCAATTGCCAACAATGAACGACATATTCCTGCGCGCCGTAGGCGGTGTGGGCAACAATGACAAGGAGGAACAACAATGAAAAACAAAATCTGGATTGTGGCGCAACGGGAATATGCCACACGCGTGAAAAAACGCTCATTCATCATCCTTACAATACTCATGCCGTTCCTTATGGCGGCAATGATTTTCGTTCCGCTGCTGTTGTCGGTAATAGGCGACAGCGGACGCAAGACGGTGGCTGTGATCGACAACACCGGACTTTATGCCAATGCCCTGCAAAGCAACGACGACTATCTCTTCGTGCCCACCGACAAGATGACGCCGGCGCTGCGCTCCGACTCCACCGACGTGGCGGCAGTGCTGATGATTACCGACAATCTTGTCGACAACCCCACCGCCGCGGTAATCTATTCGCGCGACGAGGTGAAGCGCGACATGTCCGACTATGTCAACAACGCCCTGACAAAGGCTGTGCAGAAACAGAAATTCGAACGCTACAACATCCCTGCTCTCAACGAGATTGTGGAAGACGTGCAGACTCCCGTCGAAGTGGCGACGGTGAGATGGACCGACGAGGGCGAACGCGAGTCGATGACTGAGATATTCTCAGCCGTAGGAATGGTGCTCACCACGCTGATTTATTTCTTCGTGATGAGCTACGGCGCGATGGTGATGCAGAGCGTCACCGAAGAGAAGACAAACCGCATCGTCGAACTTATGGTGTCGAGTGTGAAGCCATTCCAGTTGATGGCAGGCAAAATCATAGGCATCGGACTTGTCGGAATCACGCAGATGCTCATCTGGGGCATACTGCTCGTCGCTATTATAAGTATTGCCGGGGTGGTCAGCGGAGTAGCTATGTTCGACCCCTCGCAGGCCGCAGCCATCTCTGCCGCGTCGCAGATGCCCGACGCCGATTTGTCGATGCAGATATTGTCGGTGGTGTCGAGCCTTCCGCTCGCAGAAATCGCAGTGCTGTTCGTGCTGTACTTCATCGGCGGCTATCTTCTCTATGCCTCCGTGCTTGCCGGATTTGGCGCGGCGGTCAACGACCCGCAGGACACGCAGCAGTTTATGATGCCTATCGCCGTTATAATGCTGTTTGCGTTCTATGCCGGCTTCTACAGCGCCATGAACCCCGATGGACCGCTGGCAGTGTGGTGCTCGTTTATCCCGCTCACGTCGCCTATGGTGATGATGATACGCATCCCGTTCGGCGTGCCTCTGTGGCAGGAAGCGCTGTCGGTGGCTCTGCTTTTCGGCACCGCGCTGGCATTGTCTTATCTGTCGGGCAAAATCTATCGCGTGGGCATCCTTATGTACGGCAAAAAACCATCGCTGAAGGAAATGCTCAAATGGTTGAAATATTAAGCTGAAAGAAACAACTATGACCCAAGACGAACTATACATGCAGATGGCGCTTGCCGAAGCCCGTCAGGCTGCTGCCGACGACGAGGTGCCGGTGGGCGCCGTCGTGGTGTGCGACGGAAAGGTGATTGCACGCGCACACAACCTCACAGAGACGCTGACCGACTGCACGGCGCACGCAGAGATGCAGGCCGTGACGTCGGCAGCGGCATATCTCGGTGGAAAATATCTTACAGGATGCACGCTCTACGTGACCGTAGAGCCGTGCTTGATGTGTGCCGGGGCACTCGGCTGGAGCCAGATAAGCCGCATTGTCTACGGCGCTGCCGACGACAAGCGCGGATACCACACCTTCTGCCCTCAGCCGTTTCATCCGAAGACAGAAGTGGTGGGCGGCGTACTCGCTGACGACTGCGCCGCACTGATGACGGAATTCTTCCGCCGCAAACGTTGATTTTAGCTATTTCTTCTTTTTCGACTTCTTGTCTGCCGGAGCAAGAAGACGTCGGTACTCTGCCATGTCGTTGAGCACCTTCACTGCCGCATCAAGTCCGTTGTCGCTCTTCATCGTCTGCACGATGCGTCCACGCTCGTAATAGTAGCGGCTTACGATCTCAGGGGCGAGAATCTCCTCTATCGCCTTGCGGTTGTTGTCAAGATCCTGTGACAGGTTGTGTTTCAGCAGTTTTTCCAGCACGTCGAAGGCCTGCTTCGTAGAGTCGTTCATATAGCCCTCAATCTTCGCGGCGTCGCGCAAAGCGGCAAGACCCGTTTCACACACCTTGTCGTAGTTGAACCGTGCGGGGTCGATTGACCGCTTGAACTCGGCGAAAATGCTGTCGGTCACCACGAAATCCTCGGCAGCGCATATCGAAGGATGCTCGGCGCGGTACTTGTTGGCGAAGTCAAACGCCCAGTTGTCGGCAAAGATATTGTATGTCAGGCGGCTTGCCTTGCCCCAATCCACTGTCACGTCGGGCGTTATGCCTCCACCGTCGCGCACCTCGCGTCCGTGTACCGTATGAAACACGTTGGTAAGGCTGTCGGGCGTGCGCTGGATGTTGCCGTCTGCGTCGCGGTGCGAATAGTCGATGGCTTGAATCAGGCGTCCGCTCGGAATGTAATATTTCGCAGTGGTAACCTTGAGCATGTTGTCAAACGGCAGCGACACTGTGGTCTGCACCAGTCCTTTTCCAAACGAGCGGCTTCCAACCACCACGGCGCGGTCAAGATCCTGCATCGAGCCGGCAACAATCTCCGACGCCGATGCCGAACCGCCGTCAACAAGGATGCACAAAGGAATCTCCGTGTCGATAGGCTTCTGCGTGGTCTTGTAAATCTTCTCTTCCGTCTTCAACCGTCCCTTTGTGCGTATAATCTCCGTGTTTTTCGGCACGAAGAAGTTGGCAATCTTGATGGCACTCTCAACCAAGCCTCCACCATTGCCACGCAGGTCGAGGATAAGCGACTTTATCGCCTTGTCGCGTTTCAGCGACAACAATGCGTCGCGCACCTCGTCGGCTGATGTCTCGGTAAACTTGGTCAGCTGAATGTAGCCGATGCCGCCGTCGAGCGCAGTGAAGTAAGGCACTGACGGCATCTGGATTTTCCGGCGCACGATGTCGAACGTCAGCACGCTGTCCTGCACATACGGACGCTCCACCACCACATGCACTGTAGTGTTTGCCTGCCCCTTCAGATGGTCGCTCACCTGCTTCGTGTCCCACGTGCGGGTGTCCATCGTGTCGATTTTCACGATGCGGTCGCCCGGACGCAAACCAGCCAGAGCCGCAGGGCTGCCTTCGTAAGGGTCGCTTATCTGCACACCTCCGCCCTTGCGCATCATGATTACAGAACCGATGCCGCCATACTCACCCGTGGTCGACATCGCCATAAAGTCGGACGCCTCTTCCGCTGAAATAAACTCAGTGTAAGGGTCAAGGTCGTTGAGCATCGCGTCGATGGCGGTAGTCATGGCACGGTCTACATCGACAGAGTCTACATAACGCATGTTCATCTCCTTAAACACTGCGTTGATCACAGAGATGTCGCGTGCCGTAGCAGCCATATCATTCTTCCCCGAAGCCGCCATAAACACCGACGGCGCGACAAGCGCCAAAAGCGCCGCCGCAACAAAATATCTTGATCTGATTTTCATTTTTAGTCTTGTTCTGAATTTGACCGCTAAATTACTGCTTTTTATGCAAATCCATTCCAGAAAACGACTGAATTTTCAATCTCCGGGAAAATAATCAACAAATCTCCAATCAAACACAGCCCACCGGCGACGCAGCATGCGGTCAGATGCCGGTTTCAACATTCCAACCAAGTTTTGCCACTGCCCCCCGATGCCGGGAGTGACGGAAACAAAAAAAGACTCAAGCATTGTGCTTAAGTCTTCTTTTTGTCGGGGTACCAAGATTCGAACTTGGGACCCCCTGCTCCCAAAGCAGGTGCGCTAACCGGACTGCGCTACACCCCGAA
>ENA-OOZG01002048-OOZG01002048.1-human-gut-metagenome-genome-assembly--contig:-NODE-2048-length-13162-cov-11.127947_pt1 | contig 13162 bp, 9 predicted proteins | sample MGYA00241706_ERZ501384 | MGnify/ENA primary metagenome ERZ501384 (study PRJEB25962, sample SAMEA2042742) | human gut metagenome | biome: human gut; feature: human-associated habitat; material: faeces... | reverse complement strand
ACGCCCCGTGTGGACTTTCACCACAGATGTATAACATGCCCGTCATACAAAAGAGAGGCAGTAACCAAATCGGTCACCACCTCTCTTTATATTCAGATGCTTGTACCTCTACATCTCAAGCTTCATCTAGAAAAGAATCTAGCCATGACGATGTTAGGTATAGCTGTCGTTGCTGTCGCTTACTTGATGTTGATGATAGCAACGCGGTTCCACTCGTTTGTAGCAAATGGCTGTACAGTGTCACCCTTGAAGTCAATGACGATATTGTCTGCACTGACACCGTAGTTGTTTATGAGAGCGTCCTTGACAGCCTCTGCACGACGCTGAGAGAGAGACATATTAATGTCGGCATTACCAGTCTGCTCATCAGCATAGCCGACGATGTAGATCTTGCCACCATTTGCCTTAGCAGCCTCAGCAGAGTTGTATATGTTGATCATCTGGTTCTTGTCGATCTTAGCACTACCGATACGGAAGGCTACAACATTCTCTATAACGCTAACAGCCTTTGCAGGAGCTAGAGCCTCTGGGCACTCAGGGCAAGATACAGGACGCTTGCTGAGCTCTGCATTCTGAGCACGTAGCGAGCTGATCTGACCATTGAGGTCATTGACGAGGTCGTAATCCATAGGAGTGATAGGCTGGAAGGCTACACGACCGAGCTTGAAGGTTAGACCAGCAGATACAAGAGCTGTAACGTCTGCAGGCTCATGTACTGTACGAGTACCCTGGAAGTTGTTCTTAGAGACCATCATCTGACCCTCGAGGTTGAGGTCGACGCGCTTGCCTAGACGGAACTTGAGAGCGAGACCACCATTGAGGAGACCACTATAGTCATTTTCCGTACCAAGCTTATCACCGCTCTTATCGTCTGCAGAGTAGAACTTCATGTGACCACCTAGACCAACGAAGGGAACGAGGTGGAAGACGCGAGTCTCTCTGTATGGAGCGAAGTAGTTGACCAGGTCAAACATAAACTCTAGTGAAGCAGCTCCGAAGACGTTCTGATAGCGAACGATCTCGTCAGCGGGCTTCTCAAAGCTATATACATTCCATGCGTAGCCGCGTAGGCGGGTAGCAAAGTATGGTGAGTGCCAACGACCGAAAGAAAGGCTGACAACAGGAGAGATGCGGTCTACAAACTCAGCGTCCTTATTAGCCTTGTTGCCAAAAGGTAGCATAGCAGCACCTCCGTGTAGCTCGATGAACCAATGAGCAGCAGGGTCTTGCTCAAACTCCGTCATGTATGCGGGGCGGTTGTCGACCTCCTGAGCCTCCTGAGCCTGAGCCACGAAAGCTGTCAGTGCGACAACGAGTGATAGCATAAATACTTTTGCTTTCATATTTCTAGTGTGTTTAATTCGTAGATTGATGATTTGAGTGAGCTATACGACTTACTTAGAGCGGATGATGACAACGCGGTTCCAAGCCTTCGTATCAAACAGCTGGTCTGTAGCACCCTCCCACTGAGTGGTGATCATATCAGCAGATACGCCGAAGTCATTGATGAGGGCATCAGCGACAGCCTTAGCACGACGCTCTGAGAGGCCTAGGTTGTAGTTGGCATCGCCAGTTGTATCAGTGTAGCCAATGACTAGGATTGGTGTGTTGTGTGCCTTGACATACTCGCTGACGTTGTAGAGCGTGATCATCTGGTTCTTGTCGATGCGTGAGCTATCGAACTTGAAGAGGATCGTCTTGTCAGACATAACCTCTGTCGTAGTAGTCTGCGGAGTTACCTCTGGGCACTCAGGGCAAGATACAGGACGCTTGCTGAGCTCAGCATTCTGAGCACGTAGTGAGCTGATCTGACCGTTGAGGTCGTTGATTAGGTCGTAGTCCATGGGGACAACCTCTGTCCACTCAACACCACCCATGCGGAAGTTAAGACCTGCGGTGAGAGCTCCGTAGAGACCATTGTAGGCATTAGGATTCCATGCGTCGATCTTAGGGCAGTTGCTGTAGTCGAAGTTGAAGTTGTTGTAGATAGCCTTACCCTCGATAACGAGATCAGCACGACGTCCTAGACGGAACTGAAGCTGTAGACCTGCGTCGATAGCTGCTGTGTGATGAAGATCCTCAAAGGCCTTGTTGAACTTCATGTTGTAACCCACACCTGCAAATGGGATGATGTGGAAGACACGCTTAGCGTTGTAACGGCTGAAGTGGTTGATGATGTCAAACATGAAGTCGTAGTGAGCACCGACGAAGCTTGTCTCGTAATTCTTCACATCGTTGCCTACCTTATAGTAGGTGTGAGCCTGTGCACCAACTAGATTGAGGCGCGTAGCAAAAGAGGGGGTGTGATACTTGCCCAGAGAGAGCGAGTAAGACATCTGGAGGCGATCCATGAAGGGCTTCTCCTCATTGCCTTCTAGGAACTGAGCTCCTACACCACCTTGTAGTGTTAGGAACCAATGATCTGATGCTGCACCGCGCTCAAAGGTTGTCTTGTAGACAGGCTTTGTGCCAGCTTGAGGTGCTACAGTCTCCTGAGCACTCAGCGTTAGAGTCGTTACTCCCAACAAGAGGGAGATCAGAAAGAGCTTTACTTTCATAATTATACTTTGTCTTGTTATTGGTTTGTTTCTGATTAGTTTAGTGTGTCTTAGCGTACTCTTCGCACTCGAAGATCCGTACCCTTAGGCACGTAATACACTGCAAAAGTAGTATTATTTATTGACTTAACCAAATGGAGGACCGATTAGAAGAAATTTTTATCCCCTAAAGACCTCTAAGGCGACCCTACAGCTTAGCCGTTGGCTGTTAGCTGTTGGCGGTTGGCTGTTGGCTAGAACTATCGGAGCTATCGGAGTGAATCGGAGCCATCTGAACGATCTAGTCTCTAACTGCTAACCTCTAACCTCTAATCTCTAACCTCTAAAATCCGTACCTTTGTGAGCCAAGCAGTAGCACATGACCTCATGTCTCCCACATACCTTCTCATAGATCAGGGCAATAGTCGCCTCAAGATCGCACTAGCGACCGACGAGCAGCTCTACCCTACGCGACTCTACGCCGAGCCCCCCACTAGTGACCAAATACTAGAGCTGATATCTAGTTACCAGCTACCTGCACATCCTCTCCTCGCTATCTACAGCTCGGTGGGAAAGAGAGAAGCTCCTTGGCTTGACTCCATCAAAAGCATCTGCCAACTCTTTGTCACCCTCGACGCAGAGACTCCGCTACCACTAGCTGAGATACAGTACGACAGGCAGAGCCTAGGCGTAGACCGCATAGCGAGTGTCGTCGGGGTAGCACGGCTCACCACGGCTCCCTCTCTAATTGTCGACATAGGCACCGCAATCACCTACGATCTGCTCCTACCCGAGAGACGCTACATGGGTGGCAACATATCACTCGGACCTGAGCTACGACTACAAGCACTACACGACTACACGGCTCGGCTACCGCGTGTGCCATGGGCTGACATCCAGACACATCTAGATCTGTGGCAGCAAGAGCTAGGCGAGCAGACGGATCAAGCGATATGGCTCGGCGTGGCACGAAGCATCGTACACGAGATAGATTCCTATATAGAGATTCTGCGCCAGCACTACCCTACTCTAGAGGTATGGATCACGGGAGGATATGCTGAAGATTTTGTCAAGTGGCTAAAATATCCGACCTTTGTAGAGACAAACTTAGTGGAACAAGGGCTACGGGATATACTACAATATCAAGTAGCACGTTCTTGTGATAGTTAGTTATCCGTGACTTGCGATGGTCACAGATGTCACTTCTTATTATATAATGACAGCATATATGTCTCGATACATAGCACGTACCACTACCATACTGACGCTCCTAGCGACTATCCTCTTGCTACCAGCCGCTCTCTCCGCTCAGAGTAATACTACTGAGTCTCCCTACAGTCGCTTCGGCTTAGGCAGACTGGAGAAGCAGACGCCCCATGCCCTCAGAGGGATGGGCGGACTGACTACTGCTATACGAGACAATATGATCATCAACCCGGCGAACCCCGCTTCTTACACGGCGGTCGACACGATGACCTTCCTCTTTGACTTCGGGCTCTCTGTGGGTATGAATATGCTCACCGAGGCGGGTAAGCGGGATACACGTATGGTGGGCAACTTTGACTACGCTACGGCTCTGATACCACTAGGCAAGCACTTTGCCGCCAGTGCCGGACTCGTCCCCTACTCGACCGTCGGCTATCGCTACGGCACGAAGGTGCCCGTACCTGGCGTCCAGGATCACTACGCTGCGCACGCTTACAAGGGGCAGGGCAACCTTCAGGAGGTCTATCTAGGCTTTGCGTGGAAAGTCCTCCCCTACTGGTCGCTCGGTGTCAACGCCTCCTACCTCTTTGGCAATCTACAGCATGAACGCCGCATCACATACGATATTAAGGAGAGTCTTAACCCGACCTTTCTCGACCACCTACGCATCCGCTCTGTCGGTGTGCGCATAGGTACTCAGGGCATTATACCGCTCTCTGCAGAGGGACATCAGATCAATATCGGTCTGACCTACGAGCCTAAGCTACCCATGTGGAGCCGACAGCTATCTCTCCAGACAGAGGCTATAACAGGATCTGGAGCTCAGGTCATCCATGCCGACACGATCTCTAGCAAGTCGCTCTTTGCCCGTCCACATGTGGCTAGTGCTGGTATCGCATACCAAATAGAGAATAAACTTATCGCTGGGGCAGATGTCAAATATAGCAGATGGGGCGAAGCTCTAGCCAATAACCAATCACTAGACTACCAGGGGGTAGACCAGTGGCAAGTGGCTCTAGGCATGTCGTGGGTACCTGACGACCGCTCCTCACATTACGGCCAGCGTATAGCTTATCGCGCTGGTCTGCAAGGTGAGAATGCATACCTACGTATCCCCAACAGCCTAGGGGGCTACAACTCCTACTACCAGATAGGAGCTAATCTGGGACTCGGACTACCACTCGTGGACAGGAGATCACACGTAGATGTAACCCTCGGATACTCCTACCTACATCCCTCCAGTCGTACAGGACTCGCGGAGCACTATCTGACGCTGGGTGTAGCACTACGCTTTAACGAAGCATGGTTCAAGCCCATCAAACTCGACTAAAAACCTTTTGTACATACCGATAATGATGAAACTGAAGAATCTATTAACCCCTATACTAGTCCTCCTAGCTACTTCGCTAACGCTCGGGGCTCAGACTGGTGTGGAGACGGGTACTCCTTTTGGCTCTGGGGATGACAGCATTCAGTGCCGACAGAACATTAGCCTCTTCACCTCTTATGTCAAGGGGAATAACTTTAAGGAAGCCTACCCATTTTGGCTTGAGGCTCTAGAGAAGTGCCCTGGATCGACAAAGAACATCTACCTCTACGGAGTGCAGATCATGAACTGGAAGATAGAGCAGGCCGAAGATGACGCTGCTCGTCAAGACGCTGTCGAGAAGCTCCTCAAGCTATACGATATGCGTATCAAGTACTTTGGCGACGATCCTAAATATGGTAAGGACTATATAACCACCGCTAAGATCAACGACTACCTACGCCTCTATGGTGATAAGGCTAGCTACGACAAGATCTACGACTGGGCCAAGCCTGTCGTCGAGGAGATGGGCGAGGAGACCGAGAGCCAGTTGGTATACTTCTTTGTCTTCGCCTCTATGAATAAAGCCATTGGCAACCCTGACTGGCACGAGCATTATGTCGATGACTATATGACAGGTAATGGCATCCTACAGAACGATGTCGAAGCACTCACTGAAGCTGGCGATACGGTCAAGCTACAAAACATACAGGCTCTCAAGGGGCAGCTCGACGAGCTATTCGCCACAAGCGGTCTAGCCGACTGTGATATGCTGATCAAGATCTATGGTGATGGCCTTGAGAAGAACAAGGACAATGTCAAGTACCTTCAGGCGATGCTCGATATGTTTCGCTACGCCAAGTGCGAGAACAGTCCTCTGTACGCTACCGCAAGCCGCTACCTATACAACATCAAGCCAACAGCAGCAGCTGCTATGGGACTAGCTTCTGACTGCATCAATAAGGGTCAAATGAGCCAAGCTAAGCAGTACCTCAACGATGCCGTCTCGCTCACCTCAGACAAGCGCCTCCAAGCTACAGCTTACTACACGCTCGGTGTCATCGATATGAAGGCACATAGCTACGCTTCTGCACGACAATACTGCAACAAAGCTATGGCTGCCAACCCATCTTTTGGAGCACCGCTCATCTTGATTGCACAGATGTACGCAGCCTCTGCCAAGAGCATCTTCCCAGATGATCCCGTCAAGCAGCGTCTCGTATATGGACTGGCTATCGACAAGCTACAGAAAGCTCGTAGCATAGATAGTAGCGTCTCTGGTGAGGCCGGCAGACTGATCAGCCAATACTCAGGCTATCTGCCCTCTCAACAAGATATCTTCTTCCATCCTGACCTCAACTCGGGAGACTCCTTCTACGTAGGAGGCTGGATCGGAGAGTCTACACGCATTCGCTAAGAGTGCATCTGACAGGCTTTATGGATCTACCTCAGTAGACTTCATGAATATAAATAGGTCAGCCAGCTAGTGTGACGCCCAGCGTTCGCTAAGCTGGCTGACCTGCTAGCTTTTTACTCTCAGATGACTAGACACCAGAGCCAGAGCCGACAGATGCTCTTACTAAGCTTCAGCTTACTAGCTGCGGCTCTGCTCGTTGTGACTAGTTGTCAGCGCAAGGATCCACCACCACTCTCTGACGTAGGGCTAGACCCTGAGACCGCCTACTCGATGTACACCCGAGATGTGCGAGCACTTGTTGCCGACTCAGGCATCACTCAGTACAGGCTGATTACGCCTGAGTGGTATGTGTACAACAAGAACGACAAAGTAGGCAGAGAGGCGCACTGGTACTTCCCTCACGGGCTCTACACAGAGCAATTTGACGAGCAGGATAGCACGACCGTCTTCGTAGAGGCCGACTCCGCTTTTTACTGGACAGATCGTAAGCTGTGGGAGCTACATGGTGAGGTCAACGTACGCAACCGTGCAGGCTCACGCTTTTACTCCCACCTCCTCTATTGGGACCAGGAGGAGAAGCGCATCTACACCCCAGATAGTGTATGGATAGACTCCCCAGAGCGAAAGATCAAGGGGTGCAACTTCGAGAGCGATGAGCAGTTCACACGTTACACCTTCCACGGGAGCAGTGGCCAGATGCTCGTAGAGGACGACCCCGAGATGAGCGAGTAGCGAGTCGTGATCCCTAGATTTCTACTATCTTTGCAAATGTATGAAGCATCTACTCCATGGCTGACACGATTTGGCTACTGATCTACATAGTCCTACTGTTACTCCTCTCGGGATTCTTCTCGGGGACTGAGATCGCCTACCTCTCGGCAGATCGTCTGCGTCTCAAGCTCGACTCTAAGCGAGGGGGCATCATAGGGCGTACGCTCTCGATGCTCTATCGTCGTCCCGACCGCTTCATCACCACCCTACTCGTAGGCAACAACATCGTACTGGTCATCTACGGAATGGTCATGACGAAGCTCTTTGCCCCGCTCCTAGCTCCCATTAGTAGCAATGCGGTCTTTCAGATCACGGTCAATTCGCTTATCTCGACCTTTATCATCGTGATTTTTGGTGAGTATCTGCCCAAAACGCGCAATCGTATGAATCCCAACCAGCAGATGTATCGCAAGGCTCTGCCATCAGGATTCTTTCACATACTCCTCTACCCGATCACGCTCTTCTCCACAGGGCTCTCGAAGCTCTTTATGCTACTGCTGCCCAAAGATGCCATGCCAGCCACTGAGGAGCACCCCAAGCTCACCACTCTAGACCTAGACAACTACCTCAACATGAGTCTGAGCGGAGAGGGCTCTAGCGATCTCGACACCGAGGTCAAGATCATTCAAAACGCCATCGACTTCTCCACCACACAGGTGCGAGACTGCATGATACCTCGTAATGAGATCGTCTCTTGTGATATCTGCACAGATGCGGAGACGCTCACCTCGCTCTTTATCTCTACTGGACTGACCAAGATCATCGTCTATAGAGAAAACATTGATAATATCCTCGGTTACATTCACTCGGCCGAGATGTTCAAAGGACCTGACTGGCAGGCTCGTGTACGCACCGTCGTCTTTGTCCCAGAGAGTATGAATGGGCAGAAGCTCATGGGGATCCTCATGCAGCGCAAGAAGTCTATCGCGATCGTTATCGACGAGCTAGGAGGCACCTCTGGACTGATCACCCTCGAGGATCTCGTCGAGGAGATCTTCGGCGACATCGAGGACGAGCATGATCAAAACAAAATCGTCTCAAAGCACAACGCAGACGGATCCTACACCTTCAGCGGGCGACTAGAGATAGACGATGCCAACGAGCAGTGGCAGCTAGCACTCCCCACGAGCGATGAATATATCACCATCGCCGGGTTCATTATCAGCCACCTCGAGCGCATCCCTGTGCCAGGTGAGCAGATCGTGATCGGCAAGCTACAATTTGACATTATCAAGTCGACAGACACGCGTATAGAACTTGTGAAGATGTGGAAAGACCTCTGATAACTGAATTTTAACTACCTTTGCCACCTAGATAGCTTTCGCATCCTCACTGAGGATAGCTGGAAGCCCGATTCATAGAGAAGAAAAAACAGATAGTACTATATAATGGCTACGCTACAGAAAATCAGAAATCGTGCCGGCCTGCTCATCATTGTAGTAGGTGTCGCACTCTTAGCATTTATCATCGGTGATGGTCTACGATCAGGCTCATCATTGCTTCAGGACAACAAGATGGTCGCTCTCAAGATTGACGGCAAGAAGGTCAAGTACGACGAGTACCAGCAGTTGCTCACCCAGCGCACAGAGCCGTACGAGCGTCAGGGTAAGCTGACAGATCAGGATCGTGTGCAGATCAGCAACCAGCTAGCACAGGAGCTCATAGCCGACCATGTCCTAGAGCAGGAGGCGAAAGCCCTCGGACTACGTGTCACCCCAGCAGAGGTCTCTGCGCTCATCTTTGGTGAGGGGCTACCCACATCACAGTGGGCCGCACAGTTCTTCTCACAGTTTGGCGTAGACATGGGCAATCCTGAGCAGATTCGGAGCATCATGAGTGAGCTAGATCTGAACAAGATCAAGAGCCTCCCAGCTGAGCAGCAGAGCATGATGCTCTCTGTACGCAATCAGTGGCTAGAGACAGAGAAGCAGATCCGCACGCAGCGACTCTCAGAGAAGGTCAATGCGTTGCTCACCCGTAGCTACGCCATCAACTCGCTCGACGAGAAGTACACCACAGGGCTAGGCACACGCACCGTTGCTGTCGTACGTACACCGAGTACCATCCTGCCCAATGATCAGGTCACAGTAACAGACCAGCAGGTCAAGGCATACTACGATAGCCACAAGCAGCTATACGCATTCCCCTTTGAGCAGGCTAAGGTCAACTACTACAGCATCCTAGTACGTCCTAGCGAAGTTGATTATGCAGCTGCCAAGTCTGAGGTAGACTCCGCTCGCGTACTGCTCCTAGCTACGACGACACCTGATAAGGTGGTACGCAACTATGAGAATGGTATGGCCTCCGAGACCTACCTCACAGACAAGGAGCTAGAGCAGTATTACTCCACCCAACCCAACGCTATGACTATGCTTCGCGAGGGTGCCATAGGTAGTGTCAATGAGCCAGTCATTGTCAACGATAGCTACACACTCATCAAGCTCATCGACCGCAAGCAGGCTCCCGAAAATGTAAAGGTCAATCTGATTCCACTTGACACGATCAATGCACCGAAGGCTGATAGCCTGATGGCTGCTCTCCAGAGTGGATCTGCTACGCTGGCTCAGGTTGTAGCAACTTACGCTATGGATGATCAGACTAAGGCAAATGGTGGCTACCTCATCAATCAAGACCGCTATACGGGTATGCCCGACAGCACATTCACAGAGTCTCAGCTATTTAGTATGGGGCTAGACACACTGAACAATACGCCTATCAATCAGTTTGTCAAGATGGAGGTACCAGGCGTTACATATCTCGTCCGTAAGACGGCTCCCTCAGCATCTGTCAATCACTACAAGATCGCACAGCTCACAGTACCCATCAACTTCTCCGAGGAGACCTTCCGCACGGAGCAAGCTAAGATCAACGAGGTCTTTAGTGGCGACAAGAAGTTTGACCAGATGATGGATGAAGCTCAGAAAGCTGGTCTATCCGTGGTACGTGGTGAGTATATTAATAGCTCCTCAGCAGCTCTCGCATCGATCCCCAACTCTCGTGAGATCATCAGCTGGGCTCTACGCTCTAAGGCTGGCACAGTATCAGACAAGATCTTCCGCTGTGGCAATAACGACTACCTAGTCGTAGCTCAGGTCGAGACAAAGTACCCCGCCGGCTTCCAGCCCTTCGAGCAGGTAGCTGATCAAGTACGTGACCGCGTCCTGATGGAGCAGCGTGGCGACCAGCTCGCCTCCAACCTAGCAGGCAAGAAGCTAAACAGCCTCGACAGCTACGCTACAGAGATGCAGTCGAGCGTAGACACACTCTACAACATCAGCTACGTCACATCACCCAATACGCCCTCAGCACTCGTGGGCAAGGCTATGACGACGGCTGTCGGCCAGCTCTCAGCACCATTCCGTGCTGGTACGGAGGTGGTTGTGCTCCAGCCTATCTCGGAGAATGTAGACGCTTCTGTCACGAAGCCCTCTCCCGCAGCTACGGCTCAGAGACGTCGCTCCTACGGGCAGCAGATGGCATACAAAGCTATGCAAGAGCTCATCATGCAGACTCCTGTCGAGGATACACGTTACCGCTTCTGGTAAGACGCACGATAGATAAGCGTCGCTTAGATACGCTTTCATCAGTTATAGTAGACGCACACCGGCATACGAGCCTGTGTGCGTCTTCTCATATCATTTCAGAGGTAAAGCTTATTTGAGACTGTTGCAACAGTCTCTATTTCTAGACACTCCTAATGCAACATTTCGCCACTTCAAACGTCTAATGAATATAAAGCCTCTTGGGCGCAAGCAACTATAAGCCCGCTCTTGAGAACTATCCGATCAATCTATTAGCAAGAAGTATAACCTTAATACTATGAACAAATATCTCAAATACGCACTCCTGACGCTAGGCATAGCCCTCGTCAGTGGTTTCGTCTCGTGGGGGGTAGTACGCGCTACCCTCAGGAAAGCAACGTCTACTGACGGCTCTTCCTACTCCATCCTAGGCCAGAGCAACTACCCTAGCTCAGAAAACGACTACGGCTTCCTACAGTCCGACTACGAGCTCACCTCCAGCCGTACCGTAGGCAACGCCCCAGACCTCTCTCCCGCTGCTGAGCTAGCAGTACAAGCGGTCGTACACATCAAGGTAGAGGGCGAGCAGACCATCGACTATATAGATCCTTTCGAGTTCTTCTTTGGCGGGGGACGAGGCTTCGATCGTCCGCAGTCACGCACCGTCACCAGCTTCGGCTCTGGGGTCATCATCAGCACCGACGGATACATTATCACCAACAACCACGTAGTCGATGGGGCTAAGAGCATCTCTGTCTCGCTCAACGATGGTCGCTCCTTTGACGCCAAGTTCATCGGATCCGACCCGACCGTAGACATTGCCCTGCTCAAGGTCGATGCTAAGAATCTGCCCACCATCCCCTTTGGCGATAGTGACAAGATCCAGCTTGGTGAGTGGGTACTGGCCGTGGGCAACCCCTTTAACCTGACAGGTACCGTCACCGCTGGTATCATCAGTGCCAAGGCGCGTAGCACCGCTGTCGAGGGTCCTCAGGGCACGGCACAGATAGCTCGCTACATACAGACCGACGCTGCCGTAAATCGCGGTAATAGTGGTGGTGCTCTCGTAGATGCCGAGGGACGACTCATCGGTATCAACACCATGATCTTCTCCGAGACAGGCAACTACTCAGGCTATTCCTTTGCTGTCCCCATCAATACCGCTGCCAAGATCGTTAGCGACCTCAAGAAGTACGGCTCCGTGCAGCGCGCTGTCCTAGGCATCATCGGAGGAACGGTCAATGAGGATGTCAAGAAGGAGAAAAATCTCAAGGTCTCTCAAGGGGTCTACGTCAACGAGTTCTCAGAGGTCAGTGCAGCCTACGCTGCTGGCATCGAGGAGGGTGACGTCATCGTAGGCGTAGATGGCAATAAGATCACCGAGATGGGTGAGCTGCAGGAGCGCATCGGTCGTTGCCGTCCTGGAGACACCATCGTCGTCACGGTAGACCGTAAGGGCACTAAGCGAGACTTCAAGGTTACGCTCAAAAACGATGAGGGTAGCACCGAAATGATCAAGCGAGACAGCAGTAGCCTCCTCGGAGCCACCCTACGCGAGATCTCGAGCGATCAGCTACGCAAGCAAGGCATCAGCTATGGCCTGGAGGTCGTCAAGATAGGCAAAGGCAAGCTCCAAGAGGCTGGTATCAAGGAGGGCTTTATCATCCTCTCGATCAATAATAAGGCTGTACGCAGTGTCTCGGCAGCACGCAAGCTGGTCGATGCAGCTCAGAAGACCCGCCGGGGTGACAAAGCGATACTAGTCAAGGGCTTCTATCCTGGAGGCTCTATGAAGTACTACGCTATCGACCTAAGCTAGTTTACAGAGATGTAGCAATTGGCATAAGTAGAGCCATACGCTCCTAGAGTACGGGCGATCCTATCGGGTCGCCCGTATTTTTTTACCCCTTGGAGCCGTGTGAGACTGTTGCAAAAGTCAATTATTGCTGTCCAGTAAAAGCTTTTTGAGGGGGAGTCGAGTAGATCGTTCTGCAGAAATAAGCTAACTATCAGTTCATCAGCGTGAAACTAAAGTTTCATAGGTAAGAAACTAAAGTTTCATAGGTAGGAAACTAGAGTTTCATAGGAAGGAAACTAGAGTTTCATAGGGAGGAAACTGTAGATTGGTCGAAATCGAGTAGTAGGAAGTATTGCTGTAAAAGCTTTTCAGCAGAAGACGAGTCTTTTGCTCAAGGGGGGGGGGCTTGGAAATCAAAAATAGAAAGCTCAACCGCTTCAATTCAGCGGTTGAGCCCCCTTGATGTGCCCTTTCAGACTTTTATCGGACAGCAATAAAAGTCAATTATTGCTGTCCGGTAAAAGTTTTTTTGAGGGGGTAGATAGGGAGTAAAAAAAGGGCCGACTCCAAATAAGAGGAATCAGCCCTTTATGGTTACTTTTGCGA
>ENA-OOZG01002045-OOZG01002045.1-human-gut-metagenome-genome-assembly--contig:-NODE-2045-length-13189-cov-1.773413_pt1 | contig 13189 bp, 12 predicted proteins | sample MGYA00241706_ERZ501384 | MGnify/ENA primary metagenome ERZ501384 (study PRJEB25962, sample SAMEA2042742) | human gut metagenome | biome: human gut; feature: human-associated habitat; material: faeces... | reverse complement strand
CATAAACCTCTGACTCGCGGATCTTCTTCAATCCTTTTTTCAAAATATACTCTCTCTGCCATTTTGTAAAAAGTTCATATTCAATCGAACTCATCAATGTAGAAGACGGAATCAGATCAAGTCCTTCGTATTTTGTATTCACGATATAATCTGTCAGATCATCCTGTCGCTTGATTGCTTCATACAAATTTTTGTCACTCTGTGCATATGCAAGCACTGTATCTTCGTCAAACAAAGAAAGGGAGAGATTCAGCTGCATATCTCCGTCGATCATCAGAACCTTTTTTCCAAGCTCTCTCAAGCCAAATCCAACATTTGAACAAGTTGTGGTCTTTCCGCTTCCTCCCTTATTATTCGTAAAACAGATTACCTTTGTCTTTGCCATTGTGTTCTCTCCTTCTTCCGAAATCATCAAATCTATCCTAATTACTGTATCCAGTAACGCCCTTTTCTAAAATTTTAGCATATCCATTTACGAAAGACAATGAAATCCAATCCATTTTATGTTATAGTTATTGTATCTGAGTAATCATTAGAATTTTATCATGATCACTCTCCAAATCAGCCGCTTATTTAAGGGCTCAGAAAGACTGAGGTTTTCTTTTATGAATAAAAAATCCATACTGATCACCGGTTCTTCCCGCGGCATCGGGCGTGCCTGTGCGAAAGCATACGCCAAGGCCGGTTATCATGTATTTCTCAACTGTGTCCACCAGGTGGAATGCTTAGAAGAACTCGCACATGAGATTCTCTCAGACGGTGGTTCCTGTACAGCAGTTCCCGGAGATGTCAGCAATCCTGACGAGGTCCGGAAGATTTTTCAGGTTATTGAAAAAGAATGTGGTGGCGTTGATATTCTGATCAACAATGCCGGCATTGCCTGGTTCGGGCTTCTGACTGATATGACTGACAATGACTGGGATAAGATTCTTGCTACGAATCTTTCTTCCGTCTTCTACTGCAGCCGTGCCGCAATTCCATACATGGTGTCTAAAAAATATGGAAAGATACTCAATATTTCTTCCATGTGGGGAACCGTTGGTGCTTCCTGTGAGGTTGCTTATTCCGCAACAAAATCCGGAATACACGGATTGACACGAGCACTTGCCAAGGAACTTGCACCGAGTAATATTCAGGTGAATGCAATCGCCTGCGGTGTGATTGACACAGAAATGAATGGTCGTTTGAACGAAGAGGAACGCCAAGACCTTATGGATGAGATTCCTTCCGGACGTTTTGCCGATCCGGAGGAAGTTGCCGAGCTTGCATTAAAGCTCACAGATACGCCGGCTTATATGACCGGACAGATTATTGGAATAGATGGAGGATTCATATGATAGACGTACATCACATTGAACAGATTTCACAGGATTGTTCCCTTACTGAATTCGTTGGAACAACCGTTTTGGATACAATCGGACTTGTAATTCCAGGAATTGACCCTTCTCTTCTTGAGAAGATGAATCTGAAGAAGGCATATAAGAGTCTCGGCCTGATCAGTTCAAGAACAGGTGCAGCCGGACAGATCAATGCAGCAGACGAAGCTGTCAAGTCAACGAACACGGAGATTGTCTCTATTGAGCTTCCTCGTGATACAAAAGGCTGGGGCGGACACGGTTGTTTTATCGTGATCGGCGGAGACAACGTCTCTGATGTGCGCCGTGCTGTTGATATTACACTTGAATATATCGGCAAATATGCCGGTGAGCTCTACATCAGCCAGGCCGGACATTTGGAATTCACTTTCTCTGCCTGTGCAGACAAAGCACTTCATATGGCATTCAACGCTCCGATTGGAAAACCATTTGGATTCTTCTGCGGTTCCCCTGCTGCTATTGGACTTGTTATGGCTGACCTTGCGGTGAAGTCTTCCCCGGTTGAAGTCATCAAGTATATGACCCCGGACCAGGGAACAAGCCATTCGAACGAAGTGATCGTAGCGGTAACCGGTGATGCGGATGCTGTTAAGAATGCAGTCCTCACCGCAAGAGATGTAGGGCTTCAGCTGCTTGTCTCCATGGGAAGTTACCCAGAGAGCCCGGCAACACCGTATCTGCAGTAGGATATAACTTTACAGAAACACCATATAATATCACACGCAATTCCAAGAACCGTTTTTCCACTGTTCTTATAAGAAAAAAACCGTAAGATGAAGCTTATTTCCTGCTTCCTCTTACGGTTTTGTTATCTATCTATTTTTCTTATTCTATAACATTAGAATTCCAGACACATTTATAATCTTCCATAAATATCCTGCGGCACATATGCCTTAACCTCAATTCCTTCCGGCACATATTCTTCGGATAACAGCTGCCCCTTACTGCGGATCAGCTGAATCTTGCCCGCTTCACTGAAATCATATAAGCGTTCAATATAAATCTGCTCTTTACGGATAATCTCCAATAACGCCTGTTTAAACTCTTCCAGCCCCTGCCCGGTCTTCGCAGATGTCGCAATGGAATAATCTGCCTGAAGATCTTTGTGATTAACCGGATTCTCAACCTTATCTTGCTTGTTAAACAGTGTAATGACTGGTTTTCCTTCGGCTCCAAGCTGTCTGAGTGTCTCATAAACTACATGCATCTGTGCATCCATCTGTGGATTCGAAGCATCAACTACGTGCACGATAATATCCGCATACTTTGCTTCTTCCAGTGTGCTCTTAAATGCCTCTACCAAATGATGCGGCAGCTTGTTGATAAATCCAACCGTATCTGTCAAAAGAATTTCCTGTGTGTTATCCAGTGTCAAAGCTCTCGTTGTTGTATCCAATGTTGAGAAAAGCATCGCATCCTCCAATACTCCTGCCTGTGTCAGTGCATTCTCAATACTGCTCTTTCCTGCTGAAGTATAACCTACTAATGCTGCCACTTTCAGTCCGGACTGCTTTCTCTGTCCACGAATCAATTCTCTGTGGCGCTCTACATCTTTCAATTCTTTCTTCAGTCTGCTGATACGTTCTCTGATCAGACGGCGGTCCATCTCCAGTTTTTTCTCTCCCGGTCCTCTTGTTCCGATTCCTCCTCCAAGTCTGGAAAGTGATTTCCCAAGTCCGGCCAGTCTTGAAGCACGGTACTTTAACTGTGCTAATTCTACCTGGATCTTACCTTCTCCTGACACTGCTCTGGCTGCAAATATATCAAGAATCAGAAGTGTTCTGTCCATGATTTTACAATCCAGTTCTGCTTCCAGATTTCCCATCTGCACACTTGTCAACTCGTCATCACAGATAATTCCTGTTCCGTGCGTCTCCCACAATAATTCCTTTAATTCCAGAATTTTTCCTTTTCCTATATAAGTTCCCGGATGGATATTTTCTCTTGGCTGGATCATACGGCCGACAACTTCTGCACCTGCTGTCTTCGCAAGCTCTCCAAGCTCATCCAGGGATCGTTCTGCCTGATCAGATCCATCCGTATCTACCGCAACGAGAATTACCCTCTCTTTTATTTCATCCATTGATATCATATTTTCTTTTCCTTATCTACTTATCATGATCTGCTAATATGCAACCTGCCCTGCTACTGACCGCAGTAACCTTTTTATCTTGTCTGAAGGAACTCTGCTTCCTTACTCACAGAATCATCTTCCGGGAAATCTGCCTGATACTGTTTCATCGCACTCTTTGCATTTTCCCAGTCTTCCTGTTGTTCGTAGCAGACAATCACATTATATTCCATTTCTTGAAGAAGTACTGTATCTGCTTTCGTTTTATCATCTCCTGTCTTGCTTTCTGCAAGTGCGATTCCAGCCTGGAAACATTCGAGTGCCTTCGCATAATCTTCCGTCTTCATTGCGCAAACTGCAGTCAGATTATAAAGTTCCTGCGTCTGCTCTGCTCCCTGATCCAATGCGGTCTGAAATGCTTCCAATGCCTTGTCATACTCTTTCTGCTCGTAATAAGTCATCCCAAGTCCCTGATATCCATCTGCCGCAACTTCTTTATTCTCATTCGTAGTTGCCTCTTCAAATGCCGTCTCTGCCGCATCATATCTTCCTTCACCAAGCGCCTCTGTTCCGTCCTTGACCACATTTCCACAGCCGGATGCTAAACAAGTCACACCAGCCAACATCAAAACTGCCAGTTTTTTTCTTATCATCATCTATTTTCCTCATCTTTCTATGCTAAATATCTTTCATATTTTCCATTCTTCTATTGCTATAGTATACCGAACCTATAGAAAATCATCAAGCCCCATCGCCAAAGGCGATTTGAAATAACGAGATGCGTTTCTGGTCACACATCGTGTAAACAGTAACACAATCACTTTTAACAACAAGAGCTGTGAAAATATGAATCTCTCATTTCCCACAGCTCACTTCGTTTATTACAGTTTTATATTTTCTACAGATTACTGTCTTACGTTACAATCTCTGTCACTTTTTCCTGTACTTTCGAATCTTTATATTCTTTGTTATTTCCAAGAACATCTCTGCACACATCATTCATCAGTTCTTCATTCATCCGAATCTGATCCTTATCCTGTTGGGCAATGCATTCCTGAATTGCCTCATTCAATGAAAGCATCTTATCATCCAGCTCTGATACCATCTTTGCGCATTCCTGCAGATCCTTGCTGATATACTCCGGTGCATTCCCTTCAAATTTGTAGTAGATTTTATGTTCAAGGCTTGCCCAGAAGTCCATTGCAATGGTTCGGATCTGAATCTCAACCTTCGTGTCTACTACACTATCCGAAAGAAATATCGGCACAGAAACTAACATATGATAACTTTTATATCCACTTTCTTTGGGATTCTTAATATAATCCTTAATTGAAAGAACTTTCAAATCGCTTTGATTCCCTATCATCTCTGCCAGACGATATATGTCTGATGTAAATGAACAGATCAATCTTACTCCTGCAATATCATTCACATAGCGAACCATGTTCTCTATGGACGTCTCATGTCCATACCTCTTCAGCTTTTTCACAATACTATCCGGTGTCTTGATTCTTGTCTTAATATGTTCAATCGGATTATACTGATGTACATGCTGAAATTCATCATTAAGAATCTCCAGCTTTGTACCAACTTCTTTCAACGCTGCATTATACAGGAAAATGATTGTCTTCCAGCTGTCAACATCTTCATAACTCTTTAGCGCAGCTTCTACCTGTTGTTCACTTCTCATAGCAGTCATCCCCCGGTCTGTTTATATATATTAAGTATAACATACTCCCCTTTTTCTGTCACAGAATTCACTTCTTTTTTAGAGATATTTTAGTGTTACTGTAATAGTATCTTTCCAATCTCTGTAATCCATTTTCTGCCTACAGCTCCAGTTTCATGTCTCCCTGGCGAATCCAGCCCTTCTTTCTCATAAATTCTGAAATTCCAAGTGTGATCACTGCCGGAAGTACAAACTGGATCACAATGATCTTCACCAGAACAATCATCGGATCTTCTGTCTGGATCATCACCTGCCACGTCATCAACGGACCAACCAGCCCGGCTGTTCCCATTCCGGATCCGGTTGCATTATTCGTCATATGGAGTAACATTGTACTTACCGGTCCTAAAATTGCACTTGACAAAATGGATGGGATCCAAATCAATGGATGTCTCATAATATTCGGTACCTGAAGCATAGAAGTACCAATTCCCTGTGCCAAAAATCCACCAATCTTATTCTCTCTGTAGCTTGCAACTGCAAATCCAATCATATTGCAACAACATCCAACTGTAGCTGCTCCAGCTGCAAGACCTGACAGATTCAGGATTACCCCCAAAGCCGCGGAGCTGATCGGCAATGTCAGGATCATTCCCATCAAGACCGAAACTACAATTCCCATAAGGAACGGCTGCTGTTCTGTTCCCCAGTTAATCAAAGAACCCAGCCAGTTCATAAAGGAAGAAATCGGTGGTCCGACAAACAATCCAACAACTCCACCAACACCAATGCAGATCAATGGTGTCAGGATAATATCTAGTTTTGTTCTTCCTGTAACTAAAATTCCAATCTCAATTGCCACATAAGCTGCCACGAAAGCTCCCAGTGGTTCCCCCGGTCCGGCTAATACAATATTCCCATCTACAAGTACCTGACCTGCCAGAATTTTCCCCGCGAATGCTCCGATCATACCAACAACAGCTGCACAAACTGTAACAAGCTGCTGAGCCTCCAGCTTCCTTGCTACTCCGACACCAATACCTGCTCCTGTAAGCGCTGCAGCAACTTTCCCGATCAAATAAATTAAATCTCCATAATTTCCTCCAACAAACATTCCTATCTGCTGGATGATTGTTCCTATGATCAATGTTGCAAACAAGCCCTGCGCCATTCCGCTGAGTCCGTCAATAAATATTCTCTTCATCGCTCTTCTAGTCCTCCTTATACAGGACGCCCCATTCCTGTCCTTCCTTCTTCCGGGTGTCCCTCTTCAACGCATTGCCTTCCTCATCACAAAGCTCCGGGATCTGATCTACGGTATCCATCCGGTAGTCTGTCAGAAGCCAGCTTACAATATTCACATTATCCTTTCGTCCAATCACCATCTCCGGCACAAGCACAGAGAGCATCTGCTCCAGGAAATCAATTTCCACCTGGTTCTCTTTCGAATAAAGCAGTACATTTTTGTAAATCATAAGATAAACACCTTTGCACTGTTCTTCTTCAATATCCATATAAACGGACTGGAATTTCTGTTCAAATCCAAATTCATCAATCAGATGAAAGATTGCCTGTCCATAACTGTCTTCTTCCAGATAACTTCCCAGTATTTCTCTGTCTGTCTCTGTACATTCTCTAATCATAACTGCTCTCCAATCATTCTATCAATTACTATATTGCTGTTATCATTACCGTGTTACTGTTCACACGATGTGCGACCAGCAACGCATCCTCCGTGTCAATCAGCGGAGTGATTGACACGGGAGTGAACAGTAACATTACCGTTCCACTATACCAAAAAGTCTCTAAAAAAGAAATGACTTTTTGTTTTTCTTATGTTAGGATACAAGAGACAGGTATTTTCAGAAGATCAGATAGTTTCTTCTGCTGCCGGAAAGGAGTCTATTATGTTTCGTTTATGGGGAAAAGAATTTAAAGACAACCGCATGCTTTGCGATACTGTTATCTGCGATGAGACAGACGACACACGTACACATAAGATCTTTCATGCACTCGACAAGATTTGCTATGAATTTGATCTGAGCAAGCCGATCTGGCTCGACTCAACGATCAATGAGTTCAAGCGCCACGCCAAAGCGCGTTTCTATCAGGACAATTTTGTCGATGAGATTGACTTTGACTATCTGGAGATTCAGATTATTGAAGAATAACACTTGGTAGCGTACAAAAGATAGATTGAAAATAGCTTCTAAAATCCGCTTCAAATTTTTTTGAAAAAAATTCAAAATTAGTGTTGACATTTTCCAATATCCGTTATATAATCTTTTTTGTTGTGAGCGATACAACAGAGCAAACAACAAAATGTGCGATTAGCTCAGCTGGATAGAGCGTCTGACTACGGATCAGAAGGCCGGGAGTTCGAATCTTCTATCGCACGCTATAGAGACTGTAAGGAAATTTCCTTACAGTCTTTTTTGTGCAACTTCACAAAACTGCACTGTCTCTTCTCCAAAATAAGTCTTTGTTGCTTCTGCAGTTACTTAATTTATCCCCACTATTGCGTTGACCACAATTTCAATTCTGTTTGTTCAAGTCAACATGTGTACCTTGAAATTTCATTTCAAAAGCTTCCTCTCCACACACAGTGAAAAGATCCTCCTTAAATCAAGCAAAGGCGGTGCCGGATTCAAGTTCACATATAAGCAAACTCAAATTTGCACCGCCTGTCCTGATTCAAAACTACATTATAACTATTCCAACAACACTCTATTTTGAAAATCTCTCTGCCTGCGCCTCAATCAGTGCCTTGTCATCAAAATAATTGATCTTCATAGCATCTTTTACTTCCTTCAATGTCTGTGCTGCAACAGCCTCTGCCTTCTCGCTTCCCTTTTTAAGAATCTCGTAGATTGCAGGAATGTCTTTCTGAAGTTCTTTTCTTCTGTTGCGGATTGGCTCCACTTCTGCCTGAAGAACATTGTTCAGGAATCTCTTCACTTTCATATCTCCAAGTCCGCCTCTCTGATAATGTGCTTTCAGCTCATCCAGATTCTGATATTCTGGCAGGAATTCCGCAAAATACTCTGGTTTACAGAATGCATCCAGATATGTGAATACAGTATTTCCTTCCAGACTTCCCGGATCTTCCACACGGATATGATTCGGATCAGTAAACATGCTGAATACTTTCTTCTTAATATCTTCTGAATGAGGATCCATCTGATGGGACGGCACAGGATACTTTACAATTGTATTCAATAACGCATATGTCAGGTTCATTCCATGCTCATCCACCAGAAAGTGTAATTTCGTTACCAGTCTGAGTGCCTGCGCATTTCCTTCAAAATGATACAGATCCTCTACCATCTGCCGGCTCATCACTTGTTCCATCGGCTTTCCATGATATGTCATAAGTGGCAGCTTCCGTTCGAACCACTCCCGGATCACATCTTCTCCAAAATGCCCAAAGGGCGGATTCCCGATATCGTGAATCAGCCCTGCGCATTGCAAAATATTACATATATCTTCTTTCATCTGTGGTGTAAACTCAGAATCTTTTTTGTAAACTAAAATGTTTTCTCCGATGTTCTGTCCAAGAGATTTTGCAAAAGAAGAAACCTCCAGAGAATGAGTTAGTCTTGTCCGGATAAAATCACTTTTATCCAGTGGAAATACCTGTGTCTTATCTTGAAGTCTTCGAAATGAAGCACTGCCAATAATTCGATGGTAATCTTTTTCAAATTCACTCCGCAAGTCTGAACTTTTAGCATTTCTCCCTCTCGTCTGTCCACCACGACATCTCTTTGCCGACAGAAGTTCTTCCCATCTCATCTTCTTATTTCTCCTCACAAATGATCTACTATTACTTAATCCAGATAAATCGGAGGCTCGTAATCCTTGCCGAGAAGCGCTTTCTTGCGCTCCTGATATCCAAGGAATGCCCACTCTGTCATGTCGGTCCACTGATGATCACTTCTGTCATAGACCTGGACATAACCGATTCTCTTTGGATGCATTCTCACACTGTTGGATTCATATTCCATGCCCGTATATGGGTTGATATCACCCACATTTTCTTCTTCCGGAGCTTCCCAATCCTGTGCGGTATCAGCAAACTCTTCTTCCATATCCTGTTGATTTTCCTCAACATATTCTTCGTATGCCTGCTTCTCTTCCTGATACGGTTCTGACTCCTGATACTCTTCAGCTTCCTGATATTCTTCCGGCTCCTGATGCTCTTCAGCTTCCTGATATTCTTTCGGCTCCTGATATTCTTCTGACTCCTGATACGGTTCTTCTGATACAGCCTCTTCTGTCTTGTCTTCCGGCTGCGCCTGATTCATCGCAGATTCTGCCTCCAACTGTTCTGTGGCAGCTTCCTGCTTGTCCTCATGAACCGCCTCTGCTTGCTTTTTCTTACGGCGCGGGAAATAAGCCCTCCAGCCACGTGGCTTCTCCTGCTCTTTTTCCTGTTCCTTTTCTCGCTCTCTTTCTCTTTCTCTTTCTTCTCTGTCTTCTCTTGCCTTCTTCTCTTCAGCCTCTATCGCAGCCATTTCTTCCAGAATATCCTTCACATCCTCCTGCTTGTCATACTCAACATCTTCCGAAGACTGCGGCTCTTCTTCATATTCTGCCGGTTCTTCATATTCTGCCGGCTCCTCATATTCTGCCGGTTCTTCATATTCTACCGATTCTTCATATTCTGTCTGGTCTGCATATTCTGATGTTTCTTCCATCTGATCTAAATCTTTATGGATATCTACCAGTTCTCCAATTGTAATATCACGTTCTGCTCCAGATATGCCAAATTCCCTTGCTTTTACCGGCTGTTCTTCCTGTACCTGCTCTGGTTCATCATACTCCAGATTCAGTGTCAGCTGTTGTGGTTCTTCATCTATAATAATATTATTTTCAGCTCGCTTATCGATTTTGATATTTTCACGGGTTGTATATTCACTATCCGCATTCTCTTCCAGTATACTCAGATGAAATGGGCACTCTAATATAGATGCAATTAAACGCATGTCCTGTTCCTGAAAATTATCTCTGGCCAGTCTCTGCGTCAGATTCTGTCTGGACATTTTCTTTCCTGTTCGTTCTTCAATCATCTCCGCAAGCTGCTTGATCGTCATATCTTTACGGTTCAGAACGATTTTGACCTGTTCCCCAAATGTTAACTCTAACATCGCATTTCCTCCTTATTAAATTTCCCTTACTCTCCCTTGAAAATTTTCTGTCTTTGTAAACTTTTTTGTTGCTAGATAAACCCTTATTTTTCCTCTTTCATTTTAGCAAATGCCCTGTATCAAGTCAACTTAATTAAACTGGAACATAATGAGAGATATTTTCATAAAACCCATTGACAAATGCTATTCTAACGGGGTACTATATGTATTAGTTTCACACTTTAAACAACTAAAATTTTACAGTGCGAATATTATAGATGTTACATATATAAAGGTATAGAAGGAGTTACTATTATGATTATTGTATTAAAACCACTTTCCCCAAAGGAAGATATTGAACGTGTTGAAAATATGGTCAAAGCAAGAGGTCTGGACACTCACGTAATTGAAGGAGCAGAGATGACGATCATCGGCTGTATCGGTGACACATCACGTATCGACGCGAAACTCTTCGAAGTTGATCCTGCTGTCACAAAGGTTATGCATGTGCAGGAGCCTTACAAATTAGCAAGCCGCGCTTTCCACCCGGACAACTCCATCATCGATGTGTCCGGAGTCAAGGTTGGAGGAGATAATCTGGCGCTGATCGCCGGACCTTGTTCTGTAGAGTCTGTAGACCAGGTTCTTGAGATTGCAAAAGCTGCGAAAGCTTCCGGAGCCAACATGCTCCGCGGTGGTGCTTTCAAACCTCGTACAAGTCCATATTCATTCCAGGGACTCGGTCTTGAAGGTCTGAATATCCTCTGTGAAGCAAAAGCTGCAACAGGACTGCCAATCGTTACAGAATTGATGTCCGCCGAATATCTGGATGTATTCAACGAAAAAGTTGACCTGATACAGATTGGTGCAAGAAACATGCAGAACTTCGATCTGTTGAAACAGTTAGGACAGGTAGACCGCCCGATTCTTCTGAAACGTGGTCTAAACGCTACCTACGAAGAGTGGCTGATGTCTGCAGAATACATTATGGCATCCGGTAATGAAAATGTCATTTTATGTGAGCGCGGTGTCCGTACATTTGAATCCTATACAAGAAATACACTGGATCTCCAGAGTATCCCGGTTATCCAGAAGCTTTCACATCTTCCGATCATCATTGATCCAAGCCATGCCGGTGGAAAATGGTGGCTGGTTGAACCAATGGCTAAGGCTGCTGTTGCTGCAGGAGCAAACGGTCTGATGATCGAGGTTCACAACAATCCTGAGATGGCACTGTGCGACGGTTCCCAGTCTCTGAAACCTGCGAAATATGATGCACTGCTGAAACAGGTTGCTGAGATCGCAAAAGTAGTCGGAAAAACATTTTAACTATTCAAGACCCGTTCGCGGGTCTTGACGTTTTCACAGGTGTAAAAGAAAGAAGAGGATTATCAGCATGGAATTATATGTAGACCTCGGAGCACACAGCTACTCCATTTATATTGAAAATAATATTTTGAAAGATACCGGAAGCTATATCGAAAAAGTTTACTCCGGAAAAAAAATCATGATCATCTCAGACGACAACGTATTTCCTCTGTACGGAGATACTATTGTAAAAACACTGGAAGATAAATATGAGGTTCATTCTCTTATTCTCCCACACGGTGAGCCAACCAAGAGTTTTCAAAGTCTTCCGAAAATCTATTCCGCACTTTTGGAAGCCCGTTTTTCACGAAGTGATCTGATCATTGCCCTCGGAGGCGGCGTCATCGGAGATCTGGCAGGATTTGCAGCCGCAAGCTTCCTTCGCGGGATCAAGTTTATCCAGATTCCGACCTCACTTCTGGCACAGGTCGATTCTTCCGTCGGTGGAAAAGTCGCCGTAGATCTGCCGGAAGGCAAGAACCTGGTAGGTGCTTTTTATCAGCCGGCTCTTGTGCTCATCGACCCACTTGTGTTAAATACACTGCCAGAGCGTTACATCAACGACGGTATGGGCGAGGTCATCAAATACGGCTGCATCTGGGATGCTGATTTATTCAAAAATCTGGAGGCACACACCTCATTTGAAGATTTGAAGAAAGATCTGACCGAAGTTATCTATCGCTGTGTAGATATCAAGCGAATCGTTGTTGAGCACGATCAGTTCGACACCGGCGAGCGCATGCTCCTGAACTTTGGTCACACTCTGGCACACACAATCGAACAGCATTACCACTACACACGCGAAAGCCACGGTGAGGCAGTTGCCATCGGAATGTATCAGATTACAAAGATTGCAGAGGAAATGGGACTGACGAAACCCGGCGAAGCGGAACATATACGCAAAGTCCTGGATATCTATGGACTTCCACACAAGTGTGACCTTATGCTCCACGACCTGATTGGAGCCATTGCCCTCGACAAGAAAAACCTGGGTGGAAAATTAAATGTCGTGCTGCTCAAGGAAATTGGTAAGAGTTATACCTACCCGACTACAACGGAATTTTTCACAGAGCATGATCGGATGGTGTAAACGAAAATATAAATTGTAATTTTGACCCTATATATAATAGTAACCCCTGAATAAAATATGAGACAATTTTCTGTAGTTGCTGCGCCGCTTATCTCTGTGTGATTATACAAACTCGCCATAAAGACGGCTCAAACAGTGTATAATCACACAGGCTATGCTCGCAACTACAACGCAAATTGCTCAATTATTTTATTCAGGGGTTACTATTTCTATAGCCGGGAATTTACAATTTATATCTTCTTCCCGCCACTAAGCAGTTATCTGAACCGCAAGCAGACCTTCATGAAATTTTCCTATTCTTGAAACTTCCGCCGACTCCCACTACTCCTTCTTCTTATGAAATATAAAATAACCTAACCTTCACAACTTTCGCATACGCGAAGCGAAAAAGGCAAGAGCTCCCTCTCCTCCCGCATAAATTTAACGCTATATACAAAGCACCAAATAGCTGCTCTACAATAATTGAGTCATTTTCGTCATAGTTGCGAG
>ENA-OOZG01002039-OOZG01002039.1-human-gut-metagenome-genome-assembly--contig:-NODE-2039-length-13222-cov-3.348067_pt1 | contig 13222 bp, 12 predicted proteins | sample MGYA00241706_ERZ501384 | MGnify/ENA primary metagenome ERZ501384 (study PRJEB25962, sample SAMEA2042742) | human gut metagenome | biome: human gut; feature: human-associated habitat; material: faeces... | reverse complement strand
GTCTTGAATGTTTTTGTTAATTTTGAACAATTTAAAGAAGATTATGAGGAGTTTCACAATTGTCTGACAGATTTGAAGGAAAAGGAGAAAAAAGTATGGCATATTTGGATTGTTCAGTGAAAAGCTGCACCTACAATAATGAAGACGGCTGTTGCTGCAAAGGCGACATTCAGGTGGAGGGACGCGAAGCAACCGAAGCACAGAGCACCTGTTGCGGAAGTTTCAAAGACCGCGGAACAAACGGTGCAGCCTGTAACGCATTAAAAGATGTTTCCAAGGAAATCGACGTTGCGTGTGAGGCAACACACTGCCGTTTCAATGAAAATGAGAAATGTCACGCAGATCATATCGGTATTTCCGGTGCCGGAGCCTGCACCTGTGGAGAGACAGAGTGCGCAAGCTTCGAGTGCAACTGTAAATATGAATAATTAATACAGGTATGAAACTGGTCTGCACATGCTCCATTTGTGCAGACCATAAAAAAGCAGGATAAGAAAATTTACATCTGCAAAGCAGGATTCCAGTGCTTTAAAACACAAAAACTACACAAAAAGTTTACAAAGATACCCTTGTTTCTTTTGCCGCGGAGATGTAGTATGGGAGTTGGAAAAACAAAAAGATTCCTGTTTGGAGGCGGTACTTATGAGAAAAAAATCACATATTTCACTGGCACGTTACATTGTAAATAATATGGAAGACAATGATCTGAAAAAACATAAATTATCTTTTTACATCGGAAGTGTCCTGCCGGACATTAAGCCATCTTTCGTCTATAAGCGCCATGAGATGGACGGAACTTACCCGGATATCAGACGCCATATTGAGCGCCTTTCCGAGGGCAGGAAACTGGTGGAGAAGAAAAAAGGGCGCAAGTATTACATGGATCTTGGACAGATCAGCCACTATCTGGCAGACTATTTTACCTATCCTCACAATAAGATCTATCCGGGAAGTCTGAAGGATCACTGTTCTTACGAGGAGAAGTTAAAGCGGGATTTGCGGAGATATATCAGGACGGACGCTGCAAAACCGCATAAAGCAGATCATCTGGAATTTAACAGTGCCAGAAATCTTTGCGATTTTATCCAGAAATCCCATGATGATTATCTTGTGAGAAAGCATGATGTGGAGGATGATATCCATCACATTGTGGAGGTGAACTACAAGGCAATGGAGACAATGATACATTTACTCGCCGAGAAAAGGGCAGAATTCCGGTTAAAACATTCCTGAAAAATGAAAAACATACAAAAACGATAGGAAAACATACGAATCAAATATTAATTTTTTATGAACAGCGCATCCAAAGTCGAAAAATGGATGCGCTGTTTTTGTAGGAAATACGTGCAATTGTGAAAAAATCCGTTTGGAAATGTCGAATTTTGGAGAAAACTCATCACCTAATTCATTTGATTTTTGAATCTGCGGATAGTAATATGGAGAATATAAAAGAGAGGAAAAGAAAAAGGGGAAAAGAAAAAGGGACTATTCTCTGCTCCGGCAATTAGCAGAAATTTGAATTTGTAAAATTGCATTTTCCATTGAGGAAATCAGGAGGATTCATATGAGAAAGTTGAGTGAGTTACAGCAGGAAATCGAATCCGTTCGATTTGAACTGGATCAGGCACTTTTACGACAGGATAAGTTTGATAATTACTATCAAAAAAGTACAAAACTCGATCAGCTGATTGAAGAGTATATCGAGGAAACAGAAAGAAGTAAGTAGAGACGAATGGAAAATAATGCCAAATCAGGAAATAACTGGTCTGGCATTATTTTTTTGCGCTAAAATATTGATTTTTTCTTAAGAATAGTCTAATATATGTTTAAAAGTGGTGGAAAGTGGTAGAGAATGGTTCGAAGTGGTGGCAAATGACCACAGAAATGGAAAATCAAGAGGAACCAGCTGCCGCACAAAGGCAGGTGATTGTGTCATGTTTATGGGAGAATACAACCACACAGTTGATCCAAAAGGCAGACTGATAGTTCCGGCAAAATTCAGAGAGCAGCTTGGCGATGAATTTGTAGTGACAAAGGGACTTGATGGATGCTTATTTGTGTATACGTCAGAAGAATGGCACAACATCGAAGAGAAATTCAGAAACATTTCCATGACTTCCAAGGATGCAAGAAAGTTTTCACGTTTCTTTTTTGCAGGAGCAGCTTCCTGTGAACTGGACAAGCAGGGAAGAATCCTTCTTCCACCAGTTTTAAGAGAATATGCAAATCTGACAAAAGATGTCGTTTTAGTCGGAGTCTTAAGCAGAGTGGAAATCTGGGACAAAGACAGATGGCAGGAGAATACATATGATGAAGATGAGATGGATGAGATTGCAGAACACATGGCAGATTTAGGGTTCAGCATCTGATCCACAGAGAATAAAAAAAGAGAGCCAGAGCAAAAGTCAGGCAGAGAGGATCACAATGGAATTTAATCATTATTCAGTATTACTAAATGAGACAATTGAAAATTTGAATATCAAGCCTGACGGAATCTATGTGGATGGAACACTTGGCGGTGGCGGACATGCTTACCAGGTGGCTTCACGGTTATCAGAAAAAGGCAGGCTGATCGGAATCGATCAGGACGCGGATGCAATCGCAGCCGCCGGAGAAAGATTAAAGGAATTTGGTGACAAGATCACCATTATCCGAAGCAATTACGCCAACATGAAAGAGGAACTTCACCGCATTGGCGTGGAAAAGGTGGATGGAATCGTGTTGGATCTTGGCGTATCTTCGTTTCAGTTAGATACACCGGAGCGAGGTTTTACTTACCGTGATGAGAATGCTCCACTTGATATGAGAATGGATGACAGACAGAGCCTGACTGCAAAAGATATCGTAAACGGATACAGTGAGATGGATCTTTACCGTATCATCCGTGATTATGGTGAGGACAAGTTTGCAAAAAATATTGCAAAACACATCGTGCAGGAGAGGGCAAAGAAACCGATCGAGACAACCGGAGAACTGACAGAGATCATAAGGGCTTCCATTCCAATGAAAGTTCAGGTGACCGGTGGACATCCGGCAAAAAGAACCTTTCAGGCAATCCGTATTGAGCTGAACAAAGAGTTAGAAGTACTGCAGAATAATCTGGATGATATGATCGACCTTTTGAATCCGGGTGGAAGAATCTGTATTATCACGTTCCATTCCTTAGAGGATCGTATTGTAAAGACGAATTTTAAACGAAATGAGAACCCATGTACCTGTCCAAGCGATTTTCCAGTGTGTGTATGTGGTAAAAAATCCAAGGGAAAGGTAGTCACAAGAAAACCGATTCTTCCTTCCGAGGAAGAATTAGAAGTGAACTCCCGTTCCAAGAGTGCAAAATTAAGAGTTTTTGAAAGGGTGTAGCAGATGCCGAACAGAACAGTAAATCACAACAATCGAAATAGAGCAGCATATCAGGTAGATGGCAACACCGTACGCCGTATGGAGGCGATGCCGGATTACCGCAAAGAGCGCAGAGACAGACAGGAGCGGGAACGCGAGGAAGAGCTGAGAAAACGCAGACGTGCCGCAGCCAGAAATCAGGCAAAAGCGCTTCGCATGAGCAAAAGTTATGTTGTATTCCTGACAATGGCAGTGACCGTATTTGGCATTTTCTGTGGAGCTTATATTAAGCTTCAGTCTGATGTAACGGCAAGAATGAAAAAAATCGCAAGCTTAGAGAGCCAGGTGACAGACCTTAAGGCTGACAATGACGAGGCTTACAAGAGAATTAATACCGCAGTAGATCTCGATGCAATCAAGGAGAAGGCAATCAATGAACTTGGTATGTTTTATGCAACACAGGATCAGATCGTCTACTACTCTGTAGATAAGACAGACTACATGAATCAGTATAATGAAATCCCGCAATAGAGGGAATTTTCAGACAAAAAAATAATTCAGGTGGTAGAATGGCAAAAAGAAGACCGAAAAAGCCGATGTTAAAGTTTCCAAAGCGTATGCAGAAAAAAATGATCGTCATGTTTACGGTTGTTGCAGCGCTTATGATCGGACTCATCGGAAGACTGATGTATATTGAATACACCAGTGGAGAAAAATATGAGAAAATCGTTCTGGCACAGCAGGGCTATGACAGCCAGACAATTCCTTATCAGAGAGGTGACATTGTAGACGCAAAAGGAACTGTGCTGGCAACCAGTATCGCAGTTTATAATGTGATTCTGGACTGCTCCGTTTTAAATGATGATGAAAAATATGTGGAGCCGACGATCAATGCGCTTGTAAGCTGCTTCCCGGATCTGACGAGTGAACAGCTTTATTCTTATCTGAAAGACTCTCCGGACAGCAGATATATTGTGCTTGCCAAACGTTTGTCCTATGATACGATCCAGCCTTTTGTGAATCTGCAGGAGGAGCGGGATGAAAAGGGAAAACTGGTCAATCCATATATCAAAGGTGTCTGGTTTGAAAAAGAGTACCAGAGACAATATCCATATGGAAAACTGGCAAGTTCTGTGATCGGGTTCACAACATCCGGTAACCTTGGAATTAATGGACTGGAAAACTATTATGATGACACGTTAAATGGAATTAACGGCAGACAGTATGGATATCTGAATTCGGACAGCAATTTCGAAAAAACGATCAAACCGGCAGTCAACGGCAATACGTTAGTGACAACGATCGATGCGACGATCCAGTCGGTGGTAGAGAAGAAAATACAGGAGTTTAACGAGGCCTACACGGACAATTACAGAGAGGGTGAGGGCGGAGCCACAAGAATTGGCGTGCTCATCATGAACCCAAACAATGGCGATGTCCTTGCAATGGCACAGTATCCAAACTACGATCTGAGCAATCCGTGGGATTTATCGGAGTATTATACGCAGGAAGAGATCGATGCGATGGACGACGATGCGAGACTTGAAGCGTTAAATCAGTTGTGGCAGAACATATGTCTGACTTATACATATGAGCCTGGATCAACGGCAAAACCATTTACGGTTGCAGCCGGGCTTGAGACAGGAACATTGTCGACAAATGATACCTTTTTCTGTGATGGAGCCGAACAGCTCAGCGGATTTACCGTAAAATGTGTTGCCTATCGAAAAGGTGGACACGGAATGCAGACATTGGAGCAGACGTTAATGAACTCCTGCAATGATGCCCTGATGCAGATGTCTTACCGGATCGGGGCAGAGAATTTCACAGAGTACCAGCAGATTTTTGGATTTGGACAGAAAACGAACATTGATCTTCCGGGAGAATCGAGAACAGATTCCCTGATTTACACATTGGATACAACATCACAGCTGAGTCTTGCAACCAATGCTTTCGGACAGAACTTTAACACCACGATGATCCAGCTTGGAACCGCTTTCTGTTCCCTGGTCAATGGCGGTAAATTATATCAGCCGAGAGTGGTAAGCAAGATCACGGATCAGAATGGAAATACGATTCAGGATATTTCCCCGACGTTGCTGCGTGAGACGGTATCCAAGACAACAAGTGATACATTAAAACAATACATGTACTCGACCGTGACATCCGGTACCGGAAATACGGCAAAAGTAGACGGTTACTCCATGGGAGGTAAAACCGGAACGGCACAGAAAGTGCCACGTGACGGTGTGAACTATCTGGTCTCTTTTATCGGTTTTGCACCGGTGGACGATCCGCAGTTAATGATCTACTGTTTTGTGGATGAGCCAAACTCGCCGGATCAGCCGCACAGTACTTTTGCGCAGAATATTGTGAGGGAGATTTTAGAAGAAGTACTTCCTTATATGAATATTTATCCGGATGAGGAGACGACAGGCTTACATTCTGGGTGGGATATTACCGGAACGGATACAGGCGCAGCCGCTGTGACAGACCGTGTGACAGGAAATATTCCGGAGGAAGAACCGGAAGGAACGGATGATGTGCCGGATACCATGGAAGATATTCCGGGAGCCGAGGAAAACAACGAAGAAAACGCCGAAAATGATGGTGTAAATGCCGAAGAAGCAGGAACAACGTCCGATAACAGTGAATAAAAACATAACCTCATAAAAGTTGGAATAAAATGCAAGGAAGACTTTTATGAGGTTTTTGTTTTATGTATCGGAATAAGACCTTTAACCGCAAAAAGGTAATGATCGTATTCGTGGCAGTTTTTTTTATTATGATGTTTCTGATTGGAAGACTGGTCTATCTGATGATATTCTGCTCCGAATATTATGGAAATAAAGCGGAGAATCTTCATGAGAGGGAACGTGATATTAAGGCGGCACGGGGAAAACTTTTGGATGCAAACGGCACGGTGCTTGCCACAAACAAATCTGTGTGCACGATCTCCGTGATCCATAACCAGATAGAAGAACCCGAGAAAGTCATTGAGATGCTTGTGAGAGAACTTGGCATTCCGGAAGAGACTGCGAGAAAGCGCGTGGAGAAAGTCAGTTCCATCGAGCGTGTGAAAACAAATGTCGCAAAGGAGACCGGGGATGCAATCAGAGCCTATGGACTCTCCGGAGTGAAAGTGGATGAGGATTATAAACGATATTACCCTTATGGGACGCTTGCTTCCAAAGTACTTGGTTTTACCGGGGCCGACAATCAGGGAATTTTGGGACTTGAAGTAAAGTATGATGAATATCTTCAGGGAACCAACGGGAAAATCCTCACGTTAACCGATGCGAGGGGAATAGAGATCGAGAATGCCGGGGAGAGCAGATTAGAACCTGTGAACGGTTATGATCTTTGCTTATCCTTAGACCGCAATATTCAGATGTACTGTGAGCAGGCGGCAAAAAAGGTCTGCACAAAAAAGTCAGCGGACAGTGTTTCCGTGATCGTGATGAACCCGCAGAACGGCGAACTTATGGCGATGGTGAATTATCCTGAATTTGACCTGAACGATCCGTTTACGCTGGTTGGAGACACCGGAGAATCCGTGTCAGCGGAAGAAAAACAGAATCTGTTGAATAAAATGTGGCGAAACCAGTGCATCAGTGATACCTATGAGCCGGGTTCTACATTTAAGATTATTACGGCAGCGGCAGCGTTAGAAGAGGGAGTGGTAAAACTGGACGATGCATTTTTCTGTCCGGGTTATAAAATTGTGGAGGACAGAAGAATCCGGTGCGCGAGAACGACAGGGCACGGTGCGGAAACATTTGAGACAGGGATCATGAACTCCTGCAACCCGGTTTTTATGGAACTTGGCGAGCGGTTAGGCGCGGAGAACTTTGTCGGTTACTTCAAACAGTTCGGGCTGTTATCCAAAACGAATATTGATCTTCCGGGGGAAGCGGGAACGATCATGCATAAGACGGAAAATATTGGACCGGTGGAACTTGCGACAATCTCGTTTGGGCAGTCGTTTCAGATTACCCCCATCCAGCTTGTCACGACGGTATCTTCTATTATTAATGGGGGAACGCGCGTGACACCACATTTTGGCGTAAGCGTGCAGGATGCGGACGGAAATACAGTAAAAACGTTCTCCTATGAAACGCATGAGAATATCTGCACAGCAGAAACTTCGGAAACGATGCGCTATCTGCTGGAGAAAGTGGTGTCAGAGGGAACCGGAAAAAATGCCAAAATTGAGGGCTTTTCCATCGGCGGAAAGACAGCAACCTCACAGACACTTCCAAGAAGCGACCATAAATACATTTCATCGTTTCTCGGATTTGCGCCCGCTGACAATCCGCAGGTGCTTGTGCTTGTTGTTATTAACAATCCGCAGGGGATTTATTACGGCGGAACGATCGCTGCTCCTGTGGCGAAGGAAATATTCGAAAACATTTTGCCTTACCTTGATAAATGAGATGAAATAACGTATACTAGTTAGGCGAATTGAACGTTAGAAAAAATACAAGAGGTGTTTAGTCATGGATTATGAAATAGTGATACCAGTTTTGATTTCTTTTGCAATCAGTGCAATTTTAGGACCGATCGTGATCCCCTTTTTGAAACGGTTAAAGGTGGGGCAGACGGAGCGTAAAGAGTTGGAATCCCATTTGAAGAAAAATGGAACCCCGACTATGGGTGGACTTATGATACTGGCAAGTATTATCATTACCTCCCTGTTTTATGTCAAAGATTATCCGAGAATTATCCCAATCCTTTTTATGACCGTAGGATTCGGTGTGATCGGTTTTCTGGATGATTATCTGAAGGTAGTGCTCCGCAGATCAGACGGACTGCTCCCGTGGCAGAAGATGATCTTACAGTTTATTGTGACAACAGTATTTGCAGTTTACATGGTGCGTTATTCCGGAATTGAACTTACTATGTTGATCCCGTTTTCCGGCGGAAAGTACTTAAATATCGGATGGCTTGCGATTCCATTACTTTATTTTGCAGTGATCGGAACCGTAAACGGTGTGAATTTTACCGATGGTGTGGATGGCCTTGTGTCAAGTGTTACCATTATGGTTGCGACCTTTTTCTCCGTTGTGGCGATCGGAACGAATGCAGGGATTGCACCGATCACCTGTGCAGTAGCAGGAGCCCTGCTTGGATTCTTATTATTTAATGTGTATCCGGCAAGTGTTTTCATGGGAGATACCGGTTCCCTGGCACTGGGTGGCTTTGTTGTGGCAACTGCCTATATGCTCCAGATGCCATTATATATCCTGATCGTTGGACTGATTTATCTGGCAGAAGTCATATCTGTTATGGTTCAGGTTACTTATTTTAAATACACTAAGAAAAAAACAGGTGTTGGAAAGCGGATTTTCAGAATGGCTCCGCTCCATCATCATTTTGAGCTTGGTGGATGGTCAGAGACGAGAGTTGTCGCAGTGTTTGCAATCGTGACAGCACTGCTTTGCATGCTTGCATTATTAGGCTTATAAATCGCATTGGAAAATTGCAAAATGACCTGCCGGATTCGGACAGGAGATTGGAAGGATAAGACGATGAATTTAGAAGGAAAAAGAGTGTTAGTAGTAGGTTCTGGAAAAAGCGGAGTTGCAGCCGCAGAACTGCTCAGAAAAAAAGGAATCACATTTGTACTTTTTGATGGAAATAAAGATTTAGATGTGACAGCATTGATCGAGAAAAATCCGGTATTTGCCGGAGCAGAGATTCTTTTGGGAGAACTTGCACCGGAAGATATGGCGCGCATTGATCTTGTTGTGTTAAGTCCGGGCGTGCCGACAGACCTTCCGATGGTCAATGAACTTCGAAACAGACAGATTCCAATCTGGGGCGAAATTGAACTTGCCTATCATTTTGCAAAAGGAAGAATTATTGCAATTACCGGAACAAACGGAAAAACTACGACAACTTCGCTTGTGGGTGAGATCATGGCGAATTATTTCGATGATGTGAAAGTGGTCGGCAATATTGGAATCCCATACACATCGGTAGCGGCAGACACGACAGAGGATACTGTGACAGTCGCAGAGATCAGCAGCTTTCAGTTAGAGACAACACATGAGTTTGCGCCGGAAGTGACAGCTATTTTAAATATCACACCGGATCATCTGAACCGTCATCATACGATGGAATGTTATATCGAGACAAAAGAGAGCATTACAAAGAATCAGACCGCCGGGGATACCTGTGTGTTGAATTATGAGGATGAAGTGCTGCGCAGGTTTGGCGAGACACTTCAGACAAAAGTTGTATTTTTCAGCAGCAGGCGCAGACTGGAAAAGGGACTTTATCTGGACGGAGAAGATATTTTTTATGCAGACGGCACAACGGACACAAAAGTGATCAATGTAAATGAGCTGAATATTTTAGGAAAACACAATTATGAGAATGTCATGGCGGCAGTCGGAATGTCGGTAAGCTTTGGCGTACCGATGGATAAAATTGTGGAAGTGCTGAAACGTTTCCAGGCAGTCGAGCATAGAATTGAGTATGTGACAGAAAAACGCGGCGTGAAGTTTTACAATGATTCCAAGGGAACAAACCCGGATGCGGCAATCCAGGGAATCCGCGCGATGAACCGTCCGACACTGTTGATCGGTGGAGGTTATGACAAACAGTCTGAATATGATGAGTGGATTGAGAGTTTTGACGGCAAGGTGAAGAAACTCGTGCTGATCGGTCAGACGAAGGAAAAGATTGCGGAATGTGCGAAGAAACATGGCTTTGAGGATGTCATACTCTGTGATACATTTGAGGAGGCAATTGACACCTGTTATGCAAACGCAGTGAGCGGGGATGCGGTATTGCTTTCCCCTGCATGTGCAAGCTGGGGCATGTTCGCAAACTATGAGGAGCGCGGACGCATTTTTAAGGAATACGTGCGCAATCTGGCAGAATAAAAAATGTCAGGCATAATGGCATGACGTGCAGTAAATAAGAAATGAGGAATTGGAATGGCAAGAGGTCAGCAGACGGAAAAGAAAAAAAAGCCAATTAAATATTTCGATTACAGTCTTTTGTTTCTGATTATTTTTCTTTTGTGTTTTGGATTGGTCATGTTGTACAGTACCAGTTCCTATGCAGGTTCCAATAAGTTTGGGGATGCTTCCTATTTTGTAAAAAAACAGTTGTTTGCAACAGGACTGGGGATCGTGGGTATGTATATCGTATCTAAGATCCCATATCGGTTCTGGATGAAGGTGAGTTCCATGGCGTATCTGGCAGCTATCGTGCTCTGTACCGCCGTTATTTTTATTGGTACAGAGGCAAACGGTCAGGCGAGATGGTTAAAAATCGGGCCGTTATCTTTCCAGCCGTCAGAGTTTGCCAAGTTTGCGGTTATTATTTTTCTGGCAACGGTTATTTATAAGACACCACAGAAGATGGGAGAGTTCATGAGCCTTGTCAAGATAATGGCAATTGTGCTTCCAATCGTTGCAGTGGTCGCCTACAATAACTTAAGTACAGCGATCATTATACTTGGAATTGCAGTCTGTATGTTGTTTGTTGCCAGTCCGAAGTATTCCCACTTTGTGTTGATGGCAGCGGCAGTCGGTGTGGTAGGTGTTGTTTTCATCAGTTTTGAGGCATACCGGATGGATCGTATCAAGATCTGGCTGAATCCGGAAGCCTACGAGAAGGGTTATCAGACCTTACAGGGACTGTATGCGATCGGTTCCGGCGGTTTATTTGGAAAAGGGCTTGGCGAGAGTATGCAGAAGCTGGGATTTATTCCTGAGGCGCAGAATGATATGATTTTCTCTGTTATCTGTGAGGAACTTGGACTTTTTGGCGCGGTGTGCGTGATCTTATTGTTTCTGCTGATGATCTGGAGATTTATGATCATTGCCAATAATGCGTCAGACCTTTATGGGGCGCTGGTCGTGGTTGGTATTATGGCGCATTTGTCCATCCAGGTTATTTTAAATATTGCGGTTGTGACCAATACGATCCCGAATACCGGTATTTCACTGCCGTTTATCAGTTATGGAGGTACTTCGGTTTTATTCCTGCTTGCAGAGATGGGGCTTGCGCTTTCCGTGGCAAAGGGAATTCAATTTGAGGTTAATTAAATATGATAAAAGAAGAGAGAAGAAGAAAAAAGCGCAGAAAGATAGGATTGTACATCCTGTTGATATTGATTCTGCTTATCGCAGCGGGCGTTTTCATTGTCATGAATGTTTTTACCGTGGAAAACGTTGTCGTGGAGGGAAATGAACTGTACAGCTCCACACAGATTGAAAACATGGTGCTGAATGATGAATATTCCTGGAATTCCCTGTATGTAGATCTGAAATACAGATTTGTGGATATCGGGGAAGTTCCGTTTGTAGATACGATGGAGGTTTCACTGGACAATCCCCATACCGTACATATTAAAGTTTACGAAAAAGGAATGCTCGGCTATCTTTATATTAATTCCATTGGTCAGAATGCTTATTTTGACAAAGATGGATTTGTAGTCGAGACATCTACGGAAGTGATTGACGGTGTGCCAAAGATCACAGGAATCTCCTGTGAGGAAGTGGTACTTTATGAGAAACTGCAATTAGAGAACAGTGATATTTTGCGGGATTTACTGAACCTGACACAGACTTTGAAAAAATATAATCTGCTCCCGGATGAGATCCAGTATGACAGTAACATGGAGCCGGTGCTTTACTATGGAACAATCCAGGTGAAAATTGGTTCTGAGGACAACCTGTCGCAGAAAGTTGTGAGGTTATCTATTATTTTGCCACAGCTTGACGGACTTAGCGGCACACTCCATTTAGAGACATGGACACCGGAGACGACCGACATTATCTGGGACAGGGCAGAAGAACAATTGGAAACAGAAGAGGAGACGACAGAAGAGCCTTCTGAGGAGCCGTCGGCAGATACACCAGCGGAAGAACAACCTGCACAGGATGTGCCGGCAGAGAATACACCGGCCGAAGAGCAGCAGCCAGCCGAAAATGCACCGGCGGAGGATATGCCGCCAGTGGAACAATAAAAACCGTAAAAAAACTTGATTTTTTTTGAAAAAGCGGTTGATTTGTTGTGTGAAAAATTATATTATAGATTATAAGAGTTAAAAAACGCAAAATATAGTATGATTTTGAGAGTAGATAACTAAACAAAGTAGAAATAAGTTTGTCTGGTTATCAAATTTGACATAAATATAGGGAGATATGAAGGAGGAACTACCTTGCTGGAAATTAGAACAACAGAAGCAGATGCCAGTGCAAAAATTATCGTGATCGGAGTTGGAGGAGCTGGCAATAATGCTGTAAATAGAATGATCGATGAAAATATTGGTGGTGTTGAGTTTGTTGGTATCAACACAGATAAGCAGGCATTACAGTTATGTAAGGCACCGACATTGATCCAGATCGGCGAGAAGCTTACCAAAGGGCTTGGTGCAGGAGCACAGCCTGAGGTTGGACAGAAAGCAGCGGAAGAGAGTGCAGAGGAATTATCGGCTGCAGTGAAAGGTGCAGACATGGTTTTCGTTACCTGTGGTATGGGTGGCGGAACCGGTACAGGTGCAGCTCCTGTAGTAGCTAAGATTTCTAAGGATATGGGAATTCTTACAGTAGGTGTTGTTACTAAGCCTTTCAAGTTTGAAGCAAGAACAAGAATGGCTAATGCTGAATCAGGAATTGAGAAGCTTAAGGAGAACGTAGATACACTTATTGTTATTCCTAATGACAAGCTTTTAGAGATAGTAGACAGAAGAACAACTATGCCAGAGGCATTAAAGAAGGCTGATGAAGTGTTACAGCAGGCTGTTCAGGGAATTACAGACCTTATCAATCTGCCGGCACTGATCAATCTTGACTTTGCTGATGTTTCCACTGTCATGAAGGACAAGGGTATGGCACATATCGGTATCGGTAATGCC
>ENA-OOZG01002038-OOZG01002038.1-human-gut-metagenome-genome-assembly--contig:-NODE-2038-length-13229-cov-2.273569_pt1 | contig 13229 bp, 12 predicted proteins | sample MGYA00241706_ERZ501384 | MGnify/ENA primary metagenome ERZ501384 (study PRJEB25962, sample SAMEA2042742) | human gut metagenome | biome: human gut; feature: human-associated habitat; material: faeces... | reverse complement strand
CCAGCCATGAACGGGTTATCCTCGGGTGCGTTGCAGAACACAACGAGCTTTGCCGCGCCGATGCAGTTGTCGTCGGCGGTGAGCTCGGCGGTCTTTCTGATAATCTTGCCCATGAGCGCGACCGCGTCCATGTTTATGCCCGCCTTTGTCGAGCCTATATTTATGCTCGAACAGACATGCTCGGTTCTCGCGAGCGCCTCGGGTATGCTGTTGATGAGTGCCTCGTCTCCGGGGGCGAAGCCCTTTTGAACGAGTGCGGAATAGCCGCCGATGAAGTTGACTCCGACGGCCTGCGCCGCCTTTTCGAGCGTGAGTGCGTATTTCACCGGGTCGCCGCCCGATGCGGCGGCAAGCATGGCGATCGGGGTGACTGCGACGCGCTTATTGATTATCGGCACGCCGTATTCTTTTTCGATCTCGCAGCCGACCTTGACAAGATTTTCCGCCTTGCGCGCTATCTTGTCGTATACTCTGCGGCAGGAGTCATCGATATCCTGCGAGCAGCAGTCGAGCAGGGAGATGCCCATGGTTATTGTGCGTATATCTAAGTTTTCATCCTCGATCATATGTATCGTTTCGAGAATGTCTCTTGTGTTTATCATAGTAAGGATCCTCTCAGGTGCGTAGATCAGACGTGATACATCGAGTCGAACACGTCCTCGTGCATAACATGGATATCGAGCCCGTGCTCGCGGCCGAGGCGGCTCATTATATCGGAAAATTCGGACAGCGGCACGGAGCATTTCTCCGTGTCAACGAGCATTATCATGCAGAAAAGATCCTGCAGGACGCTCTGCGTCACTTCGGTTATGTTTACATTGAGTTCCGAGCATTTTCCGGACACCTCTGCGAGGATACCGATTATGTCCTTGCCCGTAACAGTCATGACAGCTCTCATTTTTATTCTTCCTTTCCTGTGCACTTATCAGAATTACTTATATACATCTGATATCAAGATATTCTACCATATTTTATGCCCATTCTCAATAGCGGTTGAACAATTTGAACTTTTTTGTGTTTAATACTGTTACTGGGCGGGAAAATATGTTATCATATTGTATACTTTACCGTCAGTATCATGGAGGAAGCGCGATGCCGCAAAGAATTATCGACACTCATGTTCATACCGACAACTCACCCGACGGGCATCATTCGGCGATGTATATGTGCGAATGCGCCGAAATGGCGGGGCTTCGGGCGATAGCTTTTACCGACCATGTCGAGTCGGACGCTTACAGACGGGATCACTATGACCGCGTGGCGCTCCAGTCGTTTATCGATGTCACAAAGGCGCGCTCGGCGTTTCGCGGGAAGCTGCTCGTCTGCGCGGGCGTGGAGCTCGGTCAGCCGATGTACGATGTCGCGACCTCGGAGGAGATACTCGCGAATCTGCCCTATGATATGGTCATAGGCTCGGTGCATAATTTTCAGAATGAACAGGATTTTATGTATCTTGATTATTCCCAGTGGGATATAACCGACCTGATGAATAAATATTTTGACGAGCTTATAAAGCTCGCGCGCTGGGCGAAGTTCGATACCCTGGCGCATATGACATATCCGCTTCGGTATATCGTCGGCGAGCACGGCATACCCGTTGATATGTCGAAGTTTTCGGACAAAGTAGATGAGATTCTTTCTCTGCTCGTCAAAAACGAAAAGGCGCTCGAAATAAACACCTCGGGGCTCAGACAGAAGCTCGGCAAAACTATGCCCGAGGAGGATGTTGTCCGGCGCTTTAAACAGCTCGGCGGTGAGTTTGTGACCGTCGGCTCGGACGCCCACTATGCAAAAGATATCGGCGCGGGAGTCGATGTCGGCATGGAGATAGCGCAGCGCAGCGGATTCGACTGCGTGACGCTGTTCCAGAACCGCCAGCCCGTGCAGATCCCGATAGAGTAAAAAGAGAGGTGCAGTCATGAAGATCGAACTCAGGGCAAACGCAAAAATAAATCTCTTTCTCGACATTCTGGCAAAACTGCCGAACGGCTATCACTCGCTGTTCATGGTCATGCAGTCGGTATCGCTTGCGGACACGGTGACTGTGCAGGAGAACGGCGAGGGTATCATCCGCCTTACCTGCTCCGAGCCGGCTCTGCCGACCGACAGCAAGAACATAGCCTACCGCGCGTCGCAGGCTTTTCTCGCAGAAGCCGGGCTCAGTGGCAGGGGAGTTGACATACACATTGAAAAAAATATTCCGTTTGAAGCGGGTCTTGCCGGCGGAAGCGCGGACGGCGCGGGAGTTATAGTCGGACTCGACAGGCTTTTCGGGACGGATATGGGCACGCAGAGGCTCTGCGATATCGGGCTGAAGATCGGCAGCGATGTGCCCTTCTGCATCGCGGGCGGCACTATGCTCTCACAGCACACGGGCGGTATACTTTCGCATCTTCCGCCGCTCAAAAGCTGCTTCGTCGTGCTCGCAAAGCCCGCAACGGGCGTCTCGACCGCACGCGCCTACGGCGATTTTGATTCCGCGAGCTTCATATATCATCCGAACAAGGTCGGCATGCTCGACGCTGCGGCGAACGCCGATTTCGAGGGTATTTGCCGTCAGGCGGGCAATGTTTTTGAACAGACTATAGAAGTGCCGGAGCGCGTGAGAATAAAGAGCATCATGCGCCGCCACGGCAGTTCGCTCGCGCAGATGAGCGGAAGCGGTCCGACCGTTTTCGGACTGTTCGAGTCGGAGAGCGATGCCGAAAAATGCCGCGCCGAGCTCGAAAAGAGCGGGCTCGTCAAGAGCGTCCACCTGTGCAAAACCGCCGATAAAGGCGTTGAAACAGTAAATGAGGAGTAAAGCTTGTTAGCTTTACACGGGTTCTTCAGATAAAAAGCCAAGACAGCGGACAGATTGCTCTGTTCGCTGTCTTGGCTTTTGGAGAATAACAATGAAAAAACCGGAAAAGTTTGTGGTTGTCTTGTTTATACGCCCTGAGCGCCGATCATTTCATAGTGCGGCTGGGCTTCCTGAGGGATCATGCGATAGATTTTGCCGTTGTCGTCAACATCAACCATGCTTATCTGGATATCCGGCACAAGTGTGTGCAGGGCGGAGACGAAATGCGTGCTTCTCTCTTTCGGGAAGCCGGTGACGATGTCAACAGCGCCTTTCTTTTTGGCGATGACTGCGGCGAGGATAGCCGGACTGTCGTTAAAATATACGCTCATCTGCGCGTTTTCGTTTTTGGCGCATTCGTACAGATCTTCAAGCACTGCGGGATCGGGGCTGAATCCATCCCTCTCGTGGAACACGCTGAGAACTTCGAGCGGCACTCCGTACTGCTGCGCTATCAGCGACCCGGAACGGATCAGCTGTTCGCATTTGCTCTGCGGAGTTACACAGACGAGAACGCAGTTTTTGCTTTTCATCTTGCTGATGTCCTTTCGTAGTTGGTAGCCGTCTGGCTTTTCTTCCCTCTCACTACACTGACATAATAACATCCGATTGTGTACTGAATAGTAAAAATTCATTAAATCAAAGTAAAGAAAATTTGTACGAACCGTGAATAAACCGGGGTTGCGATATTCTTCTAAACATTGTATTATAGAGAAAGAAGAGAAGCGGGCACAGGAATAATATGCCGCATACGGCACGGACAATGACAAGAAAGCATGCGTCGGAATAATTTATAATGTAAAGGCAATTAGCTTTGCTTGCTCGCGAGGTGAGATATGTATACTTTTGATGAGAAATTCAAAAAAGGCGCCGCCCGCGCATTCAGGGCGCAGCAGGGACTGACGGCTTTTTTGAGCGGGCTGAATAGAATTCTGCCCGAGCCGCCCGGATTCAAAACGGAAAAAACGAAAGATGAGCGCGAAGATACAATACGCATCGCTGACACTGTCGGCGACAGCTGGTATCTCGGCTTCTCCGAGCGGAGCATAACGCCGCCGGATATTGATGCGAAAAATTATTATATCGGCGGCAATCTTTCCGCTCCGCCGCGCAGGGTTCGCGGCGTGCTTGATGATATAAAAGTGCGGGCGATAGCCATAAGTGACGGCGAGGAAAGGGCGGCTGAGGTGTTCTGCGCCGTTGACTGCATCGGGCTTACTAATACGGTCGTTCGCCGCATACGAAGCGAGCTTGATTCGTTCTGCCGCACGAACAATGTCGGATATATCAATATTTTTTCGACCCACGCCCACAGCTCGATAGACACCATGGGCATATGGAGCGTGACGGGAAAGAAATTTTTTGAAAACATATCGAAGCTGATAACGCACTCGCAGCCCTTGCCGAGCGTTGACGGAGCGTTTATTGATTTTATAGTCGAAAAGACGAAAAAAGCCGTCGCCGGGGCGGTGAGAAATATGGAACCGGGTCGGCTTTTTGCGGCGCAGATAGGCGAAAACAGCGTCGAAAAGCTCGAAAAATATTCGGCAAAAAAGCCGTATGGCGACATGACTCTGAGCGAGTACGGGATAAAAGATTTTATCTTCGCCAAGCGTCCGCCGCGCGAATATTCGCCGCGCCTCAACCGCCTGCGCTTCGTGCCCGATAATATCGCGAGCCGCCCGACAGTTTTGGTCAACTTCGGCGCGCACCCATATGCAAACGGACTGCGTATAAAGAACAACCGCGGAGATATGCTCTCCGCCGATTTTCCGTTCTATATGGAGCGTGAGATAAACTCGGCGGGCGAAAACTTCATTTTTATCAACGGCGCGGTCAACGGAATATACCCGAACAGGGGAGCGGGCGGAGTAAAGGAAGAGAACTTTACACGCCAGACCGAGGCTCTCGGGCGCGATCTTGGAAAGCTCGTTCTCGCGATGACGAAAGAGTGCGAAGAAATAGAACAAAATTCTCTGCTCTCGCCGAAAAACAGCGGTGAAGCGTATAAAAGCGCCGTCGAAAGAATAGGCAAATGCACTGTCGAAGAGCGCGAGCTTGAGCCGAAGCTTGTTTCAATACACAAAGAAACGGCGCTCAGGGTCGATAATCCGCTCGAAAAGATAATCGGGAAGCTCGGCTTCGCGTGTTTTGATATGACAAGACCCGCAAAGGGAATATATGAACTTGAGACGGAGACGGGATATCTCGAACTCGGCGGCGAGTTCAAAGCCCTGCTTGTGCCTGGTGAGATAACACCCGGTCTCGTCAGCGGCACAGGAGATATGCTCGCGGAAAACAGCATTACAAACAGGGCGAGCGGCTTCAAAAGCCTCTGTGATATCGTCGGCGGGGACACGGCGGTTTTCGGGCTCGCGAACGACGCGCTCGGATATATCATCCCGGACAATGACTACTGCATGTTCTTCGCGGGCTACGGCAAGCTCGCTGAAAAGCTGTTTTTCAAAGACTACGCTCATTATCAGGAGATGTTTTCCATCGGCGCACACACCGCGTCCGCGTTCGCCGCAGGTGTCGAGGACATGATGAAAAGCTTTAAAGCGCGGTTGAATAAATAATTATTCCCCGGTCATATTGTGCTGACCGGGGGAATTTTAGATATCTTTAATATAGTATTTATCTTCAATCCATTTTGCTGAAAACAGTCTTTGAAACTTACCGATATAATCACTGCTGCCGCCCGATCTTGGGCAGGTGGTGAGTGAGTGCGCCCTTGCGGATCGCTTGCGATTGAGGCACGAGTGTGCTATACTGAGCATCGGCTCAACAAATCGGAATTTGTGGAGGTAAACGAAATATGGAACTGTGGGACGCTTATGATAGAGATTTCAAAAAGATTCAGGGTGTAACCTTGGTTCGAGGAGAGGTAATTCCAGAAGGCTTTTTTCATTTGGTCTGTGAAATAATTGTTAGACATATAGATGGGAGTTATCTCATCATGCAAAGGGATAAAAGAAAGCATTTGGGCGGAATGTGGGAGGCTACAGCGGGTGGTTCTGCATTACAAGGTGAAGAACCTGCAATCTGTGCCGCTAGAGAACTTTATGAAGAAACGGGAATTACCTCCAATAATTTGGTAGAAATAGGAAGGGTGCTCCACCACAGCCATAAATCGTTTTATGTGGAGTATCTTTGCATTACGGATGTAGATGAGGATAGTGTCGTTTTGCAAGAAGGAGAAACATCTGATTATAAATGGATTACGGCTGACGAATTGCTAAAACTGTCCAGGGATGAGTTGGCAACGCAACGTATTCTAAATTTCGTTGAAGAACTTAATTGACAAATTCCAGTTTGTCGGTTTGATTTTCTCTACTTTTATATTAACCGTTTAATTTAGAAAATACCTTTGACAAACTTCGCTACAAGCAATATGAAAAGGACAAAAGGGAGCAGAATTTCTGCTCCCTTTTGCCAAACCTGTCTCCTATATATCGGACGAGCCGAGCTCGTCCTTTATCCGCTGTGCGGTCAACACAGGAGATAAATCATTGTTAATTGCCGCGTCTGCGCAATTTGAATATATCGGGTCGCGCGCCTTGAACATTTTATCAAGCGTTTCGCGGCTCTTCGAGAGCGGTCTGCCGTCGAGCGAGAGCAGATCGAGGTCTCTTTTGAGATAATATATGCGCCCGTTGCCCTTGAGCGCGCGGACATTTCCGGGGTCGAGCGCCGCGCCGCCGCCCGTTGCGATTATCAGCCCTTTTTCTTTTGCCGCGCCGCGGACAGCCTGCACTTCAAGCTCCCTGAAACGCTTCTCGCCGTATTGCGAGAATATTTCCGGTACGCTCATGCCCGCCGATTCTTCGACGAGCGAATCCGTGTCGACCGCCTTTCGCCCGGTGAGCTTCGAGAGCTCTCCGGCTGTGGTCGTCTTGCCGCATCCGGGCATGCCGACGAGAATTATATTCTGAACATCGAGCGCGAGCGAACGGAATACACGCTCGATTTCTTCTTTGCCTATCTCGGCGGAGCAGAAATATTTTGCGCTCTGCGCCGCCTGCGCGACGAGCATATAGAGCCCGCCCGAGCATTTTATCCCGCGTTCGAGCGCCTGCATGATAAGCTGAGTGCGCAGCGGGTTATATATCACATCGAGCACCGCCTCGCAGCGCGGAAATTTGTCGAGGCTCGCTGCCGAGCTGCCGTTGTTCGGATACATTCCGACAGGCGTCGTGTTTATCAATACTTCGCAGTCGGCGAGCTTTTCGAGATTATCGTAGTTGTATTCGCCGGAGCGGGAGACTACGGTTATTCTCTCTGCGCCGCCGTCCGATGCCACGGCTCTCGCGGTCAGCGAAGTGCCGCCGCTGCCGAGAATGACGACCTTTTTGCCCGCAAAATCTATTCCCGCGCGCTCCGCCATGGATTTGAAGCCGAAATAGTCGGTGTTGAATCCGTGAAGCCCGTCCGATGTTCTGACAACGGTGTTGACGCTGCCTATTTTCTGAGCCTCAGGGCTGATGTATGAGCAGTAGGGCATGACCGTGCGCTTATATGGAATAGTCACATTGAATGCGTCAAATTCTTCATTCTCCATGAACTCGCCGACCTTGTCCTTCGGCAGGCTGACCAGTTCATATGGATACAGTCCGAACGCCTCGTGAATGAGCTTCGAGTAGCTGTGACCGAGCCTTTCGCCGATGAGTGCGCACTTCATGTCAGACCTCCGAGTAGCTGCCGAGAAACACGAACAGCTCCGGGCTGTCCGAAAGTTCGTCGAGCAGGGCGAGAACTGCGGGGGAATATACGGACGCTTCGATGTCGAAATAGAACATGAATTCAAAGTCACTGCCGGCTATCGGGCGGCTCTCAAGCTTTGTGAGGTTGAGCCCGAGGACGGAGAACTTCGAGATGAGCGAATAGAGCGAGCCGGGTCTGTGCGGCAGGGAGAGCATGAGGCTTATTCTGTCTGCGCCGGGGAAGATCATGGCTTTCTTTGAGATGCAGATAAAACGGGTGAAGTTGCCGTCCGTGTTCTGAACGCGGGTGTCGAGCTTTTTCAGACCATAGAGATTCGCGCAGCCCGCCGACGAAATAGACGCGGCGTCGTGCCTGCCGCTCTCGTGGAGCATCTTTGCTGCGGCGGCGGTGTTGTCGCACACGGTGACTTTTATGCCGGGGTGCGCCTTGAGAAACTCAGAGCACTGGCCGATTGCCTGCTCGTGGGAGAATATCTCCTTGACATCTTTGAGCTCGGTGCCGGGCAGGACGAGCAGGGAGTGGTCAACTTTGAGTTTGATGCTTCTTACAATATGGAAACGGTAATTTTTCATCAGGTCATAGACCTCGTTTACCGTGCCGTAGGTGCTGTTTTCAATCGGGAGAATACCGTATTCGCACAGCCCCTGTTCAACGGCGGCAAACACGCCCTCGAAATTCTTGAAATATGAGATGGACGGAGCAGTAAAGAGTTTGTCGCAGGCGAGCTGGGAATATGCGCCCTCAACGCCCTGGCAGGCGACGATGCCGTGCTTCGGGAATATCGGCGGGGTGTTTTTGAGCGCATCGGTTATAGTTTCCGAGATAACGCCGCCTTTTGCGGTCAGTCTCTCCTGATAAGAGCGGCTGACATCCATGAGAGTCGCGAAAAATGTGCGGGCGTAGTCTTCGAGCTCTTCGCCTGCTCCCGCCGCCGCAGCGGCAAGAATCTCGCGCTCTCTGCCCTGCTGGAGGACGGGCAGCTTGTTTTCTTTTTTATATTCCGCAACGCCGCGCACGGTATTCATCCTCTGCTTGAAAAGCTCAAGCATCTGCGCGTCAATTGAGTCAAGTTCTTTTCTGTAGTCTGAAAGTTCCATTTTTACCATCTCCGTATGAATTTACTTGCCGAGCACCATATCCGCCGCCGCTTCGACGCAGGGGACTGCGCGCACCGCGATGCACGGGTCGTGCCTGCCTCTGACTTCGAGGCGGGTTTCTTCGAGCGAGTCGAGATCGACGCTCCTCTGCGGAAGACCTATCGACGGGGTCGGCTTGAACGCCGCTCTGAATATTATCGGCATTCCGCTCGTGAGTCCGCCGATGATGCCGCCGTGGTTGTTCGTGGCCGTTTTTATCTTGTCGTTGTGGACACTTCCGGTCATATCCGCCGCAGAGAATCCTGCGCCGAACTCGATTCCGCGCACGCCGCCGATGCCGAATATCATTGAAGATATCCTGCTCTCGACCGAGCCGAATATCGGGTCGCCGAGCCCCGCGCCGAGTCCCGTGACCGCACATTCGACTATTCCTCCGACGGAGTCGAGCGACTCTTTTGCCTCGATTATTTTCTTCGTCATCTCTTCGCCCGCCTTGTCGTCAATGGTGGGGAAGAGCTTTGTTTTGAGCTTGTCAAAAATTCCGTTGTCCGGGTTGCAGGGGTCAAACGGCGTGTCGTCAATGCCCGCCGCACGCGAGAGATGCGCGGCAACTTTTATGCCCTTTCGCGCGAGTATCTGTTCGCTTATCGCGCCTGCGACGCACAGTGGAGCCGTCAGCCTGCCGGAAAACTGCCCGCCGCCGCTTCGGTCGTTCGCGCCGCCGTATTTGACGAACGCGGGGTAGTCCGCATGGGACGGACGCGGAATATTTTTCATGTTTTCGTAGTCCGCGGGTCGGATGTTGCTGTTGCGTATTATCGCGCAGAGCGCTGCGCCCGTTGTTCTGCCGCCGAGCAGACCGCACAGAAATTCAGGCTTGTCCTCCTCTTTTCGCGGAGTACTCCACGCCTTGCCGCCCATTCTGCGGCGCATGAACTGCATTATCTGCTCCTCGTCTATCGCTTCGCCCGCGGGAAGTCCCTCAATAACAACTCCGACTGCGCTCGAGTGTGATTCGCCGAATACCGTGAGCTTTATGTTCTGTCCGTTTTCAGATGACATCCGCTTTGCCTCCCAGTTTTCTGTAGTCTTCAAAGAAGTTCGGATATGATTTGTTCACCGCCTGCGCGTCATGTATAACAACGGCTTTTTCGCATATGCACGCCGCGACTGCCGCCGCCATGACGATGCGGTGATCGTTGAACGAATCGACCACCTCGCCGCCGGGGAGTGTGCCCGTGCCGTGGACGGTCAGGGAATCCTCCGTGCTTTCGGCCGAACCGCCGGTGATGGCGCAGGCGCAGGCCATCGTGCCCGCCTCGATGCGGTCGCTCTCTTTTATTCTTAGCCGCGCGGCGTTTGTAAATATCGTATCGCCCGAAGCCGCACATGCGGTTGCCGCGAGGGTCGGGAAGAGATCTGGACACTGCGAAATATCGATTTTAATGCCGCGAAGCCCGTTTCCTCGGACTGAAATCATATCGCCGCAATTTACATCCGCGCCGAAGTCTTTTAGTATACTCACAACCGCTCGGTCGCTCTGCCGGCTGTCGGGTGACAGCCCCGTGATATCCGTCTCTCCGCCGAGCGCGCCTGCGCAAAGGAAGAACGCGGCGTTCGACCAGTCGCCCTGAACGCGCGGGGAGTAGGGCTCGATATATTTTTGCGGACCTTTTATTTTGTATCCGCTCTGGGTCTCTTCTATATTAATAGAAAAGCTTCTGAGCGTATCGAGCGTCATGTCGATATATCCGACCGATTCGCGTTTGCCCTCTATTACTATTTCGCTGTCGCCGTCAAGCAGCGGCAGGGCGAAAAGCAGACCCGATATGAACTGCGAGCTGATGTTGCCGGGGACTCTGAATACGCCCGGATGAAGCTGCCCCGAGACTTTTATCGGCAGATTATCAGCAGAAATCACTGCGCCGTTTTCTCTGAGCGCATTGTTGAGTGCCGACATCGGGCGCTCCGGCAGCCTGCCGTGGCCGATGAATTCTGCATTTATTCCGAGCGCCGAGGCGACGGGAAGCAGGAAACGAAGAGTCGTTCCGCTCTCGCCGCAGTCGAGAATGCCGCCGTCATGCAGCTCGTTAAGACAGCGAAAGGTTGCGCGCGTGTCCTCGGAGGTGCAGAGCGATTCGGAAATTTTTTTGCCTGCGAGCCAGGTGGCTGTCATCAGCCTGTGCGCGTGCGACTTTGATGGCGGAGCTTCGAGAGTGCCACAAAGCTTGCCCGGTGTTATCCTGATATCCATTGCGCCCTCCGTCAAAGAGAATATATGCTTTCGAGCTCGTCCGGGCTTGTCTTATATAGGATGCACTCGCCGATTTTAGTCGGCAGAATGAGATTCATTCCCGCCGAGCTGCATTTTTTGTCGCGGTGCATGACTCCCGCGAGCTCATGAACGGGAATATCGGTCGAGACGGGGAGCCCATTTCGTGCCATAACTTTTTTCACGCGCTCTGATATATCATCTTTGCACACGCCGAGCTTTTGCGCCGCGATGCAGGCGCGAACTGTGCCTATCGCCACCGCGTGACCGTGCGAAACAGCAAAATCGCTGCACCGCTCTATTGCGTGGCCGAGCGTATGCCCGAGATTGAGCTTCTGACGCTCGCCCGTGTCAAATTCATCGCGCGAGACTATGTCGCTTTTTATCTCGACGCAGCGGCGCACGATGTTCTCTATATTGCCTTTTACGTCGCCTGACTCGAAAATTTCAAAAAGACTTTCGTCGGAGATTATGCCGTATTTTATGCTCTCCGCCGCGCCGTCGGCAAAGAGCGAATCGCTCAGCGTATCGAAGCAATCGGGGTCGCACAAAACGAGCGACGGCTGATGAAATGCTCCGGCGAGGTTCTTGCCCTCGGGGAGATTGACTCCCGTCTTGCCGCCGACTGAGGAATCGACCGCCGCCAAAAGCGTCGTCGGTATCTGGACGAATCTGACACCGCGCAGATGCGCGCTCGCCGCAAAGCCGGTTACATCGCCGACTATTCCGCCGCCCAGAGCTATGAATATATCGCTTCGGTTGAGGCTGAGCTGCGCCGCGAACGAGAGAATGTCGCCGACTGTTTTAAGGCTCTTGTGCTCCTCGCCGTCCTCAAAGACGAACTTTTCGCAGTTTATCCCGGCGCTTTTCAGCGATTCGAGCGCGGCTTTTGAATATAGCCCGTCCACCGTGTGGTCGGTTATCAGCAAAGCTCTGCCGGCGCCCGTGTATTCTTTTATAAGCTCTCCGGCTCTTTTTAATATCCCGCGCTCAATGAGCACATCGTATTCGGTCGATGCCCTGACTTTTACGGTCTGCATGGTCTTCACTCCTGTTTTTTATCCGCAGATGGCTTTTCTCTTCGTGCCGTCCTCGAGCAGGGCTTCGAGCTTCACCCTGTCGTTTGACGCTATCGCGTTGCGGTATTCGGTCAGATTATTTATAATGTTATCTATTTCGTTCAAAAGATTGTCGCCGTTTTCGAGGAACAGCTCGCTCCACATATTTGAGTTGAGCGACGCGACGCGCGTCATGTCCCTCCAGCTTCCCGCGGCGAGCGCAGCTGCCGGCGCTCATGCCCGTGTGCTCGAGTGCGGTCGGGCTCTTTATATATGCGCTTGCAACGACGTGCGCGAGCTGAGAAGTATAGGCGATGATCCTGTCGTGCTGTTCGGGAGAAACAACGGTGATGCTGCCGAAGCCTATCGAGAGGAACATCTGCTTTATCTCGTGCAGCAGTGCTATATCCGTGCCGCCGTCGGGGGTCAGGATCATCGAAGCGTTGTTGAACAGCATGCCGAACGAGCTGTCAAACCCCCATCTCTCGACGCCCGCCATCGGGTGTCCGCCGATGAATTCAAAGCCGTGGGCTTTTGCAAGCTCGTGAGCGGGTGTAAAGACATATCGCTTTACACCGGAGCAGTCTATGACGACCGCGCCTTTTTTGATTATGTCCGCCTTGCTCTGAAGAAATTCGACCGTTGATTCGGGATAGAGCGCGATTATAACTCTGTCGCACTGCGCGAGGATATCGTCCGTCAGTTCGCCGTCTATCGCGCCGACGAGCTTCGCCTTGAGCATGACGCTCTCGTTTATATCAAGACCGTAAACCTCGCTGTCCGTGTTGTCTTTGAACGCTTTTGCCATTGAACCGCCTATGAGTCCGAGGCCTATAACTGCTGTTTTCATAATTATTATATCCTTTCGACAGACTGTTGGCAACCTTACATTTTATATGCGAACGGGCGGATGCTGTTGACGCCCTTGACCACGTCGTCGAACGCCTCGGGTGTCAGCGACTGCGGACCGTCGCAGAGTGCGTGCTCGGGGTCATTGTGGACTTCAATAATAAGTCCGTCCGCTCCGGCGGCGGTGGCTGCAAAGGCCATGGGCTTTACAAGTTTCGAGATGCCGGTCGCGTGGCTGGGGTCGACGATTATCGGCAGATGCGAGAGGGTTTTGATAGCGGGAACGGCGGAAACATCGAGGGTGTTTCTGGTGTAAGTCTCGAATGTTCTGATTCCGCGCTCGCAGAGGATAACGTTCATGTTGCCGCCCGCCATGATGTATTCGG
>ENA-OOZG01002030-OOZG01002030.1-human-gut-metagenome-genome-assembly--contig:-NODE-2030-length-13257-cov-2.811241_pt1 | contig 13257 bp, 6 predicted proteins | sample MGYA00241706_ERZ501384 | MGnify/ENA primary metagenome ERZ501384 (study PRJEB25962, sample SAMEA2042742) | human gut metagenome | biome: human gut; feature: human-associated habitat; material: faeces... | reverse complement strand
AGCAGAGAAGAAATTTCCTCGATCCTCAAGGGAACAGCGCACGATCTGGAAGTATTTGTCGTAGCCGGCGACCATCAGCAGCTGCTTGAGGGTCTGGGGCGACTGGGGCAGGGCGTAGAATTGGTTGGGGCTCATGCGGCTCGGCACGACGAAGTCCCGGGCGCCTTCGGGCGTGGAATTGACCAGGTAGGGGGTTTCGATCTCCAGGAAACCTTCGTCGCTCAGGAAGCGGCGGATCTCCTGGGCCATCTTGTGACGCAGGATCATGTTGCGCTGCAGGGGAGGACGGCGCAGGTCGAGGTAGCGGTATTTCATACGCAGGTCGTCGCCGCCGTCCGAGTTCTCCTCGATGGTGAATGGGGGCACTTCGGCCTCGTGCAGCACCACGAGCTTCGAGGCGACGACTTCGATGTCGCCCGTAGGCATCTTTGGGTTCTTGGACGAACGCTCCACCACGCGGCCTTCGACCTGAAGGACGTATTCGCGGCCCAGTCCGTCGGCCACGGTCTTGACATCGGCCGGAGAGTGCTCTTCGACGACGATCTGGGTGATGCCGTAACGGTCCCGCAGGTCGATGAAGGTCATCGCGCCGAGGTTGCGGACTTTCTGTACCCAGCCGGCCAGCGTGACCGTTTCGTTTACATTTGCGGCACGCAACTGGCCGCAGGTATGGGTTCTGTACATGGTCGTATCTGTATTTTTCGTTATTGTCGTTTTGCGATTCACAAAGGTAGTGAAAACGGGGTGGAATCCAACAATCCCGCCTGGCGGGTTTCACCGGGTGTCATCTACTGTCTGCAAAGGTAGGAAAATGAGTGCAGAATGGAACAAACTCGTCCGTTTTTTTATAAGGGCCTCATCTCTTTTGTAAAAAAGGTCGGAAACGGAAACGAAATTCCGGCTGTAAAACGGGATAAAAAACGCAGGGACGCCGAATTCTCCGCTAAATTATTAATTTTGCCGAAAAACCGAAACGATGGAACAGCAGCAACCCGATGAAAAATTCATGCGCCTGGCACTAAACGAGGCGGAAAAAGCGTTAGAAGAGCAGGAAGTACCCATCGGTGCCGTGGTGGTCGCGGACGGACGTATCGTCGGCCGGGGGCACAACCTGGTCGAAACCTTGGCGGACGCTACGGCTCATGCGGAAATGCAGGCCCTGACAGCCGCAGCCTCGACCGTTGGAGGCAAATACTTGTCCGAATGTACGTTGTATGTGACGGTCGAGCCTTGCATCATGTGTGCGGGGGCGATTGCGTGGAGCCAGGTGGGGCGGGTGGTCTATGGCGCCGACGATCCGAAGCGTGGCTATCGCCGCTATTCGGAGCAGGTGTTTCCGCCCCGAACGACGGTGACGCGGGGGGTATTGGCCGAGGAGTGCGAGAGGCTCGTCCGTTCGTTCTTCGCCGCGTTGAGAAGGTGATTTTTGGAAAGTGCCGAAAAAAAAACTAAATTTGCATTCCCTGCTTTCCGGCAGGAGTTTCGACGGATGGTTGCGACCTACAGAACGGGGCGATATTTCCGATGGGTTTGCAGGGAATGGTGATAAAAATGGACGGAACCTATTTTAACCTATAATTTATACAATATTTATGAAAAAACTTTTGATTTCCGCGCTTGCCCTGTTCGTTGTGGGGTCTGTGGCTGCGCAGGAAGGATTGGGCGAAACTTACAATAAGGCTGTCGCCGCTTACAATTCGAAGGATTTTGCATCCGCAGCTACGGCTTTCGAAACGCTTATCGATCAGGGGCTCGATTCCGAGGATCTCGATGTCCAGAGTTGGGTTGCAACGGCCAAGAAGAGTGTGCCGGTGTGCTATTTCCAAATGGGTCTTACGGCTGCTAAGGGAAATGATTTCAACACGGCGGTCGAGAATCTTACCAAGTCGGCCAATAAGGCGGCTCTTTACGGTGAGTTGCAGCAGGAGCGTATGTCGAATATGTTGATGGCGAAGATATATCTGATGTGGGGCGGAAAGCCTTTCAACGAAAAGAACTACGCCGAGGCTGCTGAAATTTTCGCCAAAGGTTATGCCGCCGATCCGAAAAATATGGAGATGGCCAACTTCTTGGGCATTTGCTATTGCGAGCTGGGCGACTTCCAGAAAGGTTTGGTTATTTTCAACGAAATCGCTTCTCAGGACAATCCCAAATATGCGGAGGATGTCGTGAAGGTAAAGGAGAACATCAAGCTCTATACCAATAACCGTATTGCCAAGTTGCAGGGCGAGAATGATTTCGACGGTATTATCGCCGTTGCCGACGAGATGCTGGCCGTGAATCTGCAGGATGCGCTGGCCCAGAAGATTCGTTTGCAGGCACTCTTCGACAAGAAGGATTACGCTGGCGTGATCGCTTCTGCTGAGGAGGCTGCTGCCGTGCAGACCGACGAAGAGGAGCGCAGCGACGTTTATTTCATTTTGGGTGCAGCTTACAATGCCCGCACGATGCCCCAGCAGGCGATCGACGCCCTTTCGAAAGTAACGGCCGGTGCGAATGTGGCTGCGGCACAGAAAACGGTGGCACAGCTTAAGGAGAACGCAGCCAAAGCGAACAGTTAGCGGGGTATTCCTGTTTTTGAAATGCGGGGCAGACTTTTTCGGAAGTCTGCCCCGTTTTATTCGAAAGGGCTTTGACTTCCGGGATGCACGCGGGGGCGGTTCAGCGGATGGTTTTGCACTTTATCGCGGCGGGTCGGTTGTCGGGCCGATTCAGGAGGAGCGGGAGCCTTTGTGCCGCAAGTCGGGGCGGTGGCGGTGAGCCGGCCGGTCGGGTTCCGGTTTTCCTGTCCTTTCGTACGGAAGGTTTCCCGAACAGCCTGCGGACAATATCCGGAGAGGTTTCGGGTCGGTTTGCAGTCTGCCTCTCCGCCCAATGGCGGGCCCTACTCTTCGTTCTTTTCCTGGTTTATCCGCACGTTTTGCTGGATGCGCCGCAGTCCGCTGCGTGCGAGAGGTGTATTGCCGAACAGCAGGAGAAACTCCTCTTCGCTCATTGCGAGCCACTCCCGATCCGAAATCGTCAGCGGGTCGAACAGGGGATCGAAATGCGGCGAGCGGTGCATGGGGGCTTTTTGGTTGTGGGGACAGCAGCTCTGGCAGCGATCGCAGCCGAAGATCCATCCGTCGAGGTCGGGCAGGGCGCTGTCGGACTCCTTTTCGATCGTACGACAGGAGATGCAGCGGTTCGTGTCGATCACCTTGGGCGCGACGATGGCTCCCGTTGGACAACTGTCCAGGCAGTTCCGGCAGCGGCCGCAACGGGCTCCTGCGAACGGGGCATCGTATTGGTCGGACGGCAGGGTAAGTACCAACTCGCCCAGCAGGACATAGGAGCCGTATTGGGGCGTGAGCAGCAGGGATTGCCGCCCGATCCAGCCCAGACCCGCTTCGACGGCCAGTTGTTTTTCCAGCAGCGGAGCCGTATCGACGAACGTGCGGCCCGTGAGCCCGGGGTATTGCCGGCGCAGGGCTTCGAGCATCGTGCCCAGCATCCTCTTGAGGACGGGGTGGTAGTCGCGGCTGCGGGCGTAGGAGGCGATTTTTGTGCGGCACCCGGGCGGATAGCCTTCGCCCAGCGGGTTCTTGTAGCTCACGGCGCAGACCACGACCGTCTGCGCCCCTTCGACCAAGTGTCGGACGTCGAAACGTTTGTCGAGGTTGCGTTCGAGGTATTCCAGCGAGGAACCGTAGCCTTTGGCGAGCCATTCGCGGAAGTAGGATTCGTTCTCCGCAAGATGCTTGCAGGGCGTGATTCCGCAGAGGTCGAAGCCTGCATTCTCGGCAAGTTTTTTGATGTATTGACCAGAGATCATGGCGATAATTCGGCTCAAAAATAGTGTATTTACGGCAAATAATAGTAAATTTGCCCCGAGTATATTCTCATTTTAATTCGAAAGAAAATGACTATCCATACACTTTACGAACTGGTTCAGCACAGTGTAAAGAGTTTTGCATCGAAAGTCGCTTTTGCCATGTACGGCGGGGAGGAGCTCTCCTATGCCGAGGTGGGAACCCGCGTCAAACACGTGCAGGACCTTTTGATCGGAGCCGGTTTGAAAGCGGGCGACAAGGTGGCGCTGTTGAGCAGCAACATGCCCAACTGGTGCGTTTCGTACCTGGCCGTCACCTCTGCCGGCATGGTCGCCGTGCCGATCCTGCCCGATTTCTCGACCGAAGAGCTGGAGATGATTATCGCCCACTCCGAGGCCAAGGCGCTGATGGTTTCCGACAAGCTCTTCGCTAAATTGGCGAAGTCCACGATCGAATCCCTCCATATCGTGATTCGTACCAAGAATCTGGGCGTGATCGCCTCCCGTCCTGCGGCGGAGAAGGGAGCGGTCGGAATTCCGAATCCCGAAGACCTCGCGGTCATCATCTATACCTCGGGTACGACGTCGCGTCCCAAGGGCGTGATGCTCTCCCACGCGAATCTCTGTGCGCAGATTTCCATGAGCGCCGCCATTTTCCCGATCTTTCCCGACGATACGTTTCTCTCGGCGCTGCCGTTGGCGCACACCTACGAGTGCTCGATAGGTATGATCTATCCTTTCTCGATGGGGGCCCGGGTCGTTTACCTGGATCGTCCGCCTACGGCCTCGGTTCTGATGCCGACGCTTGCCGAGGTACGGCCTTCGGTGATGCTCATCGTGCCGCTGATTATCGAAAAGATTTATCGCCATCAGATTCTCGCCAAGTTTACCTCCAGCGGATTCTGGCGTGCGCTCTACAAGATCGATTTCATGCGCCGTTATCTGCATCGTGTCGCGGGTAAGAAGTTGATGAAGGTCTTCGGCGGGCGGCTGCGCTTCCTCGGTATCGGGGGTGCGAAGTTGGACGGCGGCGCCGAGAAGTTCCTGCTCGAAGCCCGTTTTCCGTACGCTATCGGCTATGGCTTGACGGAGACGGCACCCCTGTTGGCCGGTGCAGCTCCCTCGCAGGTGCGCCTGGGTTCGACCGGGCCTGCCGCGCCGGGCGTCGAGCTGCGGTTGGAGAACGTCAATCCCGAAACCCGCCAGGGCGAGATCGTTGCCAAGACGCCGAGCGCCATGATCGGTTACTATAAGAACCCCGACGCTACGAAGGAGGTCTTCACCGAGGACGGATGGTTCCGTACCGGAGATTTGGGCGAATTTTCGGCCGACGGGTGGCTTTACATCAAGGGTCGGCTGAAGAATATGATCGTCGGTCCCAGTGGTGAGAATATCTATCCCGAGGATATCGAGAGCGTCCTCAATTCGCACGTCTGCGTCGCCGATTCGGTGGTTACCGAGCACGAAGGCCGCCTGGTGGCGCTCGTGCATTTCAATACCGACGCTCTCGAAGCCAAGTTCGACGGCTGGAAGGAGGATTTCGAGAATTGGAAGGAGAATCTCAAGAAGGAGGTCGTCGATTATGTGAATTCCAAGGTCAATCGTTTCTCGCGTATCTCCGAGGTCGTGGAGGAGAAGCAGGAGTTCGTCAAGACTCCGACGCAGAAGATCCGACGTTTCCTCTATACCAAGCGCAACCCTCACCAGAAACACGAAATGTCCAAGCGGTAGGGGTGTGTATGCAGTTATGATTCAGGTGCAGATTTCGGTTTGCGCCTGAATCTTTTTTCGGACGGTCGGGTTGCTTCCCGATCGTTTCCTTTGGCCGGAGCTCGTCCCGACTTTCCGATAGAGCTGAGCTGTGTCTGTGTCGGGGCAGTGCGGACCGGATGCCGCTGTTTCGGTTCCGTATGCTCGTTCGTGTCTGTTGCCTCCGGCGGAATGTGCAGCGGTCGAGGTTTTACCGGAGCGTCTGTTTTTCGGATCCCGATTTGTACGGCACACCGCCGCTTCGCGTTGTCCGGTTTCCCGGGAAGAGGGATTTCTTGCAGCGTGAACTTCGCAATTTCTACTTTGAGGGTTGCGGACGCTGAAGGCGTTGGCAAAATAAAATCGGAAAAGACGCACGGGTCTTTTCCGATTTCGTTGTATGGATTGTTCGCAGTCGGCAGGACGGATTTTTCCCGGATCATTCGGGAATTTGCACCGAGTCCGACGGTGTGGACAGATCGGGATGGATCAACTCGTTTTCATAAATGCCCAGCGTGCGGTAGTAGTCGTTGAGCTGGGCCAGCACGTCTTGGCGTCCCATGTAGGCCGCCAGATAGTAGAGCCGGTCGAGCGATTGCATCTTGTCGATGAGTGTCTGCGTGACCATATCGCCCTGAATGCCTTGGAAATCGAGGTAGTAGTCGATATACTGCATCAGGTTGCGGGCATAGCTCATCAGCAGGCCGTCGCCCTTGTCCGGGGCACCGGCCATGTAGTAGCCTTCGATGAAGGGGAGGGTGTTGGCGTCGGTGTAGCGGATCTGTTGGGGCGGCAGTTTTTCGAGTCCCATGTCGAGCAGCCGGATCGCCTGTGTCGAATCCCCACGGAAAACATACTCCTTGGCTGCACGGGCGAAGGATTCGCGGGCTTTCGAGGCGCTCAGGGTATGTTGGATGGTGTGGTCGGCGTAGGTTCGGGGATCGCTCAGGTTTCCGTAACGGAATGTTTCGGTCAGCAACGGCGTTACGTAGTCCGGATCGACACGCCCGATCTCCTGCACGTTCCTGCATGGCGTGTAGATCGGTACCAGCCGGTAAGTGTAACCGTCGAACTGGAGGTAATCGAGCAGCCCGAGCGATTGCAACGTGTAAACCTGTGTGAAATGGATCGGACGCTTCCAGTCGAAATGGGCCAGCATGTCGAGCAGCATCATCTCGCTCTTGTCGATCGCCCGTTTGGGCAGTTCCATGTAGATCGTATCCACCATCAGGTCACGATCGGCTTCCTTGACGATGCCCGAGGCGATCGCGTTGTCCTTGTTTACGGGCAGGGCGAAACGGTTGCTCGGCAGGTAGTCGATTTTGCTTCCGTTGCTCAGAACAAGTTTGGTGCGCGGATCTTCGTTGCGGATAAAATCGATGGCCTCTTTCAGCTCCAACGGGCGGTCCACGATGTTTTCTATGGGCAGCATGTCGTTGGTGTAGGTGTATTTGCTGCGTGGCAGCGTGAAGGGGATGCCCGGCGCATCGTTGGCTTTGGTTTTCAGTTCGTCGATGTACCATTCGGCGCCCAGGTAGCTCGTATTCACGATCCGCACGTCCGGGCGCACGCCGTCCACCTCCTGATTGAACCACAGGGGGAAAGTGTCGTTATCTCCGTAGTTGATGACGATGGCGTTGGGCAGTACCGATTGCAGGTAGTTCCAGCCGATGTCGCGGGCTATCGTGCGGTGCGAACGGTCGTGATCGTCCCAGTTTTGGGCCGCGAGAATGCCCGGTACGACCATGCAGACGACCGTAGCGGCTACGGGAGCCATGAGGCCCTTGCGTCGGGTGGCCCAGACGATCAGGTCGCGCACGGCGAGTACGCCCAGGCCGATCCAGATGCAGAAGGCGTAGAACGAACCCGCATAAACATAGTCGCGTTCGCGCGGTTCGTTGGGCGAGGTGTTGAAGTAAACCACCAGCGCGATGCCCATCATCACGAAGAGCCACATGACGATCGAGAAGTTGCGCGGATCGCGGTTGAGCTGATAGATCAGGCCGATAAGACCCAACAGGAAGGGGAGGAAATAGTAGGTGTTGCGCCCCTTGTTATTCGCTATTTCGTCCGGCAGGTTGTCCTGCGGTCCGAGGTAAAGCTCGTCGATCCACTTGATGCCAGAGAGCCAGTTGCCGTCGGTGATGATCGCGTCGGTAGGCTGGATGTCGCTCTGGCGTCCCACGAAATTCCAGAGGAAATAGCGCCAGTACATGTGGTTGAGCTGGTAGGTGAAGAAATAGTTGAGGTTCTCGCGGAACGTCGGCTCCACGATTACCAGCGGTTCGTAGCCCGAACCGTCGTCCCAAAGCGTCCGGTGTCCGAAATCGAGCACTTCGATCTTGTTCGGGCGTCCCTGCGCGTCGCGGACGATTTCGCCGTTTTCATCCCGTTCGTAATCGGTCCGGGTGCGGTAGGCGCTCCATGATTTGTAACTCTCCTTGCTGGCAGCGTAGTTCCACATACGGGGGAACAGATGCATGAACTCGTCGGGGTGTTCGTACCCGGAGATGATCGAAACCGTTTTGTACTTGCCGTCGTCGTCCAGGTAGCGGACATCCTTGTATTTGTAACCGGAGGTCGGGGCCGAGAACTGGGGACCGTAGAGCAGCGGTTTGTCTCCGTACTGATCGCGGTTGAGCAGCGAATAGAGGGCGAACGGATTGCTCGGGTTGTTGCTGTTCATCGGGGGATTGGCCGCGGCGCGGATCGTAACCGATGCGTAGGACGAGTAGCCGATGAGGATCATCAGCGTCGAGAGCAGCACGAGATTGAGCACCGTGCGCCCTTTTTTATGGGTGAAATATACGCCCATGCCGAGCGCTCCCAACAGGGCTACTACGAAGAACACGAGGCCGGAATTGACGGGCAATCCCAGTGAATTGACGAAGAAGAGGTCGAACAAGGCGCCGATATAGACCGTATGGGGGATGATGATACTGTTGATGAAAACCAGAATCGCGCCCGAAATGAGGGTGCTGACCGCAATACCTTTGAACGTGATGCGCTGCGTTTTGCGGAAATAGTAGATGAATACCAGCGCGGGAACGGTCAGCAGGTTGAGGATGTGCACGCCGATCGAAAGCCCCATCAGGTAGGCGATCAGCACGATCCAGCGCATCGAGTGGGGCTGGTCGGCCTGTTCCTCCCATTTGAGCATGAGCCACACCACCAGGGCGGTGAACATCGACGAGAGGGCATATACTTCGCCTTCGATGGCCGAGAACCAGAAGGTGTCGGTGAAGGTATAGGCGAGTGCTCCGACCGCACCTGTACCCAATACGGCCACGATGTTGGCTTTCGTAAGCTCCGCGCCCTGACGGGTGAGGATGCGGCGTGCCAGGTGGGTGATCGTCCAGAAAAGGAACAGGATGCAGAACGCGCTGGCCAGGCAGTTCATGGCGTTCACCATGTGGGGTACATAGTACGTCGAGGGTGCCAGTATCGTGGCCAGGCGGGCCAGCAGCATGAAGAGCGGTGCTCCGGGCGGGTGCCCTACTTCGAGTTTATACGAGGTAGCGATGAATTCGGAGCAGTCCCACAGGCTCGAAGAGGGCTCCATGGTCAGCAGATAGGTCATGGCCGCGATGGCGAAGACGATCCAGCCGACGATGTTGTTCCAGCGTTTGTAGCTATTCATTTGAGTTTCGGTTTGTCCGCAAAACGGCATGTCCCCTGCGTGCGAAGTCGAACGTTCGGTTTTTTAGGGCAGTCCGTCGGATTTAAGTCTGTTGTTGTGTACAAATACGATGAAAGCCGGGTGCAAAATCGATTTTGCCGGATTTTGCCGCAACGGGTTTCCCGTGCTGTGCAAAGATAGTGAAAGCCGGGAGAAAACGGGAACAAGTTCCCGGTTTTCCGAGGCGGATCCTATCTTCTGCAAAGATATTAAGATAACGCTTAAATCGGGTGTTTATTTTTGTTTTTTGTTCGGATTCTTTATTATCGTCGGTAAAGTATGGGGTGCCGCAGGCCGGAATCCGGGTATATGAGGTGCGAGATTCGTTCGATTTTCGGGGGATGCGGGATTCCGGTTGTCTGCCGGATTCTGAAATTTCAACAGAGAGGAGTATGTGTTGGCAAAGGGAGAGTATATGCGGATCTGAATCGTGTTGTGGAATGAATTCGGAAAAATTTTTATAAGGAATGCCGACCTGTGAAAAACCGGTCCGATTCATAATCGGACCGGTTTTTTTGTCTTCGGAGCAACTCCTGAAAGATCAATAGGAGTAATCCTCGCAGGGAAGTTTTCCGGTGTATTCGATTTCGAGCTCGGTATTTTTGTCGTCCTCGTCGATGGCTTTGAACGAGCCCGTAATGGTATAGTCGTCATTGCCGTTGGCGACGATTTTGAGAGTTCCCTCCGTGATTCTGTTCTTGATGATTCCGTAGGTGGGATCGTTGTAGTTCCAGAAGGATTTCGCCAGATCGAAAGTCATGTTCTCACCGGCGGCACCGCCCGTGTAGTCGCCGCTGGCGAGTTGCAGAGGATCTGTGGGCGCGAGCGTAATGTAGAACGTGATGCCGTATTCTTTTATCGGAGAGCCATCTTTCAGGCCGAGGAAGAATACATTGTCCCCATTGTAGTAGAGGTCGCCGACGGTCATGGTTGCTTTCGGTGCTTCCGGAGCCGGAGGAGTCGAATAGTTGTTGAAAGGTACTGTGCCGGTAAAATCGATCTTAATGGCTGTTTCCTGTCCGGTGTCGCTCGCTCCCCGGAGAGTGCCGGTTACGGTGTAGTTGTGGTTCCCGTTGTTTGTCACGGTGAGTGAACCTTCTTTGATCGTATTTTTGATCCGGTCGTTGAAATTCTCCTTGTCGATGAATGTCCAAGAGGATTTGGCTGCGTCGAGGGTCATCTCTCCGCTGCCGGTCGATACGGGGTAGTCGCCGCTGACGAGCTGCAGGGTCTCCGAAGCGGGTAGTTTGAACGAAAGCGACGCTTCGTAAGTATCTGTCGGGTTGGCGTCCTTGAGGGTCAGAGTATAGATATTGCCGTCGTAGTAGTCCAGGTTGCCGATGGTCATGGTCACCTCCGCAACAGTCGGTTCCACGGGTTCCGGATCGGCGTAGTCCTCGAAAGGAAGAGTGCCGGAAAAGTTGATTTTCAGAGCTGTGTTTTTACCGGTTTTATCGGATGTACCTTCCAGTGTGCCGGTGATCGTGTAGTTGTGGTCGCCGTTGCTGACGATGTGAATTTTGGTTCCCTCCTTGAGCCGGTTTTTGATCTTGTCGTTGTGGTTGTCCTTGTCGGTAAAGTTCCAGAATGACTTGCTCGCATCGATGGTCATCTCTTCGCCTGTCGTTGCTGCCATATAGTCGCCGCTGGCCAACAACGGTGAATCCGAAGCGGGCAGCTTCAAGTAAAAGGTTGTCTCGTAGAGATCGGCGGGATTGGCATCCTTGAGCTGGAGATAATAGATGTTGTCGTTGTAACGATACAGGGAGCCGGTGGACATGGTTACCTCAGGCACTTCGGGTGCGGGATCATCCGGAGTATCCGGATCATCCGGGTCTTCATAGTCTTCCGAGTAATCGGAAATCAGCAACCGACCTGTGAATGCGAACGCTACGCCCGCTTCGTTTTCCATAATGGAACCCCCGTCCTGAATGGAGCCGCCTTTCATGTGGCCTCTGATCGTGTAGGTCATGTTGTCGCCGATGGCGACTTCGAATTCTCCGGCTTCGGCAACGTATTGTGTCCATTTGGGGGCGACCACATTCCAGTTGGAACGGTATCTAGTCGTATTTTTATTGTTGAACGTATTTATTTCCCAAGTGGAGGAGGCGGTGTATTTCCCGGCCGGAAGGGTGAAGCTACCCTTTTCCTGTCGTGGGACATTGACATAAAAGCATACGCTACATCCGCGGGCAGAGTTGTTCAGGTCTTTCAGGTAGAGGAAATAAACGGCTCCGCCTTCTTTGCTGTATTCACTGTCATGCCCGTAGTACATCAGTTCGCCTTCGGTCATCGTATGGGCGATGTACCCGGTCATGGGCGGATTGGGATCGTCCGGAATTTGGGGTCCCTGTGGGTCGTCCGGGTCGTTCGGCTCCGTCTGCTCCATACCGTTGTCTTTGTCGCTGCATGAAGGCAGGCATCCCAAAATCCCCCCCCCGAACATCAGCAACATCCATGCGAATCTAAAGTGTTTCATAGCGTAAAAGGTTTTAGTGCCGGGCCTACGGCAGGTTTTTAATTTTCGGCAGAAACGAGGCCGGTCTTAAAAAAAAGCGCTTTCTGCTTAAGTGTTTTCTTTCATGTAATAGAGATGTTGTTTTTCTTTGTTGGAAAAAAATAGATAAAATATTCGGTATTTGCAAATGTTTTTGTCTTTTTTAATTTATTGTGTGTTTTTATTGGTTGAAAAATTGGGACTATCTCGTTCGACGAAGTTTGAAACGATATTTTTAAGTGAGGAGACGGTCGAGATAGTCGTCTGTCGGTTGTTAAGAAGATCAGTCCGGACTGAATGTCCGGACTGATCGGGAATTTTTCGTATGGAGCCGGTCTGATGCTTTTCTCCTGAATGGTAGTTTTCAGGAGAGGCGTAGCGATCGGTGTAATTTCGACGGTTGCCGTCGTCAATGTTGTATGGATGTGTCGTTTGTCGTAATAGGGATGAATACGATGTCCGAACAGCGCAGGGCTTCGTCATCGACGGCAAAGGCATAAATGTAGTATTTGGAGTTCGGTTCGAGCGTTTCCTGGATTTCTCTGGATTGTTGAAAGGTATATTGGCTCAGGATCATTTCGGCCGTGTAGCCCATCCATCCGTAGATCTGTACGTTGTCGATCCAACTTTCCGATATTTTCTCCAAAACGGTCGCATCCGTATCGGCCGCATCGACGCTGCCGTAGATCTTTGCGACAAAATGGCCGTCGTAATCGTTCGCTTTGACAAGAACGTCGATGTTGAGACCTTCGGTCGAAACGATCTGTATGTCGAATTTTGTGTCGATTGTTTGGGGTGCCAGGGTTGTGAGCGTCTTTTTTGAGATTGGGGTCAGCCTTTCGATCGTGATGGGATCCACGCCGTATGCGTAAACGAGGTATTCGGTATCGGGTTCCATGTTTTCGATCAGCCTGTCTGCAATAGTCCCCTGTTCGAGGTATTCTTGCGCCCAGCTTTGCCAGCCGCTGCCCGTTGCGTCCATGTCTGTATAGAAGTCGATGTCGTATTGGTAGAGCTCGTCATCCGTCTTGAAATCGGCGGCAGCCCGGGAGGGGATGATGTTCAACAGATAATACATTTCCTGGTCTCCGGGACGGACTGTAGTTCGGAATGTTTTTGTGGTGATGTCCGAAATCGTTATCGTAAATGCCTCCTCCGGACGGGCCGCCTGTTTTGCTGTAAAGGAAGGCGCCGGCTGGATATCCGCGTACGAAACTTCGATGATTGCTTCTCTCTTTTCCGCTGTTTCGTTTTTGGTTACGTTGAAAGAGATGACCCCTGCGGTTTTGGTATCGATGTCCGTTATCCAACTGTCGTTGCATTTGGCAGACAGGGTCGCATTTGCGACGGGGTTTTCGATCGTGTATTCGATTTGGAAAGGTCCTCCTTCGGCCGGAACATCGAGGCTCTCTTTGGCGAATACGATTTCAGGCTGTGCATTCGGAAAGGTCTGTTTCACTTTGAAAGAAGGCGCCGGCTGGATATCCGCGTACGAAACTTCGATGATTGCTTCTCTCTTTT
>ENA-OOZG01002029-OOZG01002029.1-human-gut-metagenome-genome-assembly--contig:-NODE-2029-length-13259-cov-1.631551_pt1 | contig 13259 bp, 3 predicted proteins | sample MGYA00241706_ERZ501384 | MGnify/ENA primary metagenome ERZ501384 (study PRJEB25962, sample SAMEA2042742) | human gut metagenome | biome: human gut; feature: human-associated habitat; material: faeces... | reverse complement strand
CAGAACGGCTTCCCATATCGCCTTCAGCCGTAGTGACTGATTTAAGCCTGTAAGTTATTCCATTCTCGACAATGGATTCCTCAAATACAGGAGCTGCATCTGTTACAAGAACCGTATTGGTTTTTGTGATGTTAGCAATCTGTTTAGCCTTTACATCATACTTAACATCAGTTAAGGTGTAATCCACACCATCTTTTGATTTATTTTTTTTAAAATCATATTCAGCTTCCTTATTCTCAGATTCAAATTTCTCTTCCTCTGTGAATGTAGTTGCTGCGTAAGTTTTGTTATTACCTGCAAATGCTACCGCAAGAAATACGAAAACTGCTCCAAACACCTTTATGAATGCTTTTTTATTCTTTCCGAATAAGCAGCCTAAAAGTGCAATACCAGAAACCAGCATAATAACCATGTACTTTAACATGTTTGAACTGTCTCCTGTCTGTGGTGTAACTAATGCTGAATCTGCTGCAACTTCAAAATCCTTTTTCTCATTGTAGCTGAAATTCATCAGTCCCACTTTGGCTTCATCAGCCATTACAAAATGCTGTAATTCCACTTTATCTCCAAGAACAAATACAACATCTTCTGTAAGTTCGTAGCCCCACGGAGCTGCCACTTCATGAATCTTGTATGTTCCCGGCTCTAATCCTACGATTACTGTTTCTTCTAAACCTGACACAAAAGAAGTTACCTTCTTTACTGCTGCCACTGTATTACCATTCTCGTCCTTAGTTTCAGTAAGGATTTCAATCTCTACTACATTTCCATCCTTATCAAGAATCTGTAAAGTTGCTCCGGATAAAGGCTTTTTCGTCTTGGAAGTATCATCAATCTTAATAATGCCTATTTTAGTAGGCTCAACAATCGTCTGTCCTTCATCACTCAAATCTTCATGAGCAGTTACCTCAATTTCGTTCTGATATAATTTTTCAAAAACTACTACTGTTCGACCTGCTAAATCAGCTCTTGTAAAATTAAATGTCACATCAATGCTGCCATCTTTCTGTTCAGCTGTGAATTTAACCTCACCTGTGATTTCCTTTCCGGTTGCCTTATTAATTACTGATTTTCCGGTTGCCTTATCCTTTAAGACACCTTTAATTACATATTCCTTACCAACAATAAGGTTTTTATATGATACAGTATCGACAATCACGATATCCTCTGCACCATTGTTATACTTAGTTCCGCTAATACCATCATTAGCTGTTGTTTTAATTTCAGGATAAAAAGTGCTTTGATCTTCATCACTTAAATCTTCATGACAAGCTACCTCAATTCCATTGTGGTAGACCTTCTCAAAGCATACAATTGTCTCTCCTGCAAGCAGGGAAGAATCAAACTCAAACACCATATCAACCGTTCCGTCTGCCTGTTCAGCATCAAATGTTGTTTTGGCTGTTATCTTATTTCCCTTCTTATCAAGCAGAGGTTTACCAGTACTCTTAACCATGAGATATCCGCTTACTGTATAAGTGTTACCCACAATTAATCCATGATAAGTTAATGTATCTACAATTACGGCATTCTCTGTAACTGTGCCGACATTGTTTCCTGTATATTTATCATGCGCCTGTGTCTTTATATCAATAAAGTAAATGCTCTGCTCCTCACTTCCAATATCACTATGGGTTGTGAGTTTAACACCTGTCTCTGTATCAAAAATATCTTCGAATACGACAAGAATATGATCTCCCAGTCCTGTTGAGTCAAGTGTAAATTCCATATCTATAGTTCCATCAGAACCGTCTGCAGCAAAGTTCTTAGTCGCTGTTATAATATTTCCTGTGCTGTCAAGTACAGGCATCTGTGTAGTCCTGTCAACAAGATATCCCTTTAATGTATACTCACGGCCTGCAACAAGGTTACTGTATATTACAGTATCAATGATTGTTGTTTCAGGTCCTACAGTACCATTATGGTCTCCTGTATTCTTATCATGTGCCTTAGTCCTAATCTTTGGATACAAAATCGACTGATTAGAGTCAGTTATATCACTATGCGTGGTCACGCGTATATCATTATGATATAAATCCTCAAATACCACGGCTGTAGAACCCTCCATATCACTTGAATCAAATTCAAATGTAATATCTATTGAACCATTCGCTGTTGCAGCTGTAAATGTCCTTGAAGATGCAATCTTATTACCATCTTTGTCAAGTATAGCTGTGTTAGTATCCTGATTCATAAGGTATCCGCTTACCGTATAAGTCTTGCCGACAATCAGATTAGTATATGTTACTGTATCGATTATCGTTGACTTACCACCGACAACACCTACATGGCTGTTAGTATTGCCGTCTGCGGCAGATGTTCTTATTTTTGGATAGAAAATGCTTTGGTCTGCATCAGCTATATCGCAATGCGAGCCAACTCTTACACCATTATAATATACATCTTCAAAAACAGTTACCGTTACACCTTCCAGAAGTGATGAATCCAGAATAAACTCCATCTCAACTGTCTGGTCTGCTGCTTGTGCTGTAAATGTCTTTGTAGCTGTTATCCTGCTGCCATCCTTGTCAAGAAGTTCAAAACCGGTATCCTTATTCATCAGATACCCTCTTACCTCATAGGTATTACCAACGCGTAAGTTGTTAAATGTTACTTCATCAACTATAGATGCTTTATCTGAAACAGTACCTACATTGGTAAGAGTATCCTTGTCATGCGCCTTAGTTCTTAACTTAAGGTAATCTATCGTCTGGTCTTTGTCCTCCAGATCATCATGAACAAAAATCTCAACGCCCTGCTGGTAAAGCCTCTCAGCAACAACAACTGACAGTCCCTCAAGGTTTGCCTTGAAGTTGAATTCAACATTTACAATCTGGTCTTTTGACTCTGCGGTAAATGTTACAGTATTTCCATCCATGTCAACGAATGGAAGACCTGTTGCCTTGTCTTTGAGCATACCCTTAATAGTGTACTCCTCGCCGACAACAAGATCACGGCAGTCTACGCTGTCTATAATCCTGTAAACAAAGTTCTCATCATACGCACCCTGGTTATCACCGGTCTTGTATTCTGCCGCCTTTGTTCCTGCGATAGAGGTATGCTTGTCTGTGTATTTAAGAGTATAATCCTGAGATTCGGAATTACCCTTAATCTCACTTGCATCAACTTTCTTAGTATCGTGTTTATTGCCATATCCAATCGGTGATGTAAGTTCCTTAACCTCATATACATAACCTGTCGGATAATCATATGTTGTGGCTGCTGTTCCATCTTCTCCTGTTACTATCTTTTCCAAAACAGTTCCCTTAGAAGCAACAACCTTTCCGCTTCTGTCCTTAATATCCGTTGTAGCGTATACTCCGAATACTGTGTTGGCAAGAACAGCTCCCGTATCTATATCTGTCTTATTAACAGATACATTTACTTTCTGTCTGCTGTCCTCCATTGTTACATTAGTAAATCCAACTTCTGCATAGGTATCAGCGGTTACTGTAATCTCATGTACTTCCGGATCAAGAAGATATTTACCATTAGTACTTACTTCCTTGATGTAGTAAGTTCCCGGCTCATATTCATATCTGGATTCTGCATATGTTCCATCAACTGTTGTAATCTGTTCAACAAGTGATTCGTCACTAAATGACGGATCCGAATATACAACATATGTACAGCCTCCAACATATCCTTCTTCATATGTAAATCCGGTTTCCTGATTAAATCCTGTAAGTACTTCACCCTTCTTATACAGACGAATCTTAGAATACTTCTGAGCATCATTTCCTGTAAGTTCATAAGTTCTTCCATTTTCTGTAATGGAAACTTCCATATCATTCATGAAAGTACAATTCTCTTCTCCGCCAATCTGGTGAAGCACATAATTTCCGTATGGCATATCCTTAGAGGTTGCTAAACCATTTGAATCTGTTGTAAGGATATCCCTTACGCTGTCTGCGGCATTGTCATAACTTCCGGCAGATTTAAGGTAAAGCTGGAATACTGCTCCTCCTTCTGCCACTGTCTTTGAAAAGTCGTCTTTCTGTGTGGTAAGAATAACCTTAGAATTATCATCCTTAGTTACTGTCTTAGTCTTCCTGATTGAAACCTTTCCTTTGACTTCCTGCTCCAAATGAATGATTGTATCTGATGCTTCCTGATATGAAGTTGCAATTGTCTGTTCCACACCATTAACATATGTTTTTCTACTAAATAAGTTACTAACAAAAATAGTATCATCAACAAGATATCCAGTTGGTGCTTCATATTCCTGTATAGTTAATGTTCCTAATGGAAAACACACTTCATCTTCCTTCATTATCAGAGCATCACCTCCGACATAACACTCTGGATCTGTTAAATCCAATCTTCCCCTATTGTTTGTTTTAAATTGCCAAGTATACTTAGCACTCTTACCATTGGCAGCAGGATCTGTGGTCATATCCGTATCATAATACTTAACCACATACTTAGCACCCTCAAGAGTACCTTCTCCGTTAGATACTCCTCCTGTTTCCTTATTAACCTTCTTAAGAAGGATAGTTACAGGGTCAGTCTCAGGTACGTCTTCAACATAACCAGTCCATGTGCCTTCACCTTCAATAGTGACGGAATGGACTGCATCATCCAAGAGGAAGCCTTTTGGAGCTTTGGTTTCCTTATAGTACAGTGTTTTTGTCTCATCTTTCGGAATATCATGTACAGTATATGTATCTGTATCACCATTCTCGTCTGTTACAAGAGTTGTAAGATAATCTGTACAATCCTCATCGTTATAAACAGAAAACTCTGCACCTGCAAGACTATAGCAGCTGTTTCCATTTGTTATGGTTTCGTTATCGGAAGATTTCTTAATCTTAATGCTACCATCGTATGGTGGTTCAACGTACTTTTCAGAATAAAGTAACAAATCCTGATAACCTTCACCATTAACAAGATACTTAACGGAACAATGCCAATCTCCGGTAGTGATGTTTGCTGCATAATTCAATAATTCCATAACAAGATCATATCCTATACTGTCACTTCTTAAGAATGTGTTACCACTCTGTGACGTATTCCAGTTTTCATCACCTTTTGCGAGTGCAAATGTGTGATGTGCTATAATCCATCGTAATTCATAGCTGTAACCATACAGCGGACCACCGGTTTCACCACCATGTCCTATAGACCAGTACAGTATTCTGGCGTATGTGGCACGATCATCGTCAGCTTCATCGCTCGAGTATGTATCCCCATCAATAACAACCTGACCATTTTCAGCTGTCTTTACATGAGGCTGTGCACACATTGCTGAATATGTTTCACCATCAGAATCTTCTACCGTGAAATGTGTAGACCACCATCCCGGCATATCAGGATCAAGATCACCAAATACAGAACCGTAGAACTCATTATACTGGTCAATTACTGTATAATAACCATCATTAGCTCTCGCCTTCATCGGTTCCACATTGACGATTATGGTTGTCACTGCCATAAGTGTTGCTGCTGCTCCTGCGGCTAACCTCTTCAAGAAACTTTTTACATGTTTCTCCCGTCTCATTTTTCTCTCCTTTCTCTCTAAATTTTAACGGTTGAATATTCCAACCCTTGATAATTTGACGGACGTTCAGAAAACTTTGTCAATATGATTTTTAAAAATTTAATTTTTCTAAATATGTAAAAAGGAAATCCCCGCCGGATTCAGTCCGGCAAAGATTTCCTACTCTCATTATTGCTTATTAATCATGTTAAAAATCTTGTCTGTTCTGTCTTTTCGATTTACTGACACTGCTGACAGTTAATGCTAAAGCTCCGGATACAAACATGAGCAATACATATATCTGAACAGGCATATTATCACCTGTCTTAACTGTTTCTTCCGGCTTCTCTGGTTCTGTAACCTCCTCCGGTTCTGTACTTATATAAGATTCATTTACAAGTTTATACTTAGCATACAGCTTAACCATTACATTATCTGTTCCGGTGAATCTGCCTGTAAGCTGGTATTCTAAGTCAGATTCCCATTTGTCAAAGCTCCATGTCTGGATTCTCTCACCATCTGCAGTAGTTATATGAATAATCTTATCTTCCGGTATATAACTGCTTGTCTTTATTTCTGCATTGTAATCTGTAACGACAGTCGCATATGGAACGGTATCGTACTCACCTTTTTCAAGATCAGACACAGTATAGTATTCCAGCGTAAGCCTTGTTGTATGCGTTACGCTCTCAGTATATGCAGCATATACATTCATATCTGAGGTTACTCCACTAAGTAATGCCTTTGTATCGGTAACAGTATCCCTCCACTCCAAAAATGTATATGCCGTTCTTGATGTATCAGTTACAAAGTCTGCTCTCTCCGGTGCAACAGGAGCTGCAGAATCCTCTCCTTCTACCACCATATCCGTCTTTATTAATTTTTTACGGTCATATGAATAATAGTTTACGCAGAATATATCCTTTACGGTAATATTCTCTTCCGTATGCTTTGTAATGCCGTTGTCCGTAAAAATTATATCCATACTTACATCATCAGGAATAAGACTCTTTGCAGTATCAACACTGTATGCTACATTCGGCTTAACTGTATATGTTATATTTCCTGAACGATATGTATTCTTGTATACAGCATCTACGACGAGTCCTGTCTTATCAAAGCTCTCACCCTTAATGTAACTAAGTTTATCTGCATGATTAGCAATACTGATACTGTCTAACTCTGTTACTATCTCATCAGCTACAGTTATTGCCACATCTGTCGTTTTAGTTATTCCTTTGTCTGTCTTACTTACGATTACTTTTGTGTCCATAAGCGTAAGCTCTGTTGAAGTATCAACATCATATGTTGTGTTATATTCTGTCCTGTATGTCACATGTCCGTCATTCCATGTCTGTTTATATACTGCATCTACAACAAGACCTGTCTTATCGAAGCATTCATTTACAATATATGATGTCTTATCCGGCTGCTTTGCTATATAAATTCTGTCAAGCTCCTCTGTACTTATGTAAGATTCACTTGCGAGCTTATACTTTGCAAACAGCTTAACAGTTACATTTTCTGTACCTGTAAATATACCTGTAAGCTGGTATTCTAAGTCAGATTCCCATTTGTCAAAGCTCCACACCTGTGTATTAACAAAACCATCTTCTGTAGTTGTAAAAATAACTATATTTCCAGGTATATAACTGCTCGTTTTTATTACATCGTTATAATCTGTCACCAAAGTCTCATACGGATTAGTATCATATTCGCCCTTTTCAAGGTCAGCCACGGTATAATATTCAAGTGTAATCTTTGTCTTATATGTAATAGTTTCCGCATAGGCAGCATATACATCCATATCCTTATCAATGGAATCAAATATAACTGGGCTGTCTGTTACACAATCTTTCCATTCAGAAAAAAGATATGAAACAACAGATTTATCCGTAACTGTATTATTTCTTTTTGGGGTCTCAGGCATTCGCCTTTTATAACTTCCGTCGAATAAAGAACCGTACTTTTATCATAATCATAAAATCTTACTGTATATTTTGCCGGAGAATAGCTCACAGACAGATTTACAAGTGCTGTAAGCTCATTCTCACCTGTATGCTCCGGTGAATATGAAACTTCTACCACAGGATACTCAGTATACTTATCTGTCAGAATATTGCTTGTATATGAACCTGTCGTACCTGCTGCGCTGACAAGCCTGCTTATATCATCATACAAGCTATTATCCGGCAGATAAACTTTTAACTCTGAATCTTCTGCTCCGCCATTTTCTTCCGGTATTGCTGTCTCCCAGAATACAGGTTTTGAATTAGTTGTCCTTATTTTATACGCATCTGCTTTTGCGCCACGATTCTCACATGTCACAGTTACCGTATAACCGGCGTCCTTATACACTTCTTTTATATCCTCTGTTATCTCATTTACAAGATTCAGTGAATTTAAGTCCGTGTCATTTTTTAAGAAAATTGTTGGTATCTGTTTGAGCATTGACATTTTATCCATAAGCTGCTGATGAGCATTTTCATCTGTCAGAATCATGTCATTAAGTACCGTTTTACCGCTTACGCTCAAACTGGTAATCCCAGAATTATTCACATAATACCTGCGAGCCTCATCTGAACTACTGGTTACTGTTAATTCATATGATATATTTTTACCGTAGCTTCCCCAGTTGTCATAAGCTAAACCAGGCTGGTTATCTATACTGTCCATCTGTGGCAGATATATTTCAGCATTGATTTTCTTTAGACCCCTGAAAGCGTCAATCAAGCCTTCAGAAATGGAATAATTATTTATGCCTGCCCCTTTAAGGTCATTAATATTTCGTATGTTAATCGGATTATCTTCATAAACTTTTTCCGCTGAGCGACAACCCATAAACATTCTCACACCCGCAATAACCGTATCCGGTATGGCTGGAAGCTCTGTCATGGCATAGCAGTTATAAAAGCTGTAATAAAGGTTATGAATTTCTGTCTCTGGGAAAATAACCGGACATAATTCCATAGAATTGCATTTTTCAAATGTTTCCATAAGGTTTTTACATGTCTTAGGAATCACCAGCCTGTGTGACGGATTGAGGTTAATATCATTTCTAAAAGCAGAATTCATATTAATTACTCCGTCCGGAATCTGTGGGACATCAACTAAAGATTTACAGCCCTGAAATGTCTTTCCCATATCCTTAAGCTTTGATGGGAGGTTTGTAATGCTTACAAGGTTTTTGCAATCCCTGAATGTATTTTCCATCTTTACTACATCATCAGGAATGTTTTCTACTTTTTCAAGAGAAGTACATCCGGCAAACATGGCTTTCATGTTTTGTCCTTCTATCGTCTCTACAGTGCTATTACCATACATATCAAGAGAACCCTGCTCATCAAGTGCTTTATACACTGTGGAATCCGCTATAGATTGTATGCTGCCATATATATTGCTGTAGTCATTTAAGGTATCAGCACACACTACAGTATCTTTTGATGTTTCATCAACTATTTTTACACCATCAAGAAATTTTACTGATTTGATTCTCGTGTTATTCACAAACGGTCCGTCTGCATCATTTATTTCTGAGTAATCATTGTTTGAATCGTAATCATCCATATCTCCTGAATACGCTGTGCTGTATTGCGTGATTTTCATTCGGGTATTATAAACAGCTCCCGTAATAGAATACTGTGGATAAATCACGATATCTGCATTGTTTCCTATGTACTTACTAAGGGTTACCGTATCCCCGGATATTTCATATTTCCACTCTGATGAAGACAACTCCGGTATCTCACCTGCCCTGTAATCCTTTTTTACTGTTCCCTTTACTTCTAAATGGATATTGTAAGCAACATTATACTCATAATCACTTGCAGCATATTTAATAATGATCACATCACCATTTTTATATGTCATTTCTTCTTTATCCTCATTGTCAATAAAGGTAATGTCAAGGGTACAGCCATTTGTATCTTTTATGTCATTGACATTAAGAACTATACACTGTTCATCCTGTATTCCTGTAACCTGTAATCTGGCCATTCCCTCATATTTTCCGGTTTGAGGGTTGTAATTTAACTCAGCATCTTCGGATATCTTTGTCAGGATGCTGTTTTCTGTTTTCTGTTCATCAGCCTTGGTTACCGTACTCATTCCTGCAGATGGGAAACAACTGATTACAAGAATTGCAGTAAGCAAAGCTGCTGTTATTCGTTTTTTCATATTAACCTGATATATTTAACGCCACTAACATTAAATATATCTTTCCCCTTTCTTAGAATCTAGTGTTGGAAAGTACATTAATTATTTCCGGCGGATCTCTTACACTTTTCATACTAACCTTGTCCCTTTTAATTAATAGTTGAAAGTTCCAACCCCAGCTAATTTGACGGACGCTTGCGAAGCGTTGTCAACATCATTTCTTAAAAAATTATATTTTCTAAAAATGTAAAAAAAAGTTAATATCTGCAACGATACTAACTCTTTTCAAAATCTGACATATTTTCTTCTGCTGCCTGCAAAGCCACATCATTAAATGCTCAAGCTCACAAGCTCATATTTATCCTTTACATAATCCTTAACAATAATCAGATTGTCAAGGATTGGACTGTTATTTACAACCCAGTCGCTTACATAGAATATTGGCACAGACTTAAGCTGTTGATACCCGCTTTTTCCTGCCTCTGATTCACATGCCATAGAATTGTCCTCTACATTTACGATAAACAGTGGTGTATATCCCTTAAATTCTATCTCGCAAATCTCAACAATATTTATCATGTTGTTAAACTGTTCTGCTCTCCATTTAGGATTTCTCCTTGAACACAGGGGGATAATAACAAACTTCTGGCCCAGCTCCGTCTTCTTCATTCGGTACATATACGGAACAGTCATGCTGAATTCCTTGTACCTGTTCAGGAAATAGTAATCAACATAACGATTATCAATGTTCTGGCCATGTTCATTTACGAAACTTGTATCAAACATGTTGAGTTCCAGGCGTCTTAAGCTGTCAAGCGGTGTATCAATCTGCACATCAAACAGCTTTAATTTACTGAATGGAGAAACTCCTATATTCCTTACCTTTCTTACCGTTTCTGCCGGGGCGTAAAAATCCACTGTCTTAACTTCTTCCTCTCCAGAAGGGTAAGAAAAATAAAACTTTTTCACTAATCCATTGTTAATCAGGAATTTAAGTTCTGACTTTATGCTGTCACAGCCAAGAACAATTTTCAGATTCCTGCTTGTAGCAATATTGAGCCTGACAAGCTCTTTAAGAATTAACCTGTCAGTAATAGTAAGATTGCCCTTTTCATCCATCTTCATGTATTTTTTCATGGTAATCTCATTACTGTCTCTGCTCTTAATCTTCAATCCCTTCCTGAAAATAAAAGGTGATTCCACCGGCTTATTTTCCGGCATTATGCTGGGAGATAATTCCAGCTCATATATTCCATCGTCTTTGATATCTTCTGTTCTGATATCCTGCTTTTCTGTATCATCTAAAGCTGGTTTTCCGTTCAATAAATTTATTTTTTCAGCGTGCTTATTTTTTCCTGCTTTTCCAAATTTCATTTTTAAAGTTCCTCCTGGTAAGTTAATCAGGCTCTCACATCTGAACCATATTTTATGATTCCTAGTTTTTTAACCCTCTTGCGAAATCAAAGTTAAGATTAACCTCTTTGCCTTTGTCCGTGAAAACACCATCTGTATCATATATTCTATATACATAATCATGTCCCCACGCCGTTGCTCCGTCCTTCCAGAATGATGTCTTGATACGCTTAATTGTAAGCACCTTTAATTCTTTACGGTCATTGTTGTCATAACAATATAACTTGTATTCATTAGGATTATTCAAATCCCTGTAAAGAGAAACAGCATTTATCGCATGTGATTCTCCCCACACAAGAAGCGGTATACCTGCAGAAAGGTTTTCAATCAGCTGCGCCATTACCTTAGAATTATCAACGGAAGCTGATGAGCTAAAGAAAAATTTTGCATTTCCTTTTGCACTCTGGCTGCTATATAGATTATTAATAGCCATTATTGTTTCATATACAGATTTATCCTCCGCATTGTCCGGAGCGCCATCTGCAATGTTATACCTGTAAAACTCAACTTTATTATATTTTTTACCGCCAAGCGTTCCACTTTCATCAAGCATAAAAATCTCAATCAGACCACACTTTTCCAATACAGCTTTTACTTCTTGTTTAAATACCGCAGTCTTGTCAACAACCTCCCATTTTTCTGTCGCAGGCTTAGACATAACCTCATATAGTTCTTTATAATCACTATAATTACTTAATGACTCCGAATTCTGAGTATAATCGCCATTCTTTTTAAAGAACTTTGAGTATGTAAAATCATATGCCTTTGATGACAGACTTCCGGCCCACGGCATTCCATAATTATGTTTAGGAACATCCCCATAGCTGTAAGGCAGCTTTCCTAAATAATATAACTGCGTAAGAGATGCCATTCCATAGCACTGTCCGTCTCGATGTACACCTTCGGTATCCCTTATTCGTATATTGATAAATGGCAGTGTATCCGTAGCTATACTAAATCCTGAATCAGCAAGAAGAATACTGTCCACTTTTCCATCACCGTTTGTATCTGAATAATTGTTATTAAGAACAGTATCTATCTGCTCATAAAGATTGGTTAAATCTTCTGCAGAACGGGCATACCTGTAAAATCCTCCAGTCCTTGTTGCAAGCTCAGTAAGGTGGTCAACATCTATTTCATTGCCAAGTCCTATGCATATTATTACAACATTTCTCTGTGCTGCTGCACTTACAACATCATCCGTATTCCAGTTCCAGTCAAAAAGTCCCTGTGTATCATATCCATCAGATAGTAATACAACATAGTGCTTTGTAGTTTTATCATCGAAGTCTGCCAATGCCTTGTATACGGCATTATTAGCCGCTGTTCCGTTAAATTTAGGCAATGTTTCTTTGATGGCATCTGCTGCACTATTTAAAACATTCTTATCAGTGGTAAGACCTGTAGCTTTGTTTACATCATGTGTAAATGTATAGAAACTGAACCTTGTTGTAGGCGCAGCCTGCTCAATAAGAGCTTTTGCCATATCTATTCTCTTGAAATCCACATCATTCTCATTGCTTCCTTCACACTGCTCCTGCGGATACATTGAGCCTGAATTATCTATAACAAGTGCAATATCAAGGCTTGGCTTGTAATCACTCTTATCTACAATTATCTTTCCCAAAAAGTATCTTGAAAAATGCTGGAGTTCTGCCTGCGTTCCTTCCGAAACAAGTGTGTAGCTTCCATCATCAAGATACTGAAATACTCCAACCTTTTCATTGTTCTTAGGTGTGTAGTCAAAAGTTATGACTGCAGAATCAAATTTCTGGTCCTGCATGTATATTTCATATACAGGAGAAACTGCATTTGGAACATTAAATACTCCGTCGCTCTCCTGAAAAGCAATATCTGCAACCCTGTAATCACCACTTACAGTAAGTTTGGCATCATCACATGTATAGTCCTGGTCAAACTTACGCTTATTATCCTTTGTTTTTCCGTCGCTTTTTGATTTCAGCGGTTCAAGTCCCAACTGTACCTCTAGTCCATCAGGTATACCATCTCCGTCTGAATCAGCCTTATTCGGATCTGTTCCAATCCTTTTCTCGTCTTCATCAGTAATTCCATCCTGGTCACTGTCCGGATTCTCCGCATCGGATTGCGTTCCCCTTAAATCCTGATATTCAAGAACATCCGGTGTAATTTCCTGCTTTTCTTTTTTCTTACACCCTGTCAGTACCAGTGCAAAGCACATAACTAACAATAA
>ENA-OOZG01002028-OOZG01002028.1-human-gut-metagenome-genome-assembly--contig:-NODE-2028-length-13259-cov-2.068161_pt1 | contig 13259 bp, 10 predicted proteins | sample MGYA00241706_ERZ501384 | MGnify/ENA primary metagenome ERZ501384 (study PRJEB25962, sample SAMEA2042742) | human gut metagenome | biome: human gut; feature: human-associated habitat; material: faeces... | reverse complement strand
TTTGCCTCTGCCATTATTCCTGCTTCCTTTCTACTTCCTTACCGTCACTGCCTGTTGCAATAACGTTTCGTTTCCTACAACATTTACAGATTCTCTGCAAATCATTTTCTGTCTATACTTTTCATGCATTTAAAGTTTCTTCTCTGTCTACAGATATTATGATGTAACCGGATTGCTCCATTGCTATGCAATTTATACTTTTGACACTTACATCATATTATCGGTTTTAAAATGCATGTCTGCTGTCTTTTTCTCCTGAACGCCAATCGTTGTATCAGCGTCCGTCCGCAATTTCAATATTATACTCAAACTCGCGCTTTCTGTCAAGCAATTTCACTCTCACAGGTCACTCCTGCGCAGTGTATGAAAAGCCTTTAAAACCGCCTTTTTCCGAACTTTTTCCATTCTGTTTTCCAACTGTTTTCCGAAGTCCCGGAGCTTCTTTTCCTATAGTCTCTGAAAGAGCAGTTCTTCCAGTTCCTGATAGGACTCTACGCGGTTGATTTCTTCACGCAATTTTGCAGAACCTTTCAGTCCCTTTGTATACCATGCCACATGTTTTCTCATCTCGCGGATACCAATGAATTCACCTTTGTATTTTAGCTGTAATCTGGCATGACGAAGCATCATATCACGAACTTCTTCTTTTCCCGGACGTTCTGGTAATGTGCCTGTCTCTTCATATGTGATCATCTCGGAGAAGATCCATGGATTCCCCTGTGCTCCTCTTGCGATCATGATTCCGTCACACCCTGTTTGTTTTACCAGCTCCTCTGCTTTCTGTGGGCTTGTCACATCTCCGTTTCCAATTACCGGAATAGAGACAGCTTCTTTTACCTGACGGATGATATCCCAATCTGCCTGTCCGCTGTAATACTGTTCTCTTGTCCTTCCGTGCACGGCTACAGCTGCTGCCCCGGCCTCCTCAACGATCTTTGCGATCTCAACCGCATTAATGCAGCTGTCATCAAATCCTTTTCTTATCTTCACAGTGACCGGCTTATCAATTGCCTTCACCATTGCACTGACGATTTCATAAACCAGCTTCGGATTCTTCATAAGTGCAGAGCCTTCTCCGTTACGTACAACCTTCGGCACCGGACATCCCATATTAATATCCATAATATCAAATGGACGCTCTTCCACACGTTTTGCCATCTCACTCATAATCTTCGGATCTGATCCAAAAAACTGCAGTGACACCGGCTGTTCATCCGGGTGGATCTCCAGAAGTGATTCTGTATTCTTATTATTATATAAAATCGCTTTTGCGCTGACCATCTCCATACACAAAAGACCTGCTCCCTGTTCTTTACACAACACACGGAATGGAAGATCTGTCACTCCGGCCATCGGTCCTAAGATGTAACGGTTTGGCAGCGTCACATTTCCTATTTTCAACTGTTTCATCATATTCTATTCTTTCTAATCTATAACTATTCTTCTTATTTGACTTTAGTATCATAGTAAATAACTGCCGAAAAGTCAACGTACACGATCTGTTCTTTCGCATTCACACAAAAAAGTCTGAATAAATCCGGCAATCACAAAGCTTTTGCAATCCTCCATTTATTCAGACTTTTTTATCTGTCTTTTAATATCTCTTGATTTTTCTTGAAGCTGTCTTCTCAAATTCTTTCTCGCGAATGATCAGACTATAAATCTTTTTATATGCCGGTGCACCCTGATTGTATTCATCAATCAGTTTTTGGAGTTCTACACGGACTTCCTCTTTTCTTTCAAGTCCCTGCTTTTTTGCGTACTCTTCATCCGGATATATTTCTGCCTCGATCACACCTTTTGCTTCTCTTACTAATACTTCCTGTACCAGTCTTGAAGAACTTAATTTATTCTCCAGTTCTTCCGGTGAGACATTTTCTCCATTCTTTGTAATGATCAGGTTCTTCTTTCGTCCTGTCAGATAGATAAACCTTTCTTCATCTACATATCCAAGATCTCCTGTGCAAAGCCATCCATCTTTCAGTGCGGTTTTTGTTTCTTCCGGCATCTTGTAATATCCTTGCATTACACTGCTTCCGCGAACCCACAGTTCTCCATCTACGGTCTTTGCCTCGCAGTTTGGAAGAAGTTGTCCTACTGAATTCTTTTTTACATTCCATGCAACGGTTGTACTGATGACCGGTGAACATTCTGTCATTCCATATCCCTGGAGAATCTGGATTCCAAAACGTTCGAACAGCTCAATATAATCCGGGTTCAGGTATGCACCTCCACTGCAGATCGTATGAAACTGAGATCCAAATACTGCTTCTTTTACCACTTTTTCTGGAAGGTCTTTTACGTCTTCTAACTTTTTTGCAAAAGTTTCAATCATAAGAGGTACCATCAAGATCATATTTGGCTTAAATAATTTAATATTTTTTGCTACACGCATCAAAGAGTCATTGATACAGATAATTGCACCGAGAGAAATTCCTTTCAGGATATCCATACTCAGGCAGTATGCGTGGTGAATCGGTAAAACTGACAGGATCACATTTCTCTCTGGGAGCTTCATATCCAGACATGTCGCGTTCTCAACGAGATTTCTGTGTGTCAGCATCACACCTTTGCTCTTTCCTGTTGTCCCTGATGTGAACATGATCGTACAAAGTTGATCCGGAGTAATCTCTGTTTTTTCTACTCCTGTGTCCTCATCTATCGTTTGTTCCATCATTGATTTTGTAAGAGAAAGTATATTGCCCTCATTCGCTTCTTTCTGCATAGAAAGGATGTACTTCAATTTTGGACACTTTTCTTTCGCTGCTTCGATCACATCTTTACGAATCTCATCCAGAATCAGGATTGTTACATCTGCACGGTCGATAAGTTCACACAGTTCTTCTGCCGGAAGTGACACATCCAACGGTACTGCAACATTTCCGCCGTCCACAATTCCAAAATAGGAAGCAATCCATAGATAAGAAGTCGCACCGATCAATGCGATATGACTTTTTGGATCTCCCAGTTTTTTCAATAATGCTGTTATTCTCTCACTGTCTTCTTTCAACTGTGTGTATGTCTTTGCCGCAATTTCATTTTTTCCTGTTTTGTAACGGATTGCGTCTTCATTTCCAAAACATTTTTCTGCATTTGTAAGAATATCGCGAATTGTTCTATATTCCATTTTCTTTTCCCTCTACTTCAAAGACTCAAGATACGCTACAGCTTCTCCGACTGTTCGGATATCTGCTGCCTTGTCCTGTTCAATCTCCACATCCATCTCGTCTTCTATTTCACCAAGCATACTCATAAAATCAAAGGATGTGAATCCAAGATCTTCCATAAAACGTGATTCCGGCTTGATGTCTTCCTGTTCAATTTCTACATAATTACAAATAATATCTACTAACTGCTCAAACATGATTTTTTCCTTTCCATTCTGTCCTGATCGTGATTCTCAACATGATCCGGATCATCTTTCTTTTATACAAGCTTTATAATTTCTCCAATTGTAAGTTCAGGATTTTCTGCTCCCTTGAACATAATTTTACATAAATAGTAATACAGATATTCCAACTCTTCTCTTGAGATTGCTTTTTTCTGATGTTCAAAGTTGAAATCCAATCCATTATCCTCCGGTCGGTGCATGACTGTCAGATACATTGCCTGTGTTGTCATTCCATTCGGATACCATTTTGTCTTATATTGAATTCCTCCAAGATCTTCCAGTCCTTTCTCCTGCAATGTCATCGGCTGGTACGTCAAAGACATCGGCTCATACGTCAGTCCTTTCTGTGGCTGTGGATATGTCCTGGAGCGATATGCGAAATATTCTGTCGGGTCATAATTTGCATGACGGAATAATTCATTCTGCTTATCACGGATTTCATATACTGCATCGATAAACTTCACATCTTCTGAAAATACGGTACGAAACGGGAACGAATGAATTCTTGTTCCACCGGATTTCTTTTCTTTTAATGTAGCCCTTCTGGCAATCGCATTATTGATCGATACATCCTCCTGTCCATTCATTTTCTGGAAGTAAGTACGTAATCCCATCAATAAAAGACATGCCAGGGATACCCGGTACTTTTCGCAGAAATCCATCAGACGTTTGGTCGGTTCTGCTTCCAAATGAAAGATATCCAATGCAGAACTCACATCATCTGTCGCATTAAATGCAGAACGAAGCTTTGGATTTTTAAACATTTCCCTCGCTGCATCCAGCTTATCTGTTCCATTAACACCGTTATAAACCGGCTCTGATGCTTCAATCAGTTCCCTGAAAAATTCTCTGTCTCGCTGCTGTGCTTTACTTCCGGCTTCATATGCGAGATCCTTCTTTACCTGATCTATGTAAGAACACATATCCTTTGGATATGGGACACCTTCATATTTTGCATTACAGTACAGCTCAATAATATCCTTCAGAAATGTGATCAGCGACTGAGCATCTACCACCATATGATGTCCGAGGAAATACACTCCGTTGAATCCATCTGAAGTGCGGATCATTTTAATTTTCGTCATCAGTGAATCCTCGAATGGAAATGGTACAGTTGTCCATTTCTGCATCGTATCAGCTGCCTCTTCCATAGTCACATTGGAGAAATCAACGAACTCTATCTCCCGTTCTTTTCTGTCCTGCTCTGCACTTACAACATACTGATATACATTTCCCTCTTTGTCCTTTGCAAAGCGTATCCGCATCCCTTCATTTCTCTCATATGCTTTGTAAATGGACTCTCGGAGTACATCCCAATCCAGATCTGTGCCAATTGTCAGGCTTGTGCCAATATTCAGTACTGCCGCATTCGGACAAAATGGCAGATAATACAAATGAAATTTTTGCGCTACCGTCAGTGGGTATACAGGATATCCTTTTCTTGTTTTCATCATTCTATGATTCCTCCTATAAATGAATCCATTGCTCCTTCATAAGCTTCTCTGTCTTTATAACTTTCGCAGTGTCCTGCCCCGTGGATGATCAGCTTCTGTTTTGGAGATTTACAATTTTTATAAATTTCTTCAGACATACTGCATGGAACAAATGTATCTGCGTCTCCATGGATCAAAAGGACAGGAACTTTTGCTTTTCTGACTTCACGGGCAGAATTGCACTCATCCAGTCCATATCCTGCCTGTTTTTTATTCACCGCATCCGCAATCTGTATTATTGGAAACGCCGGAAGATGATACATACTGTGAAGTACATGTGTAAACACTGCCTTGGGCGAAGTAAACGGACAATCTGCAATAATTCCTTTTACCTGCTGCGGCAAATCAAGCCCGCTTGCCATCAATACTGTGGCGCCTCCCATAGAATTACCATGCAGGAGAATCTGAACATTTTCTCCTTCCTGTCCGATCACCCATTCAATCCATCGATATGCATCATAACGGTCCTTACATCCGAATCCAATGTATTTCCCTTCACTTTGCCCATGTGATCTCTGATCAACAAGAAGAACGTTATAACCACGCTTCAAATAATAATTTGAAATACTTCCATAATCTGCAAGCCCCTGGCTCGTGTAGCCATGAAAACAGATCACTGCTTTTTTGCATTTCTTTTCTTCGACATTTCCTGCTCCCTGGAAATACGTTCCATGAAGCTTCAAACTGTCTTCCGACCGGATCCAGACATCTTCATGAGGCTGCTCCATCATCCACTCCCTGCATTCCTTCATCTTTGAAAAATACTGATCCCAGTCTACCCCGGACATCTTCATCGTGCGTTCTGTCTTTGCGTTATAACGCATCATTGTTCTTCTGTAAAAGTATGCACTTCCACCTGCCTCTGCTGATACGATTCCCACCAGACCTGCAAGTGCAAGAAGTTTTCCGTAATGCATCATCTTTATCACCTTTGCTTCCTTTTTACAGTTATTTCTGTTTCTGTGTTTTCTTTATTGTATTCTGTTCTGCTTTTCTGCTATCAATCAGTTTTTTCAGATACAGAGCTTTGTCAATATTGCCTTCTACTTTCAATTTTCCCAGTGTTACTGCGAGAACCGGATCCAGCTTTCCCTCGTTGATTTTAAATAGTGTCTCTGCGGAACAAATAAAAATAGCATCTCTGTCATAATATTCGTATGGTTCCACATACAGCTTTCCTTCTTTTACCTCTGCATAAAAGATTCCTTCTGCTTCTCCTGTTATATTAAACTGATATGCAAGATGTTCATTCACAGTACTTACGTCTGCTTCCATCATCATTCCTTTTACTTTTGAAAACATGTCTGCGTATGTCATTTTTCTCTCCCTCTCCTTTTCAGCTTTTCTTCTTTCGACCGATGGTCGATTTGCTATGTTTTTAATCTATCACTTTTTCGACCCGTGGTCAATTATCTATTTCAGACAATCTTTTGTTTTAAAGTGTCCTTTTTTTGTCCTCTTTTTTATTTCTATTTTATTGGTTCTTCCGACTTTATTGTGCTATACTTAAAAGGATATCGGTCAATTCCCGTAATCTGGAACTGGCCAAATATACTTACGAATATACGAGGCGGACTTCTATGCCAAAACAATTAAAATACGATAAGATTCTGGATGCTCTTCAAAAGCTTCTGGAAACCAAAGAACTTTCTAATATCTCTGTCAGTGAGATTGCTCAGACTGCTGAAATTGGAAAAGGAAGTATTTATTATTATTTTTCTTCCAAAGATGCAATTCTTGAAGCACTGGTAGAACGCAATTACGAAGCTCCAATAACAACAGCAAGACATCTTGCAGAGCAAAGAGAGATTTCACCTTTCACACGCATGGCTCTGATCTTTCAGGCCTGCCGAAATTCCTCTGCGGCTTTTTTAAAGACACAGCCATCAACTACAAAGGCTGCACCGGAGCGGGCTTTTCTTCATCAAAAGTACATGAATCATCTCATCGTTTCACTCAAGCCGGTTCTTGCTTCCATTATTGAACAAGGGATTGCACAGGATTTAATCCGCTGTGCTGACCCTGTTTCTCTTGCTGAGATCGTACTGATTGTACTGACTGTTAAGATGGATAACACCTTAGTACCTTCAACAGCAGATGAGATTGAACAGACAATCTCTGCTCTTGTCTCTCTTTTGGAAAAAGGAACCGAGAATCCTGCGGGATCGCTAAACTTTCTGATGGCACAGCTGTAAGCAGTTTTCTGTTCGCGGCACCTGCATTACACAACATATCCCACCATTTTGAATTGCTGACGGTGATATGATAAATCATGAGACGAAAGGAGTGTTTTTATGATTATTCGTCCTGTTTTTAATATATTATTGCTCCCTGATATCACTTATTTTTTTAAACGTGATTTCTTTCCGGGGGCTGCTGCAGACCAGATTGAAGTCGGTACAGATATTCTGTTTCCATTTTTGAAAAATGAAGTGGATGAGACTACTGTTACTATAGATGATATTTACCCGGTCGGTATGTCTGCGAGAGTCGAATCCATCGGTGATGATGACAGCATCCAGATTCGTACATTAGAACGTGTCAGTCTTGATGATATTGAGCTGGATGAGAACGGACAGATTACAGCTACAGCTTCCATCCGTCCGGAGGTAGATGATCTTCCTTTAGAAGAAGAGAAGCAGACTTTCACAAACCTGCGGAACTCGCTTCTGAAATTTGTTCAGAATTATCAATGGGGGATCTGGGCAAGAAGCTACATTATCCAGAGAAAGAATATCTATGACCTCGGTTCTGCTCTTTCAGATTATCTGAACATTACTTCCGAAGAAAAATATGCAATTGTTGAGACAGATTCCCGCCGTGAACGCTGTGAACTGATTGAGAATGCGATCAAAGAATTCATGGAAGTGGCCAAAGTTTCTTCTGAAGCACAGGAGGCACAGAAAGGTGACCAGGAGCAGCTTTACAGAGAGGTTGCAATTAAGAAGCAGATCGATTACCTTCAGAAAGAATTAGATGAGATGCACCCGGAAAACATTTCCGATGTCCGCGCTTTTGAAAAAAAGATCCAGGAATCCGGCATGAATGAAGATGCCCGTAAGGAAGCGGACAAAGTCCTGAATCGTATGAAGCAGGAAGGAAAAGACAGCCATGAATATGGGCTTCTCTATGACTATCTTGATTTTGTCACCAGTCTTTCCTGGAAGCATCCGGAATTTACACCGATTGATTTAAACCGGGCAGAAGAGATTCTTGATGAAGATCATTATGGACTTAAGAAAGTCAAAGAACGTATCATCCAGCAGATTGCTGTTATGGCACTGAACCGGAAACAGTATGGTTCCATCCTCCTTTTTGTCGGTGCGCCTGGTACCGGTAAGACAAGTATCGGACAGAGTATTGCCCGTGCGTTAAACCGCGAATATGTCCGCATCAGTCTCGGCGGTATCCGAGATGAAGCTGAGATCCGCGGTCATAGAAGAACTTATATCGGCGCTATGCCGGGACGGATCATGGAAGGGCTTAAACGCAGCGGCGTTTCCAATCCTGTTGTAGTTCTTGATGAAGTAGATAAGCTTGCGAAAGATTATGGCGGAGATCCGGCAAGTGCATTGCTTGAGGTGCTTGACCCGGAGCAGAACAGTACATTTACAGACCATTATATGAATGTTCCATATGACTTATCCAATGTTCTGTTCGTCTGCACAGCGAATTCTACAGATACGATTCCTGAACCGCTTCTGAACCGTATGGAAGTGATCGATTTTCCAGGATATACGGCGGTGGAAAAATTCCATATTGCCAGAAAGCACTTACTTCCAAAAGCAATGGACGCTATGGGAATCCAGAAGAAAATGTTAAAGATAACGGATGGTGCATTGCGCAAGGTCATTGAAGATTATACGATGGAATCCGGAGTCCGTGGACTTAAGAAACAGATTGATATGCTTTGTCGTTCCGCTGCTGTGCGTCTTGTAAAAGAAGAGGGGCAGACTCTGACAGTAAATAAATCGAATCTGAAAGACTATCTCGGCCGTAAGAAACTGCATCATGACCAGAAATTAACTTCCACACAGCCTGGTGTTGTCACCGGACTTGCATGGACACAGGCAGGCGGTGAGATTCTGTTTATAGAGACAAAGCTGACAGAAGGGGAAGGAAAGGTGATCATCACCGGACAGCTTGGAGATGTCATGAAAGAATCTGTACAGATTGCACTGACACTTGTGAAGTCTCTTTATCCTAAAGAAAGCAAGGTTTTCCAGGATCATGATCTGCACATTCATGTGCCGGAAGGAGCTGTTCCAAAAGACGGTCCATCTGCCGGCATTACATTAACCACAGCACTTGCTTCCCTTGTTACCGGAAAGGCTGTCAGCCCGGATTATGCCATGACCGGTGAAGTTTCCCTCCGCGGAGGTATACTTCCGATCGGTGGGCTTCCTGAGAAACTGATGGCTGCCCAGAGGGCCGGTATTACAAAAATACTGATTCCTTTTGACAACGCAGATGATCTCGAAGATGTAGCTGCTGAAGTAAAGGATAAGCTGAAAATCACTCCGGTGAAAAAGGTCAGCGACGTTCTGAAGTTATTGCTCGGATAAAAAGTGACCTATCGTTAAACGGAAACTATGAGAAACAAAAGCCCATAGCAGGAATTCTGATAAGTTCAACAAACTTACCATTCAGATTCCGCCATGGGCTTTTTTATAGTTTTAAAATTCGACAGATAAACCGTAATCTATTTATCTGACTATTTATTCCTCTGTCTCTTCTCCAAGATAGAATACTTTGTAAAACATTTCAAGAGACTTGAAAAGCTCTTCCTTTGTGTCCTGCAGCTCTTTGATCTTCAGTACACTTCCGATCTCATCGAATGAGAAATCACCCTCGTTGTGCTCTACTTTCAACTCAAGGTTTCCATTCTCATCAAACACCAACAGGAGAACTCCTCCAACATCCGCTGTATACAACACACACATGATCTGCAATTCCTGTTTCACTGCTTCCGGAAGAGATTCAAATTCCGGGTTCAGATAATATTTCTGCTCATAGGAGCTGGCCGCACACAATACCATTTCTTCATCCATAATTTTTACACCTTATATCACTGCCCACAGTTTCTGTAAACAGTACTTACCTTTCCATATTTTCCACATTCACTGCATAATCCCGATGACTTATTCACATTCCGTAGGTCTTATCCACCTGGTTATACATATCCATATACGCCGCGCACCGAAACTTCTCCGGCATACACCGCCTCTTCGGTTCCATCTTCTTTCCGAACGATCAATTCTCCTGTCTGATTGATTCCAAGTGCGTAAGCATTGTACTGTTCTTTCGCGCCAAGAATCCGGACCTCACGGTCTTTATTAACCAGTAATTCGCTGTAACGTTCTTTCAGACCGGACAGATCTCCATGTTCAAGGAAAACCGTGTAATTCTGTTCAAAGCGTTTCATCACTGCTGCGATCAACGGTGCTCTCTTTACCACATGTCCACATTCCAGTCTGAGTGATGTCGCTGTCTCACGGATCTCCTCAGGGAACTCTGTCAGGTTCACATTGATCCCTACACCAATCGTTACATGATTAATGTAATCGATCTGAGTGCTCATCTCTGTCAGGATTCCGACGAGCTTCTTTCCATTAATGATAATATCATTTGGCCACTTGATCTTTACATCTGGGTTTCCACAGGAATCTCCGCAATCCATGATTCCCTCTGCTACACTTAATGCCATCACAAGCGTCAGCATCGGCGCCTGATCCGGTTCAATCTTCGGACGAAGCAACAAGGACATGTAAATGCTTGAACCTGACGGTGAATCCCAGGAACGGCCCCTTCTCCCTCTTCCGGCTGTCTGCTTATCTGCTACCGCAAGTGTACCTTCCGGTGCACCTTCATCTCCCATCTGCTTGATCCTCAGATTTGTAGAATCTACCGAATCGTAATAAACGATGTTTCTTCCGGCCCACTGCGTATCCATCAGGCTATCGAGCTCTTCTTTCGTCATCACATCCGGACTATCTACAATATGATAACCTTTATTCCGCACAGCTTCAACCTGATATCCTTCTTCCTGCAGCTGACGGATCACCTTCCAGACTGCAGTTCTTGACACCCCGAACTTTTCACAAAGCTGCTGGCCTGACACATATCCGTCCGCTTCCCTCAATAATTTTAATATTTCAGCTTTCATTTTAATTCCACCTCTCATCAGACCTATATAGGAAAGTATTGTCCTAATAAGAAAGGTGTCTGTCCCATCTCTGGAATAACAGACACCTTCTGCTCATTCTTATTTTCCACAGAAGCCGGTCTGATCTTCAACTCATTTATCATACCAAACTTCTGCTGATTTCTCAAGTTCATCAAATACATTGCGCGTTACTGTTCACACGATGTGCGATTACGTTCTCTTAGAACTCGCCAAGTGTTGCAACCATTACAGCCTTGATCGTATGCATTCTGTTCTCTGCCTCATCGAATACTTTGGACTGTGCAGACTCGAATACTTCGTCTGTTACTTCCATATCTTCGATTCCGAAACGCTGTCCCATCTCTGCTCCGATCTTTGTCTTCAGGTCATGGAATGCCGGCAGGCAATGCAGGAAAATAGCTGTATCTTTTGCATTTGCCATAACTTCTTTTGTTACCTTATATGGTGAAAGTTCTTTGATTCTCTTCTCCCATACTTCATCCGGCTCGCCCATGGATACCCATACATCTGTATAGATAACATCTGCGTCCTTTGTTCCTTCTTTTACATCTTCAGTCAGAGTAATTGTTGCTCCGGACTGTGCAGCATAACCTTTGCAAGTTTCAACAAGCTCTTCGTTTGGGAAATATTCTTTCGTTGTACATGCTACGAAATGCATTCCAAGCTTAGAGCATGCGATCATCAGGGAGTTGCCCATGTTAAACCTTGCATCTCCCATGTATACAAGCTTGCGGCCTTTGAGTTCTCCGAAATTCTCACGGATTGTCAGCATATCTGCCAGCATCTGTGTCGGATGATATTCATTTGTCAGACCGTTCCATACCGGTACACCTGCATATTTTGCAAGTTCTTCCACGATTTCCTGACCAAATCCACGATATTCGATTCCATCATAAATTCTTCCAAGTACTCTTGCGGTGTCACGAATGCTTTCTTTCTTTCCAATCTGGGAACCTTTCGGATCCAGGTAAGTAGTTCCCATTCCCAGGTCATGTGCTGCCACTTCAAAAGAACAACGTGTTCTTGTACTTGTTTTTTCAAAAATCAGAGCAACGTTTTTTCCTTTTAAGGTATCGACTGCAACACCCTGTTTTTTCTTTTCTTTATAATCTGCTGCTAAATTAATAAAATATTCAATTTCCTCTTTTGTGAAATCTTTTAAAGTTAAAAAATTACGTCCTTTTAAATCCATGTTCTTATCCTCCGATTTCTTTATTTCTCATCCTTTTTATTCATCTGTGCTGGATATCTCTTCTGGAATTTCTTTTGCAACAATCCATACAAATGCAGGCAATTCACGGCCTGAAAGCCCATGCAGTTTTTCCTGTATCTTTTCTCGCAGTTCATCTACCGTATATACCTTATACTTACTGATTCTGCATAATTTCGCAGTTGCCTCAAGAACCGCAAGATAGAGTTCTTTATAGGTCCAATCCTTCGAAAGTTTCAATTCCTCTGCCATAACCGGCAGTACAACCTCTGTCATATTTCGGCAATACCGGCTTTCAGCCTGCGACAGTTTATATACCGTCATGATGTGCCGATAATTCTCTGCATTAAGCTTTACTAGCTGATTTAAATAATAACACTCTTCTTCCGATTCATCAATATAATAAATTTTTCCTTTCAATCCATAAATCATACGCAGAGTATCATAATATCCAAGTTTTAAATGTGTTCTGGTTTTTCTTGAGTCAAATTCAATAATACTTCCAAGGCTGACTTTTGGTGCTACCGTATAAATATTTGTATCTTCCGGTATCTTTACTTTCTTTTCTCTTCCTACACCAAAAATCCGGATCATGATAATATCTTTATAACCACGTTCCACAAGGGAGCCAAGCGGTACATTATTAATTGCCCCTCCGTCAATATAAGTTTTTCCATGTAATTTTTCATTTTTAAATAATGGAAAAATATAGGCACTTGCAAGCAAAAAATCTTTTATCATCGATGGATCTTCACACTCTTTAATATCAATATCCAGTTCTTTCCATTCATCCACATCAAATGTGAGTACATATAAGTCAATCGGAGAGTTTAAAATTTTTTCCTCGTCAATACATTCTGCAATTAATTCCCGAAGCGGAGTCACATCGATTCCGCCTTCTTTCATCAGATTAAAAGCATCCTTCAACATCGTTATATCCGCTTTCTTTTCGCGAAACAGTTTCTGCATTTGTTCATC
>ENA-OOZG01002021-OOZG01002021.1-human-gut-metagenome-genome-assembly--contig:-NODE-2021-length-13285-cov-3.449358_pt1 | contig 13285 bp, 7 predicted proteins | sample MGYA00241706_ERZ501384 | MGnify/ENA primary metagenome ERZ501384 (study PRJEB25962, sample SAMEA2042742) | human gut metagenome | biome: human gut; feature: human-associated habitat; material: faeces... | reverse complement strand
CGCTAGGCGCACAACCATAAATTGGTACCTTGAAAACTTCACATTTTCAAGGTACCAACCATTTTTTATAAGGTGGTTTTGACCCTTAAATCATGTCATATAGACTTAAAAAATAATTCACAAAATTTCAAATGAAAAATTATCTATTATATCTAGGACCTTTAGTACTAAAAAGATTTCGCATATGTTACATAAAAATGAATAAATAGTAAAATTTACCAAAATTTTGTAAAGTAATTCTCTATATATCCCAATAGTCGAAAACCAACGAAAATATTATAATATAAGTACGAAAACGTGCGAAAGAGAATTTTCGTACAAACATAATAAGAAAAGGAGAGGAAATATGAGAAAGTTAAAAGAACGCTTTCACAGGAAACATGGCGTTGTAAGCCGTATCTTTAGTATGGTACTTGCACTTGCTATGATTGTGACCATGGCTCCGGTAATCGGTGGTGCAACCACTGCATATGCTGCGAGCCCGACAATCCGGTTATATTTGGACAAACCAAGTACATGGAATACACCGGTTGTCAATGTCTGGGCTGCCGGTGCTACGGTAGATAACCATAACGCAGGAAATGCCAACATTTCACAATGGGGAGATGGTGGTAAGGAAAAACCAAAGCTTGCATATGAGGAAAGTTCTAGACTCTATTATGTAGATGTACAGAGCAGTGAGTGGACAGGTTTTCAGTTTGTTGATGCAGGTTCTACTGAGAAGGCTGCACCGGAGATAAAGACAGAAGGAGCTGCAATTGAGCAGATTAAGACTTTTACTTCTAATACAAGCATTTATTGTTTATTGGATGGCAATGGAAAATATCAGTGGTATAAGGATGCTTCAAAGAAGGAAACATTGATTCCAGAGTCTGTACCAACAGAATGTGACCTGACTATTAATTATAAGAGCACATTAGGCGATGATGTTGCAGCATATATATATAAGGAGACCAATAAGCCGGCAGGTGAATGGCCGGGAAAAACCATGACTGCAACAGCAGGTCATGAAGGCTGGTATACAATGCATCTGACATTAGATAACAGTACAGATTATAATCTCATTTTAAATAATGATGGACATGGAAAACAGTTAGACGACGTAACACTTTCTACAAAAGGAAAGGCAGAAGCAGAGTACTGGTTTGATGGTTCTTTGTCAGAGACAAAACCTGCCGATTGGAAATATGTAACAACCATTCATTATCTTGCTTCAGGAATGGGAAGCACTATTTACAATTATATGTGGGGAGCAGATGCCTCTGCAACAGGAGCAGGTGTTGGAAAAGAATGGTCAAAATGGCCGGGCGGACAGATTAAAGAAAATGCTGACCATTCCGGATGGTATGATGTAGTATATACACAGGATGTAAAACAGAATTTCAGCTGTATTTTTAATAATAACAGTGGGACACAGACGGATAATATTGATGTCTCTGTAACATCAACAAGTACTGAACTCTGGGTTACCGGAACCCAAGCTGGTGGTGATACAACCGTATATAAAACAGCACCGGACAGCTGGGAGGCACCGGTTCCAGACCATACATTTACAATGTATTATTACAATGAAGATTTATCAACAGACACAGACATGGGAAAAGTTGATATGTGGATGTGGAATGCCGGATTAAATGGATCATATGTTTTTGATGAAACAGAATATGATGCTGCAAATAATGTGACATGGTTTAAAAAGACCATTACAGTTGCCGGCAGTAATGTGGGAAAAACAGTAGGATTAAAGGCACGTTATGACATAACACAGGGATGGGATGGCGGCTCTGATACCGCAGACCGTTCTTTTACAATAAGCGGTGATGAGAATGAGGTATTATATTATGTGGATGGTTCAGATCCGGTTCATGAGAAACCGACAATCGTACCAACGGAAAAGAGATACCTTGTATTGGATTATGAGAATCCAGGATTAAAAGAAAAAGGAATTACACCACAGTTCTATACATGGTCATCAGGATATGCTTCAGTATTAACCGATTTTACATACGTAGGTGGAGATAAATGGACAGTAACGATTCCTGCAAAACCATCCTGCACAAAGGTTGATTTTTGTATTGCATTAGATTCAACAGGTGACCCATGGATTAAAGATGGTGGAGACCATTCCGTTACATTCCCTTCTGACCAGAAGGTTATCTATGCCAGCATGAAAGCCGGCAGTGAGCCGGAAATTGCTATGCCATATAATACTGGCTATGAAGTAGATGCAGAAAATCAACAGGTATCATATTACTATCGTGATGATGCTGCATTTGTAGATGGCACCTTAAAGGATATGACAGTATCTGTTGATGTAGACGGAACAGAGTATCCAATGACATACAATGATACAACAAAGCGTTTTGAGTATGTAAAGAGCGGCTTGACAGATGGTAAAACACATTATCGTTACAAAGCAAATGGAACTTATGTTGTAGATGCATTCAATTCAAACAGTGAAGAGTACAAGAAAGCAGATTACTCATATTTTGAATACTATAAATTAAATGCAACAGTTACAGCAGCAGTTATGAATAAATCTTTTAACTACAACGAAAATGATGTTGTTAAGTTTAAGGTTGAACAGGATAGTTCAGATAAGAAAACATTAGAAGTAGCTAGTGCTAGTATCGATGTTTCTTCTCTTGGCGGAAGCAATGCAATGCCGATTGAACCTGAACTGCAGGCAGTTACTATTTCTGCAACAACAGACACAGCATTAGGAGTTAAGACATTACCAATTACTGTAACAGACCAGTATGGTAATAAATTCAGTACTACAGTTGATGTTGAAATTACAGACCGTGTGAAGAAAAATGAAAATGATTTCGATTGGGATGAAGCTGTTGTCTACTTTATGATGACAGACCGCTTCTTTGATGGCAATGAATCTAACAATACAGCAAGTGGTGCAGATACATATGGAAAAAACAACCCGGGACTGTATCATGGTGGAGATTTTGCCGGTGTAACAGCTAAGTTAGATTACTTACAGGATTTAGGAGTAAATACAATCTGGCTTACACCAATTGTAGAGAATGTGAAAGGTGTAGCTGTAACAGATGAGGGTAAAGAAGATGTTCCTTATAATGCAGCATACCATGGATACTGGGCAAGTGATTTTACAAAGTTGAATCCTACACTTGGTACAACAGAAGAATTTGAAACTATGATTAGCGAAGCACATAAACGTGGCATGCGTATTATGGTTGATATTGTTGTAAACCACGCAGGATATGGTTCAGAATCAACATTTGCTGATATGCTTAGGGATAAGAGCATCAGTGAAGGTGATATTAAATCATGGCAGGATGGCTTGCCGGATTTTGCAACAGAGAATGCAGATGTCAGAGCAAAATTAGTAGAATGGCAGACATCATGGATGAAGGATTATGGTGTTGACTATTTCCGTGTAGATACAGTAAAACATGTTGACAGTACAACATGGGCAGCACTTAAGAATTCTACAACAGAAGTAAATCCATCCTTTAAGATGATTGGAGAATATTATGGTGCAGGATATGCATCAAATGGTAGTACCTTAGGTACCGGTCAGATGGATGCAGACCTTGATTTCGATTTTAATGACCAGGCAACAAGCTTTGTCAGTGGTAATATTTCTTCTGTAGAAAGCTTCCTTTCTTCCAGAAATACAGCACTTAATAACGCATACATGACAGGTCAGTTCTTAAGCAGTCATGATGAAAATGGATTTAAGGCGTCCTTAATGAACGGCAAACAATATACCGAGGATAAGGCAACAGCAGCAGCGTTAGTTGCAGCTACCTTACAGCTTACTGCAAAGGGTATTCCGGTGATCTATTATGGTGAGGAAGTTGGCTTAAGTGGATTAAATAATTATCCGTATAATACCAATAGATATGACATGGATTTCTCTAAGGCAACAAAGGACAATGTCACATATCAGCATTATAAGAATTTGCTGAGCATCCGTAATGCATACACAGATGTATTTGCAAGAGGAAGCAGAAAGGTTGTGGCAAGTTCTAATGAGGAAGGCTATGATGTAGTTTCAAGATCCTATGGAGGAACAACCTTATATGTTGGTATGAATATCAAGGATACCGCAAAAGAAGTAAAAGTTCCGGTTAGCTTAGCAGCAGGAACAGAGGTAAAGGATTTATACAGCGGTGCTACATATACTGTAGGAAGTGATAAAACAGTTGCTGTTACAATTCCAGCAGCAAAGGATGGTGGAACAGTTATTCTTACTGAGGTGAAGAAAACAGTAGATCCAACACCGGCAGACCCGGGCAAGAAAGATCCAACACCAACACCAGTAAAGAAAGATGGAGTTATTTCCGTAACAGATAAGGCAGCTATTGAAACCAAAAAAGCAGCTCCAAAGAGTGGCGATGACAATGAAGCAGCTACATATGTATGCTTACTTGGACTCGCAATGGTTGCAATCACAGCAGCTACATATCGCAAGAAAAAAGCTTGCAAATAAAACAGCTTTTAAACTAAACATTTTATAAACCTCTTAGATGCCGCACCTTCGGGTGCGGCATTTTGCTATAAATTGGGAAAGAAGTCGTATTGCTATCATCATGTTAAATACATTATAATAAGAAGAAAACAGCTAAGGCTGTCAAGGAGGAAAAAATAAGTAATTGAATATATTGTCAAATGTGATTAAATGTGTTTAAATATACTCAAAGGAGTAAATTATTATGAATACATCAAATATCACAAATTATAAGCCAAAAGATTTTGCTGAACTGTTAGGTGTGTCTGTTAAGACATTGCAACGCTGGGACAGAGAAGGAACTTTAAAGGCAAATCGAACTCCAACTGATAGGCGCTATTATACCTATGACCAGTACCTTCAATTCAAAGGCATAAATATTGAAAATGATAAACGTCAGGTAGTTATTTATGCCAGAGTGTCTACAAGAAATCAAAAAGATGATTTACAGAATCAAGTTGCATTTTTGCGACAGTTTTGTAATGCTAAAGGTATTATTATAGACCAGTGTATTGAGGATTATGGAAGTGGTCTTAATTATAATCGTAAAAAGTGGAATGAATTATTAAATGAAGTAATGGAACAGAAAATAAAAACCATAATAGTAACTCATAAAGATAGATTTATCAGATTTGGTTACGATTGGTTTGAAAAATTCTGTATGAAGTTTAATACAAGCATTGTGGTAGTGAACAACGAAGAACTATCACCACAGGAAGAACTCGTACAGGATATTGTTTCTATACTTCATGTGTTCTCTTGCAGGTTGTATGGACTTCGTAAGTATAAAAAACAAATAGAAAGGGATGAGGAAATTGCTAAAGAGCTTCAAGACAGAAATAAATCCAACAGAGGAGCAGAAAGCCAAAATTCGTAAAACAATAGGAACTTGTAGATATATTTACAACTTCTACCTTGCTCATAATAAAGAGCTTTATAATAAAGGCGAAAAGTTTATGAGCAGTAACCAATTTAGAGTATGGCTTAACAATGAGTATCTTCCAAAGCATCCAGAATGTTTTTGGATTAAGGAAGCTTATTCAAAAGCAGTAACACAAGCAGTAAATAATGGACAAGCCGCATTTATAAGATTTTTTAAACATCAGAGTAGTTTCCCTAGATTCAAAAAGAAGAATAGATCTGATGTGAAAATGTATTTTGTAAAGAACAATCCAAAAGATTGCCGTTGTCAAAGACACAGGATCAATATTCCATCACTTGGTTGGGTTCGCATTAAAGAAAAAGGATATATTCCAACAACAAAAGATGGATATGTAATCAAAAGCGGTACGGTTTCAATAAAAGCTGACAGATACTATGTTTCAGTTCTTGTAGAACTGCCGGATAACAAGACAGCTGATAATTCCAATGAAGGAATTGGCATTGATCTTGGATTAAAGGATTTTGCCACTGTTTCTAATGGTAAAACTTATAAGAATATTAACAAATCAGCAAAATTAAAGAAACTTGAAAAACAACTTATTCGAGAACAGAGAAGTCTTTCTCGAAAATATGAAAATTTACAGAAAGGAGAGTCCACTCAAAGAGCGAATATACAAAAACAAAAGTTCAAGGTACAGAAACTTCATCATAGGATAGATCATATCCGCACCGACTACATTAACAAAACAATCGCAGAGATAGTGAAAACCAAACCATCCTACATTACGATTGAAGATTTAAATGTAAAAGGCATGATGAAAAACAGACATCTTTCAAAAGCAGTTGCGTCACAGAAGTTTTATGAGTTTAGAATAAAACTTCAAGCTAAATGCAACGAAAATGGAATTGAACTTCGTGTGGCAAACAGATGGTATCCATCTTCTAAAACCTGCCATTGCTGCAAAAATATCAGGAAAGATTTAAAACTTTCAGATAGAATTTTCAAATGTGCTTGTGGTTATATCGAAGACAGAGATTTCAATGCTGCACTTAATTTGAGAGATGCTATGACTTACGAAGTTGCATAAATAAACGCGAACGTAGGTATGTACCGAAGGCTATTTCGGGAATTTACGACTGTGGAGTGTACAAGAACTTGTGAGTAGATATGATTTCGGTCAATCCAAAGCATACACGATGAAGTAGTAAGTAGAACTCGTGAGAGTCTACATTATCTCGATGTGAGTATGTTTAATCACATTTTGAGTAGCAGACAGACATGATACCAAAAGACCCAGTGATGTTATTAAGCTACATCAATACACAATTACGAGATTTTTATGATTCATATGAAGACCTTTGTAAGTCACTCGATCTCGATCAAAATGAAGTAAAACAAAAGCTTTCCATGATCGGATACGAATATGATGAATCATTAAATCAGTTTAAGTAGCAGACTAGTCGAATCAATGAAAATATGTTAAAATTGTACGTAAAGGAGAACATATTTATGGAGTTGATTCGGTTAGAAAATGTAAAGAAAATATATCAGACAGGAGAGGTGATCACCAAAGCCGTAGATGGGATCGATTTTACGGTGGATCAGGGTGAGTTCGCCTTGATCATTGGCGCCAGTGGTGCAGGAAAAACTACCGTTTTGAACATTTTAGGAGGTATGGATACTGCGACCAGTGGCGCTGTTTATATTGATGGAGAAGATATCTCCAAATGGAATAAAAAACAACTGACAGGATATCGAAGAGATGACATAGGATTTGTATTTCAGTTTTACAATCTGGTGCCCAATCTTACTGCAACAGAGAATGTAGAATTGGCACTTCAGATCAGTAAGAATCCTCTGAAAGCAGAAGAAGTATTAAAAGATGTGGGACTTGGACACCGTCTAAATAATTTCCCTGCGCAGTTATCTGGTGGGGAACAGCAGAGAGTTTCTATTGCACGTGCATTGGCAAAGAATCCAAAGATCTTGCTCTGTGATGAGCCAACTGGTGCCCTGGATTATCAGACAGGAAAATCTATTTTAAAATTATTGCAGGATACCTGTCACAAGAAAGGAAAAACAGTGGTTGTGATCACACATAACCTTGCGATCGCACCGATGGCAGACCGTGTGATCGAGATGAAGAACGGAAAGATCAGCAACATTACGATAAACGAACACCCTCAGCCGGTGGAGGCGATTGAATGGTAGGAAATGCGTATGAAGAAAACGGCATTACATAAAGATATATACAGAACGATCACAGGAACCCTTCCGAGATTTTTATCAATCTTTTTTATCGTTGTACTGGGCGTTGCATTCTATTCAGGAATCCGTGTGACACAAAAAGATATGCATATCACAGCAGACCACCAGTTTGATGGAAGTCGGCTGATGGATGTTAAAGTCATGGGAACACTTGGGATTTCAGAAGAGAATCTGACAGCCCTTCGGAAGTTAAAAAATGTGCAGTCGGTCGAAGGAGGACATTCTGTAGATGTGATCGCAAGGAAGCAGGGAAGTGACGAAGAACATGCGATCAAAGTTATGGGGAAGACTGATAAATTAAACCAGATAACGATCATAGATGGAAAACTTCCACAAGCATCGGGAGAATGTCTGGTAGATGAATGGTATGCCCAGCAAAATGATCTGAAAACAGGGGACGTTTTAAATTTGTCTTCTGGAAATGAAGATGATCTTAAGGATACTCTGAAAGATACAACCTATAAGATCACAGGAATCGGAAGTTCATCAGAATATCTTTCAAGATCCAGAGGAAGCACTGGCATTGGAACGGGAACGTTGTCAGGCTTTATTGTGGTGCAACCATCAGAATTTTCCTCAGATATCTATACAGAAGTTTATCTGACTGCGAAGGGAGCGAAGCAAGAGAGAGCCTACAGTGATGCTTACAAAAACAAAGTAAAACAGCTGGAAGAAGAGATCAAAGATATTTCCAAAATAGAAAATGAGAAACGGTTAAGATCTGTTCAGAAAGAAGCCGAAGAGAAGATCGACAAGAAAGAAAAGAAATTCAAAAAAGAACGAAAAAAAGCATATAAGAAACTAGATCAAGCCGAGAAAAAGCTAAAGAAATCCAGACAAAAGATCAAAGATTCCAAAGCAAAATTAGCGAAAAGCAAGAAAGAGATCTCTGATGGAGAGCAGCAGATCAAGAATGCAAAAGCTCAGTATCAGTCAGGGATCAGACAGATTCAGAATGCCAGAAAGCAGTTAAAGACACAGAAACAAACAATTCGGTCAAAAAGCAAAGAATTAAAAACACAGGAGGCAAAGCTAAAGACACAGGAGAAGAACTTACAGACAAAAGAACAGCAGATTCAGGGTGCCATGCAGGCTGGAATGATCTCACAGGATGAAGCGAAAGCTTCCTTAGCACAGATTAATGCAGGAAAAGAACAGATCAAGACAGCAAGAAGCAAGATCAATGCAGGGAAAAAACAGATCAGCAGGGCAAAGACAAAGATTGCAAAGGCTGAAACAACCTTGGATCAAAAAAGTAGCCAGCTAAAGAAAGCAAAGCAAACGATCAAAACAAATGAAGCAAAATTAGTATCAGCAAGAAAACAGATCACCTCCGGAGAAAAAAAGATTGCAAAAGCAGAATCAAAACTTTCATCCGGGGAGAAAAAATTAAAGAGATCAAGAAAGAAAGCAGAAAAGAAATTCAAGGAAGCCGAGCAGAAGATTGCAGATGCCAGACAGGATGTTAAGGATATCAAGAAAGGGAAATGGTATGTCTTAAACCGTGAGAAGATGCAGTCTTATGTGGAATACGGACAGGAAGCAGACAGAATTGCAGCGTTAGGACGAGTGGTACCGGTCATCTTTTTCTTAGTTGCAGCACTGGTAAGCTTAACAGCGATGACACGTATGGTCGAAGAGCAGAGAACACAGATCGGTATGATGAAAGCATTGGGATACAGTGGAGTTCATATTGCAATGAAATATGTGACCTATGCCCTCGCAGCAACGCTTAGTGGAAGTATTCTAGGGGCAGTGATCGGTGAAAAACTGCTTCCATGGATCATCATTAACGCTTATAAAATGATGTATACAGGACTGGGAGATGTCTATACGCCATTAGAGATCGAATATTCTGTGATGGCAGGTGGACTGGCGGTTGGAGTTGTTGTTTTAGCAGTATTATCTGCATGTTATAAAGAATTAAGAGAAAAACCTGCACAGCTGATGCGTCCAGTTGCTCCAAAAGAAGGAAAAAGGATTTTGTTAGAACGGATTCCATTTATCTGGAAACGATTAAGTTTTATCTGGAAAGCAACGATGCGAAACCTCTTCCGCTACAAGAAGAGATTCTTTATGACGATCTTTGGAATCGGCGGATGTATGGCATTATTACTCTTAGGATTTGGAATCAAAGATTCGATTTCAGCAATCTCAGAAAAGCAGTATGGGGAGATCATTACTTATGATTTCTCGATCACACACAAAGACGGGATCAGCGAGACAAAGAAAGAAGATCTGATCCAGTATGCAAAGAAACAAGAACATATGACAGATTTGATAGAAGTAAGCGAATCTGCAGTGACGATCCGTGCTAATGGGAAAAAACAGGATGCAACGATGATCCAGCCAATGTCCAAAAAAGATCTGAATGGCTATATCAGCCTTCAGGATCGAAAGAGTAAAACAAAGTATCAGTTAGATGATGATGGGATCATCTTAACAGAAAAGGCAGCGTCCCTGCTTGGTGTGAAAAAAGGAGATTCGATCAAGATCCAACGGTCTGGAGATAAACAGATCACAGCAAAAATAAGTCAGATCACAGAAAATTACATGCAGCATAAAGTCTACATGACACCAAAACTTTATGAGAAACTGTATCATAAAAAAGCACAAACGACAGGTATATATTGTATTGAAAAGAATATATCTAAGAAAAAGATGCAGGAAAATGGAAAACAGATTCTTGCAAGAGATGAAGCCTCAACACTGCATTTTTGTGCCGACGATGAGAAGACAATGTCAGATATGGTCAATAACTTAAATATTGTGGTGGTTGTTCTGATCGTATCTGCAGGACTTCTTGCATTTGTGGTATTATATAACTTAAATAACATTAACATTTCCGAGCGTAGAATGGAACTTGCAACGATCAAAGTTCTTGGATTCTATGACGGTGAAGTCGGAGCGTATGTGTATCGAGAGAATATCCTTTTAACGATCCTTGGAACGATCGCAGGAATTATTTTAGGAATTATTTTACACAAATACGTAATCTTCACAACAGAAGTTGACTTGATCATGTTTGGAAGGCAGATTTATGTGCAAAGCTATATTTACAGTATTTTACTAACAATCGCTTTTTCGATTCTTGTAAATGCCTTCGTGTATTTCCAATTGAAGAAGATCGATATGGTTGAATCGTTAAAAAGCACAGAGTGACAGAAAGGAAAAGAGACTATGAAAATGAACGAATTAATGATTTATCAAGTGTTTCCATTAAGAGCATTAACAGATGGGCAGCCATCTCATGGAATTCTCGAGATGATAGACTGGATTCCACATATTAAAAAATTAGGAATGAATGCAGTATATTTTTCACCTGTATTTTCATCCAGTGATCATGGATATGATACAAAAGATTATCAGAAGATCGATGAGAGACTTGGAACCAATGAAGACTTTAAAAAGATGTGTGATGCCATGCATGAAGAAGGAATCCAGGTGATCTTAGACGGGGTATTTAATCATGTCGGAAGAGAGTTCTTTGCATTTGAAGATGTGAGAGAAAAGAAATGGGATTCTCCATATAAAGATTGGTTCTATATTAATTTTGATGGGAATAGCTGCTATGATGATGGATTCTGGTACGAAGGATGGGAAGGACATTTTGAACTGGTCAAATTAAATCTTGACAACGAACAGGTTAGAAATTATTTATTAGAATCTGTCGGAATATGGATCGATAAATTAGGGATTGATGGATTAAGACTGGATGTTGCTTATATGTTAAACCGCAATTTCATGAAAGTGTTGGTTGACTTTGTTCACAGCAAGAAACCAGAATTTTTGATGATCGGAGAAATGCTTCATGGTGATTACACACAGCTTGTGAATCCAGAGCTGTTGGATTCTGTGACAAATTATGAATGTTATAAAGGTTTGTATTCAAGTTTCAATACACACAATATGCATGAGATCGGATATTCCCTAAACCGTCAGTTTGGACCAGAAGAATGGACGTTGTACAAAGGACTTCCATTATATAATTTTGTAGATAACCATGATGTGGAGAGAATCGCAAGTCAGTTAGAGGATAAAGAGCATTTACCATTGATCTATGCAATGGAATTTGCGATGCCAGGAGTTCCGGGTGTTTACTATGGAAGTGAATGGGGAATGGAAGGAAAGAAAGAACAGGGAAGTGATGACAGCCTGCGTCCAAGAATCCATAAAGAAGATTTAGTAGAAAATGAATTAACAAACTATATCGCACAATTGGCAAAAGTAAGAGCTGGATCACCAGCTTTAAAATACGGTGATTACTTACAATTAGCGATCGCACCAGATGTTCTTGTATTCCAGAGAAGAACGAATGAAGACCGCATCATTTTTGCAATGAACTGTGGTGATGGCGAATTTACAGCACATTTTGATGCTCAGGCAGGATGCGGGATTGATCTGATCACAGGAGATTCCGTTGATTTTGGCGGGGGACTTACGATCCAAGGAAAAACAGCAATGATAATTCGAACAGAAGAGGTATCCCTTCCTTGACTTTTATGTTAAAAACATATAAAATTAAATAAGTGTGAATACACAAAAAATTGAATAAGGAGGAAACCTGTGGTTGGTATTATTATAGCCATTATCGCAACTCTGGTTATCGCAGTTCCGGTATCTGCCTATGTAGCGAATACAAGAAGCAAGAAGGCAATGGAAATTACGATCGGGAATGCAGAAGATAAAGCAAGAGAGATTATAGATGAAGCAATCAAAGCAGCAGATGCGAAGAAACGTGAAGCTTCTTTGGAAGTAAAAGAAGAAACTATAAAAGCGAGACATGACTTCGAAAAAGAGACAAAAGAACGCAGGGCAGAACTGCAGAAGTATGAGCAGAGAGTTCTTTCTAAGGAAGAGACTGTCGAGAAGAAAGCAACCGTGCTGGAACGCAAAGAACAGTCATTAACAGCCAAAGAAAAGAACATCGATACAGAGAAAGCTCAGTTGCAGGAACTGCAGGCAAAACATCTACAGGAACTGGAAAGAATTTCTGGGTTGACCTCTGATCAGGCAAAAGAGCAATTATTATCAGCAGTAAAAGAAGATGTGAAACACGAGACAGCAATGTATGTCAAAGAAATGGAGACAAGAGCGAAAGAAGATGCCCGAAAGAAAGCCAAGGAATATGTGGTAACTGCAATTCAGAAGTGTGCAGTTGATCATGTGGCAGAGACAACGATTTCGCTGGTACAGCTTCCAAACGATGAGATGAAAGGAAGGATCATCGGTCGTGAAGGACGTAATATCCGTTCCATTGAGAACGCTACGGGAGTTGAATTGATCATCGATGATACACCGGAAGCTGTTGTACTGTCAAGCTTTAATCCGGTTCGACGCGAGATCGCAAGAATCGCTTTAGAGAAATTGATCGTGGATGGAAGAATCCATCCAGCACGCATCGAGGAGATGGTTGAGAAAGCTACAAAAGAAGTCGAAACTATGATGCGCGAAGAAGGAGAAGCAGCAACATTAGAACTTGGGGTTCATGGAATCCATCCAGAACTTGTCAGACTTCTTGGAAGAATGAAGTTCCGTACAAGCTATGGACAGAATGCATTGAAGCATTCCATTGAAGTGGCACAGTTATCAGGACTTCTGGCTGGTGAAGTAGGTGCTGATGTGCGTATTGCCAAACGTGCCGG
>ENA-OOZG01002017-OOZG01002017.1-human-gut-metagenome-genome-assembly--contig:-NODE-2017-length-13293-cov-2.750793_pt1 | contig 13293 bp, 10 predicted proteins | sample MGYA00241706_ERZ501384 | MGnify/ENA primary metagenome ERZ501384 (study PRJEB25962, sample SAMEA2042742) | human gut metagenome | biome: human gut; feature: human-associated habitat; material: faeces... | reverse complement strand
CAGCTCTCTGGTTGCCTCGTAGCACATCAGCATTGCAATCTCGCTGATCATCTCGCGGAACTCCTTGGAGCTTGTGTCTTTCTTTCTGATAATACCGATTTTGTGCTGGATCAGCGGGTGATCCATGATGACTGTTCTTGCCATTTTCCCTTCTCCTTTGTTTAAAATTTATTCATTTTCTCCTTCATGCTCAATCAAGTGAATCCGGCGTTCGTGACACTCTTCTCCGGAAAATGGAGTGTTCAGGAAGGTTTCTACGATTTTGATTGCAAGGCCAGGGCCTACAACGCGTCCTCCCATCGCCAGTACGTTGGCATCGTTGTGCAGGCGGGTTGCCTCTGCGCAGAAGCAGTCGGTGCAGAGTGCTGCACGGATTCCTTCCATTTTGTTTGCCGTGATAGAAATGCCGATTCCGGTTCCGCAGATCAGGATTCCCTTATCACACGTTCCGTTCTGGATCGCATGGCCTACTTTTCTGGCGTAAACCGGATAATCAACTGCCTCGTTGCTGTAGCATCCGAAGTCCTGATATTCCAGTCCCTGTTTGTCCAGATATGCTTTTACCTCCTGCATCAGCTCATATCCGCCGTGGTCGCATCCTAAAGCTATCATTGTTCTTCCTCCTCTTTCAGCCGCGCAAGAACACCTTCAATCAGGAATTCCAGCGCTTCATAACATTTTCCGTATTCGGTAAGCGGTTCCCCGTAAAGGGCGGGGATGTCTCCTGCCAGCCGCAGAAATCCGGCGATCGTCTGCAGATGGGGCGCATCCGGGAAGTCCTCACGGATCTTTTCCCTCTGACTGTCCTCCATCACAAGAAGCAGCGTGTCGTCGTTGATGTCCTCCGCGGTAAGCGGTGTGGTGGTGTGGTCTTTGGCCGAAAGCCCGTTGCGCGCAAGCACTGCCTCTACCTTCTGGTTGACCGGCTGCGGAAACAGAACGACAAGCCCGCGGGAACCAATTTCCATCGGCCACGGAAGCTCTTTGCTCTGCAGAATCGCCTTCGCCATCGGTGCGCGCGCGGTATCGTCCGCGTCCACAAATAAAATCCTGCTGTAATGTTTCACTGTTATACCTCTGCTACTTTGTGGCCTGCGGCTTTTAACAGGCGGTTCATGATCGCCTGCCCCATACGTGGGGTGTCGAAAGCCTCGGAATAAATCACCTCCACGCCGTCCTCATCGAAGTCGCGCAGAATCGCAAACAGGTGATGCGCGATCGTCTCATCTTCGGCGCGCAGCCCGATGCTCTTGATATCTCCTGTGGTGTACTGCTCCCGTGTCTCATCGGTGCAGATTACGCCCACTTTCTTTCCTGCCTTTTCCTGTTCTGCGGCAAGGCGGTTGATTTCCGGAATCACCCGTTCCATCTCGCCCTGGATAATCGTAAGGTCTGCCTTCGGCGCATAATGTTTGTAGCGCATGCCCGGTGCCTTCGGACGCACATGGCTGTCCTCCGCAAGGATTCCCGGATCGACACGCACGGTTCCAAGCACTTTTTCCAGCATCTCTTTGTTGTAATAGCCCGGGCGGAGAATCGTCGGAATCTCCTCTGTAAAATCGACGATGGTGGATTCGAGGCCGATCTCGGCGTCTCCTCCGTCGATGATACAGTCAATTTTGTCCCCAAGGTCCTCGATCACATGCTCGGCTTTCGTCGGGCTCGGCCGGCCTGATGTATTGGCGCTCGGCGCTGCGATGAAGCCGCCTCCGGCTAAGATCAGTGCGTTTGCCACTTTGTTGCTCGGGTAGCGCACGGCTACGGAGGTAAGGCCTCCCGTCGTCTCGAGCGGAACGGCATTTGTTTTCTCAAAAATCATCGTCAGCGGTCCCGGCCAGCATGCAGCTGCCAGTTTGCGTGCACTCTCCGGCACGTTTGCCGCTACGGTTTCGAGGTCCTCCATTCTTCCGATGTGGACGATCAGCGGGTTGTCCGACGGACGGCCCTTTGCCGCATAAATTTTCTCGGAAGCTTTGGCATCCAGCGCATTTCCGCCAAGACCATATACGGTCTCGGTCGGGAATGCCGCCAGACCGCCGTTTTTCAGAATCTCTCCTGCTTTTTCGATCGCGCTCTGATCTATGTTATCTTCTGTCATCCTGGCAATCCATGCCCTCATATGTTTCTTCCTTCTTTCCATCTGTTCCAGCGCACAGTGTTTCCATCTGCGCACACTGTTTTGATTATACCATTTTCCGGCGCAGTTGAAAACCCTTGATTTAAAGAAGCTCTTTTAACTGAGCCGTGCGGTACGCCTCGATCAGTTCCTTTAATTCACGGATGCGCTGCCGGATCTGCCGTCCCTGATCCGTATCGCCGACTAACTGGCGCTTCATGTTGTACCGCACCGCCACCTGGCGGGAGACAATATCCTTCTCCTCCCGGATTGCTTTTTCCGTCGATTCAAACGGCTCGTGCGCGGTGAGGCTGAGGCCGTACGAGTTGTAAATCAGCGTGTAACCCGCGATGCCGGTTTCTTTGTGGTACGCCCTGCAGAAGCCGCCGTCGATGATCAGCACCTTGCCGCCGCATTTGACCGGGCTTTCACCGGCACTCTGGTGTACCGGGACGTGGCCGTTGATAATATGTACATTTTCACCGGCAAGCCCGAACTCCTGTAAGATCCGGTCCGCCGTCTCCTCTTTCTCGATCAGGCGGTAATACGCGTTTTTCACCTCGGTCCAGGTCTCTTTTTCTGCGAGGAAATACCGCTCAAATGTTGTCATCTTGTCGCGGCCGTACAGCGGGGAATTCGGCGCGGTCCACAGATACCACAGCGTATTGCGGCCCTGCTCCCGTTTTTTCGGATCGCGGCTTACAAATGCGCGGCGCACGTTGTGCTCGAGGATATCGTACAGTGCTTTTCCCTTGTATTTCTTTCCGTCGACCTGTACCTCTTTTAAGGTGCCGTCCTCATTCATCGGCATGCAGCCGTGGTACAGCAGATTTCCATTGTAGACGCGGTAGAGGCTTCCTTTTTTGAGCAGGAAATCGACGTGCGCCTGCAGTTTTTCGCTGTTTCGGAAGGCGAAGATCAGCTTATCGAGCACTTCTGCCTCTTTTTCTGTCAGCTCGTCCGGATGCGCCGGGTCGATCGTCGGAAAGCTCTTGTCGCGCAGAGCATACGTTTTCTCCCCAATCGTCACCGTTCCGTTCTGGTAATCGATCTGTTCCAGCAGACGGCGGTTTTCCATGCCGTATTCCGGGTTTTCACGGATCAGACGGTTCTCGAGCTTTAACTGCATCACGGTGATGGCCTTGTGCATGCGGCGCTCCAGCATCTGCTGGGAATTTCCGCTGTCCTCGCCGCCTTTTGCGGCAAAGCATTCGCACGGATCATCGCCGTACGTCTCGAGAGCAAAGGTGGCAAGCGGAAGCATATTGATGCCGTAGCCGTCCTCCAACACGTCGAGATTGTCATAGCGGGCCGACACACGGATCACATTGGCGATCGAAGCTAAATTCCCCGCCGCAGCGCCCATCCAAAGAATGTCGTGATTGCCCCACTGGATATCGTACATCTTGTACTGGGCCAGCGTATCGAAAATGAAGTGCGGACCGGGCCCCCGATCGAAAATATCGCCGATGATATGCAGACGGTCGATCGTCAGGCACTGGATCACATTGCTCATGGCGATAATGAAAGCATCCGCCCGTCCGATCGAGATGATCGAATTGAGAATCCCGTTGAAATAACTCTGCTTGGGCGATCCCGGCGAATCGGATTCGTGGAGAAGCTCCTGAATGACATAGGAAAAATCCGGAGGCAGCATCTTGCGCACCTTCGAGCGGGTGTATTTGACCGAAACGGCCCGGCAGACCTCCGTCAGCTGGTTAAGCGTAACCTTATACCAGTCGTCCAGATTCGATTCCTTCTGCTTGATGAGTTGCAGCTTCTCGGCGGGATAGTAGATCAGCGTACAAAGCTCCGTCATTTCGGATTCGCGCAAAGTATTGTTGAAAACCTCGTGCACCTTTTGCCGGATCACGCCCGAAGCGTTCTTCAGCACGTGGCGGAAAGCCTCGTATTCACCGTGAAGGTCCGTAAGGAAATGCTCGGTACCTTTGGGAAGGTTCAGAATAGCCTCCAGGTTGATGATTTCAGTCGTAGCGTCGGCAATGGTCGGGAATTTCTCCGAAAGCAAATTGAGGAATTTCAAATCGGCCGCCGAATATGTCTTGTTCACAGATACACTCATTGCAATAAACATTTTGGGCAATTATATATTTCAATGTACCATCATCCGAGATCGCAGCATCGCAAGGGTCGCCTATTCGCAGCTTGTGGCTGCGTCTGTAATGCAATTCTCCCCTACATTCCCTCCTCGGAGGGACTTGGCGCTACATTCCCAAAGAGATCCACCAAAGTATATCATTGCGATATTTTTTACTAAATTAAATACTTTTCCACAAAGTGCCAAATATTTCGGACTCAATTCCCGGAATTTCCTCCAGCTGCTCCTCCCCGGTTCCGAAAGACGCAAAAAAAGATTCCCGAAATTACTTCGGGAATCTTCGGTTTCGGTCAGCGGCCGAATTACAACACGCTAACGATTTTCATCGAATTTACGGTCTTCGGACACATCTTGCCCACCGAGCTGAAAGCTACGGAAGAAATTCCGCTCTTCGACATAGTCTCGGGGAAAAGTTCCTCCACCGGACTGAGGTTAGCCTTGCTCACCTCGAACGGTTCACATCGGTAAATATTACCATACTCTCCGGCCTCGTTCTGTGCTACGATATAAGCGTAAACCATAATGCCATCAGGAACCCCGGTTATATCCATCATAGGAGAATCTGACTCAAAGCCCATACTCATAATGTAAGACAAAACCACCTCGTCAGACTCACCCGAAAAATCCACATCGATCACCAGCATATTCCAAACCTCGGCACACTCCTCGGAGAACTGGGGTACGTATCGCAAGAAATAGGCACCTCCGTAAGACTCGGGCTTATAGATAGACGGATCTATGGACGAAGCCTCCTCACCGTCATACAGACGGACATCCACGCTCTCCACCGTAGCATCCGAAGCGACATATTCCAACGTTTCAAAGTCCTTCACGCTGACATCCGTCGTCGGACGACCGTACTCATCCATACCGCACACGAATACGACATACCCCGTTTTAGGCAGCAAACCAGTAAAAGTGAACTCCTCCAAATCACCCGTCACCCGCTGTTTCTCCATAAACTCGGAAACAGACATCTGGTAAGCCTTGGCCAAGTTAGCGATAAAAGAGGGGAGCAGCTCTTTCAGTATCGCGGGGTCGTTTTGACATTCCGAACTATACTCTTCAGCTGTCAGCGCATAGAAGAAATAGGGCACCTTCTTATCGGAAGGAGTAAAACTCATTGTTACAGACGTCGATTTAGGCTCAACCGTCCATTCGAAAGTACAATTCTCCTCCTCCAGGCCGGGCAATGTCTTCGTCGTAAACTCGGCAACGATTCCGTTAGCGACAATTTCAAGGTTCTCGTTGATACCGGCAACGACAACCGAGTAGGATGTACCCGCCGACAAACCGGGGACATCCAACTCCAAAGGAGTTACACTACCATGCAACTGCCCCTGCTGAGTAAGCACATTGTAAATATCAGCAACAGTGGCTCCTTGCGACATATATTCCGCCTTATAATAGTTGATGACACCTTTCGCAATATCATTATCCGTAATTCCGGGAATTTGCTGCTCCAGGAACGCCGTCTCAAACACCACAGCCATAAAAGACTGGGACTTGGCATTCTCTGTAATCGCCTCGAACGTAGCAACCGAACTGTAATAAGACGTGTCGGAGAACGTCACCTTATATTCGCTCTCGACAGGATCTCCTCCCGTTCCGTTATTGTCACCGTTGGTTTTGTTTTCGTCGTCGCTACAACCAGCGAACAAGGTCGCAAATGCTGCCAAAGCAGCAAACATAAATGTTTTGATTTTCATACGCATTAAAAAATTATTAGGTTTGTTTATGGAAATTTCTTCGTTCCTGCACCTCAATTTACTCAAAGGACATGGTTGCAAATATACGAATTTATTTCGAATCGGCCTGAAAAATCGGATAAAAAAACAACATTTCCTCCGCTTTGCGAGCGATTCCGGCATACTCGCAGACTTTATTCACGAATAGAACGGAATAAAGGTCGCTCTTCGTATAAAAGAGATGGCTTTCTTTGAATACGGGACAACCCGATATCCTCCCGCCACCGGTTGCGGATCTCCTCCGCAGCATATCCCTCGACAATCATCCGGCACACATATTCCCCCCCCCGCCTCGTATCGTTCTTCGAGAATCGGTCCGTCGATGAGCATTCTGTTGAGATTGGGCCGATCCGGACCAATGGCTTCCCGCTCGAAACCTACGCAGGCATCCAATCGCTCTATATAATTTAGGTATAACACGCCCGCATCCAACCTGTTCACGCCACCTCGAACGAGTGCATCGCCTCGTCGGAAGGCCTCCGCGTGTTCCCGTCGCAGAGCGACCGGATCGGAATACCCGTCGCCGCATCGACGGAACCTCCCATGTGTTCTCCGGGATCGGCCGTTCCCCGGAATCCGTGCTCCGGAGCGAAGATTGCAGTCACATCGAATCCCCTCGCGTGAAGAATATCGATCAAATGCCGTTCGCCGATCATCGAAGTATGATTCGCAAGTAGTGTCACACGCTCCCCTGCGAGCCGGGGATAATACATCGCCGTATCGGTCGTACCGACCCGTACGGACTCCTTCGGAACCAGGCTGATCGCATCCGACAGTAAATTCCGCGCTGCGACGGCATCTGCCGCCTGTCCGGAAGCGACAGATACGAAAAAACGGATAAACCTAAAAATATCAGTCAATCAAAAACAGAAAATTTACTATCTTTGATTAACTGAACTTATACCATATAAAAATGAAAAACCGTCTGATCCAATTTTTGCCGGTATTGCTTATCGCTTTTGTTTCTTTTGCTACACTCGGAATCGTTCAAGCCCAAAACCGTAACCCTTGCGCAGACACTCCAGAAGCGGAGCGCCTACTCTCTGAACTCACTACGGCATGCTCCGAGCAGTCTTCGGAAAAAATCGAAAAATTCATCGAAAAATGGGAGCAGGAAAGCCGAACCGCGACGATATACGACACAAACGATAAGCTAACAACAACTGTTTATCAACTTTTGGACTACCTAATGGAAAAATATTATTTCAATAACAAAGAACTCTCTCCGGACAAACAGGGGCGGATCGTCAACGGCAACTTGGTTTTTCCGGGAGAAGTTCCCGTCTATATTTTAAGTGACGAAGAATATCTCGATTGTTTCCGTCCTGAAGACTTATCGTCGCATCGATGGTTTTCCCAAATGGATTATACACCGCAACGAATCATCAAAGGGTACCGTCCCTGCAATGCGCCTCAACAAATTCGGTTCTTAAAACTCATTCCATCTTACAAAAAAGCCATTGACAGTTTTATCGACTCCGAAGTCAAAAAGTCGAAAAGCTTTATTTATTCACAACATGCTCTCAACTTTTATACAAGTAAATTTCCCGTGTGCTATTCATCCTTTTTACATTATCCGAATCCACGATCATCACCCTACTTCAGCTATATCGTAATAAACACTTCACTCACGGAAGCTATCATCCAATGCGACTACGGATTCTGGGGTGAAACGGACGCCCTGCAAAAAAAGAATGGAAAATGGGGACCCGCAGCAGGAAATACGATTTCGATCCATTCGATCGAATAAAACAAACTTAAAACAAGAGGGAGGGCGAAAATAAAATTTTCGCCCCCCCTGCAATATTCTCACATCCCCACGCTTACGCCTGTCCGCCGAACTCCATCAGGTAGGCCTTGATGAATTCGTCCAGGTCGCCGTCCATCACCCCCTCGACATCCGAGGTCTGGACTCCCGTACGATGATCCTTCACCCGTCGGTCGTCGAAGACGTAGGAGCGGATCTGCGAACCCCATTCGATGCGTTTTTTCGTAGCTTCGAGTGCCTGCTGCGTAGCCATGCGCTTGTCCAGCTCCCGCTGGTAGAGTTTCGACTTGAGGATGCGCATGGCATTTTCGCGGTTCATCAACTGCGAGCGAGTCTCCATATTCTCGATCAGATACTCGATCGGCTCGCCCGTATCGGCATCCTTGCCGTGATAGCGCAACCGGACCGCCGTTTCGACCTTATTGACGTTCTGGCCGCCCGCACCGCTCGACCGGAAGGTATCCCACTCGATGTCCGCAGGATTGACCGTGATTTCGATCGTATCGTCGATCGCCGGCGACACGAACACCGACGCGAAAGTCGTCTGCCGCTTGTTATTGGCGTTGAACGGCGACAGGCGCACCATGCGGTGCACGCCGTTTTCGCTCTTGAGGTAGCCGTAGGCGTATTCGCCCTCGAATTCGAGCGTGCAGGACTTTACACCTACCTCCTCGCCAGCCTGATAGTCGAGCACCTTGACCTTGTATCCGTGCGCCTCGCCCCAGCGGGTGTACATGCGCAGCAGCATCCCCGCCCAGTCGAGCGCCTCGGTACCGCCCGCACCGGAATTGATATCCATGATAGCGCCCATACGGTCCTCGTCACGGCGCAGCATGTTGCGCAATTCGAGTTCTTCGATGCGGTGCATCGCACGCGCATACTGCTCGTCGAGCTCCTGCTCGGTCACCACGCCCTCCTTGACGAATTCCGGCATCAGCCGCAGGTCCTCGACCTCCTTGACCACAGCATCGTACTCCTCGACCCACGCCTTGATTCCCGCCACGCGGCGCAACTGTTCGCGGGCCTTGTCGGGATTATCCCAAAAGCCCGGAACCTGCGTCTTCTCCTCCTCGTTCTGGAGTTCTATTCTTCGCTGATCGATGTCAAAGACACCTCCCCAACGTATCCTGACGTCTTATAGCCTCTTTAATCTGTTCTGCAAGTACCATATTTTCCGATTGATTTTTACAGGCGAGGCAATCCGTACAGACTCTCCCGCAAGGATAGCCGCCTCTCCTGTCTTTCTTCCAACAAATGTAAACAAAATTTCCGGTTTTCGGAAATAGGAACCGGGCTCGTTGCCAATAAAAACGATCCCGCCCTGGCAGCTCCTGGCCGAAAAAAGTCGGACGCCCAAACCCTTCTACCGAAAAGATCGCCTCGGGCAACGGGCTACCGAACGTTATCACAACCCACCGATCGAAAACAGGCTCCATCACACCGGCACTGACCGTCCGAAAACCGTTTCCTTCATCCCTTCCCAAAACCGTCCGACGCATCCTTGGATTATGCCGAACACGCTCGAAGCCGCCGACTACCGCCCGGACAGGTTCATCTTCAGTTTACGCTCCGCGAACTCCCGGATAAAGTCGGCCGTACCTTCGATCCCCAGCACCGAGGAATCGATGCAGAGATGGTAGGTTGCGGCTTCGCCCCACTTGCCGCTGCTGAAATAGTCGTAATAGGAAGCCCTGCGGGCATCCGTACGCTCCATCTGCGCTTCGGCCTCTTCGGGCGTTACGTTCTCCTGCTCGCAAAGGCGACGCACCCGATCTTCCGGAGCCCCCGTAACGAAAACATTCACCGCGCGGGGATGATCCCGCAGGATATAGTCGGCACAACGGCCCACGAAAATACACGATTCCCGCGAGGCGATGTCGCGGATCACGTCGCTCTGTATCTTGAACAGCGCCTCACTGCTCAGCACATCGGTCACACTCCCCTCTTCACTTGCAAAAGGCATGCGCAGATAACCGATCAGCGAGGAAAAGAGGCTCCTCGACTTCTTCTCGTCGGCCTGCTCGAAAAGTTCCGTGCAGAGGCCGCTCTGCTCGGCCGCCAGATTGATCAACTGCTTGTCATAGACGTGCACGCCCAGACGACGCCCCAGCGCCTCGCCGACGGCTTTGCCGCCGCTGCCGAGCTGACGGCCTATATTGATAACGAACTTATCCTGTTCCATAGTGCAACGGTTTTTATTCATTCACTCTGCGATCGTTTTCGACTTCGGCTCCCGAAACCTCGCCTCTCCCCGCAGCGGCCTTGGCCTTGAACTTCCGGAATTGGCAGAACAGCATGACACCGGCAACCAGCGAAGCCAGGAAATCCGACAGCGGCATCGAACACCATACGCCCCAACTGCCGTCCCAGGGCGTCAGCTCGTCGAAGATGCGGGGCAGGAAAATCAGACCCGGCATCAGGAAAAGCAACTGCCGCGACAACGAAAGGAAGATCGCCTTGCCCGCCATGCCGATACTCTGGAAAAAGTTGGTCGTCACCATCTGGAAACCGATGATCGGGAAGCAGAAGAAGACGATGCGCATACCTTCGGCCGAAAGACGGACCAACTCCGGATCGTCCGTGAAAACCGACACCGCCAGGCGCGGCGCCAATTCGCCGATCAGGAATCCGAGCGTGGTGACGCAGGTAGCGCCGATGATCGTCAATTTCAGCACCCGATCCACCCGGTCGAACTGCCGGGCACCGTAATTATACCCAGCAATGGGCTGCATACCCTGATTGATGCCCATGACGATCATCACGAAGAAGAATCCCAACCGATTGACGATACCGTAAGCACCGATATTGAGATCGCCGCCGTACTCCTTGAGTCCCTTGTTGATCAGAATCACGATGAAACAAGCCGCAAGGTTCATCAAGAAGGGCGACATGCCGATAGCCAGCACATTACGCACGATCTTGCCTTTCAGCCGGTAGATGCCGCGCCGGAAATGCAACAGCTCGTTCCTGTCCGAAAAGATGCGGAACTGCCAGACGAGCGCGAGTATCTGCGCCAGCACGGTCGCAATGGCCGCGCCGCGAATGCCCCAGCCGAAGCCGAAGATGAACAGCGGGTCGAGAATCGCATTGATCGTCACCGTCAGGATCGTGGCGTACATCGCCTTGCGCGGGTGCCCGGCGGCACGCAACACGGCGTTCAGACCCAAATACATGTGTGTAACGACGTTACCCCACAGAATGACGGACATATACTCCCGGGCATAGCCGATCGTCGCATCGCTGGCTCCGAAAAAGTAGAGAATCGGATCGAGAAAAACCAGCGTCAGCAACCCGAAAGAGATTCCGATAATCAGGTTGAGCACCACGACATTCCCCAGAATCCGCTGGGCCGTTTCGTAATCCCGCTGCCCCAGGCGCATCGACACCAGCGTCGCGGCGCCCACACCCACCAACGAACCGAACGCCGCCGCGAGGTTCATCAGCGGGAACGTCAGGGCCAGCCCCGAAATGGCCAGCGCCCCCACGCCGTGCCCGATAAAGATGCTGTCCACCATGTTGTACAGCGACGAGGCGGTCATCGCGATAATGGCCGGCACGGCATATTGAACGAGCAGCTTGCGGATACGCTCGGTTCCCAGCTCCATCGCCGCTCCTTTTACTTCACTCATACACAAGTCCTCCCTTCAATAATCATTCGACGCACGAAACGGCTGCGACGGACTTTCCGCCCCGGCAACCGCCCGCACGATCCAAACACACCGTTCCCGTCCGGAATACACCGAACAGGAACGATCGATTTATCAATACTTTAATTAAAACGACGAAACGCTATTCGATCTCCCAGTCGCAGCCGTCCTTGCGGTCCTTGACCCGGATACCGATGGCCGTAAGCTCGTCCCGGATCTTATCCGACAGCGCCCAATTCTTCTCGGTCTTGGCCGCCTGCCGCAGGTCGAGAAGCATATTCACCAACGGCGTGACCAGATCCTTGCCGCCGGCCGAAGCCGCCTTTTCGTCGCGCAAACCCAGAATATCGAACACATAACGACGGACGATCTCCCGGAGCTTCTCCAGGTCGGCCGCCGTGATCCGCTGCTGCCCCTCGACCAACTGATTGATGATGCGCACCCAATCGAACAGTGCGGAAATCGCCATCGGCGAGTTCAGGTCATCGTCCAACGCTTCGCGGCAGCGGGTTTCGAGCTCCGCAGGATCCACCGTGGATTGCTCCGACGGCTTGATCTTGTCGAGCGCCTCGACAGCCTTCATCAGGCGGTCGAGTCCCTTTTCGGCGGCTTGCAACGCCTCGTTCGAAAAGTCGAGCGTCGAACGGTAGTGGGCCTGTAATACGAAGAAACGGATCGTCATCGGCGAATAAGCCTGCGTCAGCAACTTATGATTGCCCGTGAAAAGCTCCTCGAGCGTGATGAAGTTGCCGAGCGACTTGCCCATCTTCTGACCGTTGATCGTAATCATGTTGTTGTGAATCCAATACTTAGCCGAGTCGTGGCCGAGCGCCGCCGTCGATTGCGCGATCTCGCATTCGTGATGCGGAAACATCAGGTCCATACCGCCGCCGTGGATGTCGAACCGCTGGCCCAGGTATTTGGTGCTCATGGCCGAACACTCCATGTGCCAGCCGGGGAAGCCGTCGCTCCAGGGCGAAGGCCAGCGCATGATATGCTCCGGCGAAGCCTTCTTCCAGAGGGCGAAATCGCACGAATGGCGCTTATCGCCCTGCCCGTCCAGCTCGCGCGTGTTCGTCAGAATATCGTCGAGGTTGCGGCCCGAAAGACGGCCGTAGCTGTATTTCCGGTTGTATTTCTCCACATCGAAATAGACCGACCCGTTCGATTCGTAGGCGAAACCGTTGTCGAGAATCTCCTTCACCATGGCGATCTGCTCGATGATATGGCCGCTGGCGCAGGGTTCGATCGAGGGGGACAGCACGTTCAGCTCGTCCATCGCCCGGTGGTAACGCTCCGTGTAATAGTGCGCCACTTCCATCGGTTCGAGCTGCTCCAGCCGCGCCTTCTTCGAAATCTTGTCCTCACCGTCATCGGCATCGTGCTCCAGATGTCCCACGTCGGTCACGTTGCGCACGTAGCGCACTTTGTAGCCGAGCGACCGGAGATAACGGAACAACAGGTCGAAGGTCACCGCCGGCCGGGCGTGTCCCAGATGCGGATCGCCATATACGGTAGGTCCGCAGACATACATTCCCACATGCGGGGGATTGATCGGCTCGAAGGTTTCCTTGCGGCGGTCGAGCGTGTTGTAAAGGGTCAATTTCGATTCCATAACAAGCAATATCTTCCGAGCCACAAAATTAACATTTTTCCCACAAAAACAGTAAAAACGAAGACAAAGTTTGCAGTTCCGCCATCGTTCGGAGCAACACGCTCCCGACCTGATACCGCATAAACCCCGAATAAAATATGAAGCACCCTGCAAATCAAAAATAAAAATCATTTGCAAATACAAAATATTTTATCTATTTTTCAGATAGATAAAAACACATTTCTCTTCACACACAAAAAACTCCCGGACAGAATCGCTTTTTTAAGACCGGCCTCGTTTC
>ENA-OOZG01001981-OOZG01001981.1-human-gut-metagenome-genome-assembly--contig:-NODE-1981-length-13465-cov-1.899403_pt1 | contig 13465 bp, 17 predicted proteins | sample MGYA00241706_ERZ501384 | MGnify/ENA primary metagenome ERZ501384 (study PRJEB25962, sample SAMEA2042742) | human gut metagenome | biome: human gut; feature: human-associated habitat; material: faeces... | reverse complement strand
AGGAGTGCGAGGAGAAACTGAAGAAGCTGATCGTGGAGATGAAGGCTGAGATTGCGGAAACGAAGAGGTTGAAAGATATGGGCGAAGGCGATGGGCGACCACCAGAGGAGAAAAAAGGCAAACGGGGGGGAAAATGTAAAGTAAAAAGAACCACCGACATGGGTACCGAGTAATCGGCACCTATGTCGGTGGCTCCTGTCAGCCTGGTTAAAAAATCAACCGTATCAAATCATGTGCAATATTATCTCCAGCACGATGGTCGCTTCCGGTTTTGCTTAAAGTTCCCATATAGCGCTGATCTTCACCAAAAACGGCTTTAACATGTTTTCCGTCATCAGATAAAGAGAACCCTATGTCCTCTAATTCTTTTCTGATGGCGGCTGTCATTTTGGAATAACCATGTAAGCACGCCTTGATTCTTTTGCGCTTTTCATCGACGGTATTATCACATTTATTCGCATTCAGCAATGCGGTAAGAATATGTGCTTTTCTCGAATTAGCTTTTGTACTTCTCAGTTCTCGTTCAAGAATTTCAATGAGCATTGACTTTTGTTCAAAAGGATAAAGGTCTTGTTCTTCGCCTAAAACAAGGACAGGAATATCTTCAACTGCGGTTAACTGAATTTCCAACTGTTCGATGGTTATATTTGCAGAGGCCAACTGATCGCTCAATCGCTGAATTTGGCTGTCTTTTTCTGCAAGTAACTCTTCATAAGTCGTTGCTTTAGCTATATCATCAATGAGTCCGCGCTCTACAAACTCAACGATCATCTTAAGAATATCCATGTGGCTTTCACTGTCTACTGCTGAAAAACAGATCATAACTTTTACTTCACTGTCATCTCCATCAAATTTTACTGGCTGATCCAGTGTGATCAGACTACAACCGATCCCAATAGCTCCCTGTTCTGGTCTTGTGTGCGGCATTGCGATTCCATCTGCAATGACAATGTAAGGCCCTAATTCTTTGACAGAAGCAATGATACCATCAACATAAGATTGTTTTGCACATCCTTGTTCTACAAGCATCCCTGCCCCAATTCTAACCGCTTCTTCCCAATCAGAAGCTTTTACCTTCAATTTAACGTTGTCTTTATTTAATACTAGTGATTCCATGATATTTCCTTCCTATTCATTTCTTTCCAAATGACGAATAAAATCATCATAATCTTTATCTTTGATTAATTTTGTAACCCCTTGATCACCAATCAGATATTGATATAATCGTTTAAATACAACTTCCCACATATTGTATTGTGACTTTGGTACATTGAGTAAAAGTACAACCTGCACTTTTTCATTTTCCCAGAGGATTGGTTTCTTTAAGATCATAACGGATACGACTGCCTCTTCAGAGTCATTTGACATTGCATGCGGTATTGCTACCATATTGCCCAGTTCTGTCGTCGACATTTCTTCTCTTTTAAATACGGATTTACTTCCTTCTTTACTGATCAATCCTCGTATCTGCATCTCTCTTGTCATATGTTCAAGAATTTCTTCTTTATTCTTAAATTCCACATCATAGAAAAATAATTCTTTTCGGAAAATCTTTCGATAATCAATTTCACCTTTTTGATCTTCTTTTAAAATATTTCCTATGAACTGAATATCTGTTTCATCCAAAAATAGGTTTATTTTCTTTATTTTGTCAGATTTAAGTTCTGAAAGTTCTGCCGTTGTCAATACAAGATCCACCTGATCGATCAACTCTTGACTTACTTCCTGTTGCGAACATGTTTTGATTACTTCAATCTTATGTCCAAAATTCTGTTCAATCTTTTCTTTGATCAGCATCGCTGTTGCAACTCCTGCATAGCACACGATAATTGCTTTCTTTCTTGGTTTTTTCTCATTAAGCCCTTTTCTTTCCAATGCTGCTCCAAAATGCATCGCCAAGAAACCGATTTCATTTTCTTGTGTCCTAAACTGGAAATTCTCCTCAATGATCTCTCCTGCGATCACTGCAAGTTCAAATGCTAGTGGATACATATTCTTGATCGAATCTAAAAATTCATTTCGAATATTCATGTCAAACCGCATTCTCTGAAGTGCCGCACTCAAGTGCATTGCCAATCCATTAATCAGTTGTTTATCATCGGAAAGATCAATATTTGTCTCTTCCTTGATCTTTATCAGAATTTTTTCAATTTCGTTTTTGTATTCATAATCTTCTTTTGGATCATCAATCAAAAATCTCTGACTTGAGATCAAGTGCTGTGTCAAATAATAAACTTCATTTCCAAGATCTACTTCAAATTCTTTCTGAATTCGTTTGATGATCTCCTGCGCACATTCAAATTCAACTTTCTTTTCAAATGCTTTGATATCATTTTCTTCATATGTCACACTCTTTTGCCTTGCAAAGCGTTTTAACATGATCAGACTATGAATCAAAACGTTCTTAAATGCCAGATCTGTAAGTCTTAAATTATAAACCGAAATTACATCAAGTAAAATTTCTCTTAATTTTTCAATTTCCTGTTCTTTAAAAATACTTTGATAAAATTGATTTTCTTCTATTCCAAAATACCCTTTGCTGTTAAAGATATATTCTGAAATACAATATCGTATCTTCGCCTCATCTCCTACGATCTTCACACCATCTTTCTTTGTGATACTGGTTTTAAGATCGTAAGGTTTTAAAACTTTATCGATATTGCGAAAGTCTTTCTTTAAAGTAGAAGTACTAATGAAAAGTTCTTCTTCCAGATCAAAAAACTCTATTTTTTCTTTTCTTCCATTGAGTGTCGACAGCAATAACTTTGAAATAATATACTTTACTCTGTCTTCTGGCTCTGATGGAATAATATTTTTAAAATCTTTTTCTCTTTTATGCTCTTCCATCTCATTCTGAAATGTTAAAAATTTTTCCTGATCTTCAATCTTTAAATAATATCCTTGTCCAATCTCTGATACAACGCTTGCACCATGATCTTCCAATGCTCTATTTAAATCTTTCATATCATTTCGAATGGTTCTTGAAGACACTCCGATTGCAACTGCAAGATTATCTCCTGTCATACATTCTTTATTTTTCAACAATAATTTCAGAATCTGGATACATCGTTTGTTTGATATTTCCATTACTTTTCTCCTTCTGTACTAAATTATATGCAATATGCACATAAGAATATAGTTCGTCTTTTTCCACTTAAGGCGGAAAAAAAAGACGAAATTTCCGCCTTTTATCTTTAGCTAAAATTTCGTCTTTCACATTATAAGCAAAACGAAGGGAGGAACGTTTGTTCCCCCCCCCCTAAATTTTTTAATTCTGTTGTTTATCAGTCATCTGATCCTTTGAGTAAGTACTCTCCCGGGTACAATAGTCCAAACTTCTCTGTGGCTGTCTTTTCAATAAATTCTTTTGTCTTGATATATTCTTTTTTCTTCTTTAATTCTTTTTTCTTCTCTTCTTGTTTCTTGATCTGGGATTCCACCTGCTGCTGCTCTTTGGCGATCTTCTTTGATTTCTGTCGTAGATTGATATAGGAAAATGCTAAAATGACTACAAATATCAGAACAATGATCATGATGATCTTTGTCCTCTGATCCAGCTTATTTTGTTTCTTTCGTATTGTCACTTTTACCACCTCTTTTTATTTGTTTCTTTAGTGCCATTGTAACTTGTTTTTTTTCTTTTTTCAATTGCCATTTCAGGTTTCTCTTGATATGAATTCCTGGTCTTAAACATACTTTTTCAAATTGCCTTATGATCTTCTTTAGCTTCTCTGTAATATGTATGACAGCCCTCAAAAGGAACTTGCTGCATAATTGATAATATAGAATCATTCCGATCACAATTCCGAGGAAAAAGAATCCTCTTAACTCGCCATCGTTATATGTACAAAGAAATATAAATGCCATCACTGCTGTAAATATTCCAAATCCTATATCTTCTATAAACAAAAACACGCTTTTATGATAGAATACTCTTCGAATTCCACGAATAATATCATATATTGCCTGCAAACATACACCAAATAAAATTGACGCAAGAAAAAATAACAACGGATCGGTTACAGTCTCTTTCATTATTTCAGTAACCTTCCTAATAATCCTTCTTTCTTTCCTGGCTCTTCTATATTAGAGTATAAAAAACTGTCAATCTTTCCCGTAATCTCTACTTCACCCTTCTCAACCAGTAATTTCTTTACATGGAGATTCTTTCCCTTGATCATTAACAGTCCCTGATCTGTGTCAAGAATGATCTCATTAAGATCAAAGGAAACAACATCTTTTACCCCTGTGATCACGCCAAGAGATCGGTTTGATAAGCTGATCTTATGTGCTCTTAAAGGTTGTCTCTCTTCTATCATACTAAACTTCCTCCCAAAATGTTTTATACATCTTATGAACAAAGCTTATAAAACATACCTATAAAAACTTGTACAGATCTGCTGCCTCATCTTTCTTCACTGTCTCTGCTATAGAAACTACTTCTACTGCTGTCTCTCTGTTTCCAAACTGGATATCTATTCTGTCTCCTGGTTTCACATTCGTTCCAGCTTTCGCTGCTTTGCCGTTCACTAGAACTCTTCCTGCACTACAGGCTTCATTCGCAACAGTTCTTCTCTTGATCAGTCTGGATACTTTTAAAAACTTGTCTAAACGCATGATTATGTCTCCTTCTTTCTTCTATGTTATATTGCTGAAATAGATATAGAAAAACTGCCGGATCCATAGAAACCGGCAGTTAATGTAATATCAAATGAACATTCTATTCGTTTACAATATCTTTTAAAGCTTTTCCTGCTTTGAATTTAGGTGCTTTAGAAGCTGCAATGTGCATAACTTCTCCGCTGCGAGGGTTTCTTCCTTCTCTTGCAGCTCTTTCAGATACTTCAAAAGTTCCGAATCCTACTAACTGGATCTTCTCACCTTTCTTTAATTCTTCTGCAACTACATCTGTAAAAGCTTTTAATGCCTTTTCTGCATCTTTTTTAGACAATTCTGTTTTCTTTGCAATTGCTGCAACTAATTCTGTCTTGTTCATTAAATTTTCCTCCTAATCTCAACTCAAACATAATTGTATATGTCTTTGAATTTGCATAAGATAATTCTATAGGCTTTCCTCATCTAAGTCAAGTAAAAACTTCAAATAAACCACGTTTTTATGCTGTTTTCAGGCTTTTTCTTTCGCTTTTTTATGGAACTGTGTTATAATGTGTGAAAACGACAAAAATCAATGATTAAGTGTCTGACAAATCTAAAAATTAAGAAAGAGGATAAATATGATTCAATTAGGAAAATTTCAAGATTTATATATTGTGAAGAAAAAGGAGTTTGGTGTTTATGTCAATGACCAAAAGGATGTAACAGACGGAAGTATCCTTCTTCCTGCCAAACAAGTTCCAGATGATGCAAGGATCGGTGATCAGATTTCATGTTTTGTTTATAAGGACTCTGAGGATCGCCCAATTGCTACCGTTCATATTCCAAAGATCACATTAGGTGCGATCCGCCCTCTACGTGTCAAAGAAGTTAGCAAGATTGGTGCTTTCCTTGACTGGGGACTAGAAAAAGATCTGTTTCTTCCATTTAAAGAACAGTTAGGACATATCCGTCCAAATAAAGAATATCTGGTTTCTCTTTATATTGATAAGAGTGATCGTCTTTGTGCAACAATGAAGATTGGTAAATTATTATCGACAGATCATCATTTTAAAGTCAACGATTGGGTGCATGCCACTGTTTATAATATCAACCCTGATCATGGTGCTTTTGTTGCTGTAGAAGATCAGTTCCTTGGACGTATCCCAAAACGCGAGATTCACAATAAAATCGTAATTGGTGAACAGCTTAACCTTCGTGTTACAAAAGTGAATGAAGATGGTAAATTATCCCTAAGCCCTCATGAGAAAGCTTACCTTCAGATTGATCGTGATGCGAAATTAATCATGGATACCATTGAAAGCTATGATGGCCGTCTTCCATTTAATGATAAGGCGAGACCTGCTACGATCGAACGTGAGCTTGGACTTAGCAAGGCTGCTTTTAAACGTGCAGTTGGACGCCTGTTAAAGGACGGACTGATCACGATCACAGACAATGGAATCTTAAAAAAATAGCGAGGTAACTCCATGAAATATATCAAATCCGCTGGCTGCTTCAGCCTGTTTTATGTGATCTTGTATTTTATACTTTCCACTGGAATGGGGATTTTTATTACCAACACATATCTTTTTACTACTTTATTTTATGGTATTTTACTCATTGCCGCTTTTCTTTATCTTAAGATCTGTGGAGATGATACAAAGAAGACATTACGAATGTATAAGATCCATATTGGTTCATTTTTTCTCGTGATCCTTCTTGCCTTTACGATCCGTCCAGTTGCAGGGTTTATTACTATGATCGCCAATTTGTTTTTTCAAGATGTTACAACCAACACTATGACACAGAAAGTGATGCAGAGTCTTGGATTATCAGTTTTTACAACCGCTTTTCTTCCAGGTCTTGTGGAAGAGATACTGTTCCGTGGAGTACTTTATTCCAGACTGCGAAAAGCTAATCCCATCAAAGGAATCTTATTATCTGCTTTGCTTTTTGGTATAGCTCATATGAACTTTCAGCAGTTTTCCTATGCATTCTTTTTGGGTATCGTATTTGGATGCTTATTAGAAGCAACAGATTCCATTTTTGCAACCATAACTGCTCACATGATTTTTAATGGATCTTCCATCCTTTTAACTTATGCAATATCAAAAGTTTCACTTTTTGGTGTAAACAATCTTGATACTGCAAATACAGTAACGGTATCTTCGATCATTGCATCCATTCCTGTTGCATTGATCGGACTTATTCTTAGTATCTTTCTGCTCGTTGCGATTGCTTATCTGAATGAACGGCTCGGCTATATAAAAACATGGTTTCAGAAAGATATCCGACAGACCTGGCCAAAGAAACGTGTTACAAACATCTCTTTCTGGGCTGCATTTATTGTTTGTTTTCTCTTTTCGATCATGATGGAGATTACATCATCTTTTCTTTAAACCAAAAGAACTTCAGAATATGTTATTTCTTTCATATTCTGAAGTTCTTTTATTCTTTGTAATTCTTGTCTACCAGATAATAATTCAGATCACAATACCCCATTCCTGTATTAGCCCCATTTATAACAGCTCTGCTTGTATACTGCCACATATCATAAGAAAATGGGATTGCTGGTGCGGATGCTTTCGTATAATGTGCCACCCAGATCTTATATTCTCTGATCTTACTATATTCAAAATAATTTCGAAGTGCTGAAGCTCCTGAATAAACCATAGGCTCAAATCCTGCTTTCTTTATCTCATCACAAAATGTTGTCGTGACTGCTGTCACATTACGTCTTCCTGTCTGAAATACCGCTTCTTCTTCGATATCAAATGCCACTGGGAGATCTAAATCTGTCGGATCGATTCCCTGCTCTTTGAGGAGTTTTAAGCAGTGTCTGGCTTCTTTTTTTGCATCACTGGTTGTCTTCGCATAAGAATAATAATAAACGCCTCTGTGAATTGATGCATATCCTGCATTGCGGAAATTGGTATCAAATTTACTGTCTTTCCTTCCTGCTCTCTTCTCATTCATCCCTGAACCGATCTTGATCATCGCATGATTGATATTATGGTCTTTGACCTTCTTCCAATTGACTGTCCCGTTATAGGATGATATGTCGATCACCTTGATCCGGCCTTTTTCTACTTGTGTCTTGATCGGCAGACCGATATTCTGTACGATCCATATAAAGATCACTGCAAAAAAGATTAAAACTCCACAGATCATCTTTAATTCTTTTTTATTCTTCTTTGTTAGTTTCATTTTTTTCATCTTGATCTAACACTTTCTATCATCCTTGTCATTCTTCCACTGCATGTACATATGTCCTATTATCATCTCTTTCATAACTGCATGTCACAAATGTATAAATACGATCGATCTTCTTATCATCCAGCTTAATCGATGGTTCACTCATTCTCCGAATCTTTGTGATATATTCTTTCTTCTGCGTTTCATTTGCAAATGTGATCGGCATCTGATCCTGTGCTTTCACCGCATAAGCACTGATCACTTTCAAATGCATTGTCTTCTTTGGAGTATATAAAATGATCACATGATGTTTCTTTAGAAAGGATTCTTCTCTGAATTTTAGCAGCTTGGCAAACATCGTTCCATTTTTCATATGGTGTCCATAAATGATATTATTATCTGAGATAAACGACTTATCACATCCGTGATCTAAAAAGATCGTCCCTGAACTGCTTTTTTTCTTATTGTAATCCATATGAAGATATTCTTCGTTATCTTTACCTTGAACGATCGGATAATCAATTCCTGTCCCCTTTGCGTAAACCCAGCCAACAATGTCTGGATTCTTTGCCCGAAGTTTATCAAAATCAATCGTTCTATCTCCATTTGTCTTCTTTACATTGTCTTTTTTTATCTTTTCATAAGTATCTTTCGCTTCTTTATAAGATTTATAATATCCATACAGCTTATAGGCGCTAATGCAAAATACTGCAATACAGAGCAAGAGAAAGATATGATATAGTATCTTTTTCATAACCACGATTCTCCCTTTTCTTTTACTATAACAGAAAAAGTATCTGATTTCATTGATTGAAACCAAATACTTTCTTAATTTTTTATGATTGATTTAATTTTAAAGCTCTACTTCATCTCTTACTCGAAATACGCATCTTCTCTCGATGACTCCGATCTCTTCGAGTGTTGTCATCATGCGGTATACTGTTGCCATTCCAATGGAAGAATCTCGTTTGACTGCTTCGTAATAGATCTCTTTGCAGCATTCCCATTCTCCATTCAAGATAACATCTAGTAGAATCTTTCTCTGTTGTGTGATTCTCTTACCACTTTGTTGTAAAGCCTTCTCTACTTGTTCTTGGCACATGCTGTTCTCCACCTTGCCTTGCTGTTGTATGCATGACTGCGGGATAAAGTCTATGGCATGACACTTTATCTCGCATTCATACTACATAAATGATTATACTATATAAAGGTCGTTTTGATGAGTTAGTCTCATCTAATTACATATATAAGGTTAGCATTACCTAACCATTTTGTCAATAGTTTTTCTTAATTTTTTTATTTTTTCACGGTATTTTTTCTCATGTGCTTCCATTGAAAATACACACTGTTTATGATACAATGATAACCAAAATAAACATATCTTGTAGACTAGATATACAATTATTAGTAAGGAGGAATCTTTTTGAAAATACAAGAATCCGCTGAAAATTATTTGGAAGCTATTTTAATTTTGAAACAAAACAAAGGGTCTGTAAGATCCATTGATATTGCTCATTATTTGAATTTCTCTAAACCAAGTGTCAGTATTGCTATGAAAAATCTTCGTAATTCTGATATGATCACCGTTGATTCTGATGGTTTCATCTCTTTAACTGAAGCTGGTCATAAGATTGCTGATACGATTTTTGAGCGCCATACTGTTTTATCTAACATGCTGATCAAACTTGGAGTTCCTGCAGAGATTGCAGCTGAAGATGCCTGCCGTATGGAACATGTAATCAGCCCTGAAAGCTTTCATGCGATCAAAGCACATCTGAATTCTGAAGAACATATTAAAGCTCTCAGCAATCAAAACAAATAATTTGAAACAAAAGCACTTTTTTCTGTATATTACAGATCTTAAAAGTGCTTTTTTGTTTTCTACTGGTTTCGATAACTTCTTCTACAACACCGTTCTTTATGAAAGTGATATGACTTCATATCCTGCATCTTCTACTGCTTTTCTAAGCTCAATATTACTTAATTCACGATCATATGAAATAATTGCTTCTTTATCTTTTAAAGATACTTTTGCCGAAGCTCCAGGAACTTTATTGATCGCATTTGTCACATTGTTGACACAGTGTTCACAAGTCATACCTTTGATCTTCATTGTTTTCGTTCCCATCACGGGACCATCTAAATGTTTTTCTTTTACTTTCTTTACAGTACCCGATCCGCCGCCACAGCAAGGACTTTCCCCATGCATATGTTTCTTTGTCTGTTTGATCGCAAAAACTGCGATAACAATAAGGATGAGTACAATAATAATATCTGCCATTTTATGATACCTCTTTTTACTTTACATTATTTATTTAGTAATTTACGGATCAGTTTATAAAGCTGGTATCCGATCACCCCGATAAGATATAATCCAATAAAGATTGCAAATGCATAAAACATAGAACCTGTTGAATTTCCCATTGCTGATTACCTTCCTTTTTTCTTGACTGATGAATCCTTCACCTGAAAACTGCTGCATCCTGAGCAGCCTGCACAGTTGCCTCCACATCCGCCTTGTTTCTTCTTCTGCACCTGTTTATAAATAACAAATGCGCAATATGCAATAATCAATAACAATATGATAATACTTACTGGATTCATAATCGTCCCTCCTTTATATCATATCTTTTTTATATGAAATTTGATAAGCAAGAAGCCGGATGTTTACACATCCAGCCCCTCTATTATATACCATTTCGACTACGCCTGAACAGATCTCTTTGAATATACTTTCTGATCTTTGTATGGATCTGGTCTGAATAGCAGGAATAACATTACAAGCAATAACACGATACCTACTGCTGTTCCTACTGTAAATGCTCCACCTGTTGCAAATGTACCGATCTGATATACGATCAGCGTTACAACATAAGAAAAAATATTCTGGAAAAGAATCGCAAACCAGAACCATTTTCTAGACTGCATTTCTTTTGCCATTGTAGAGATTGCTGCTAAACATGGAGAGTCTAACAGGTTAAACAGTAAGAATGAAAATGCTGCTACAGCACTTGGGAACCAAGTTCTTACTGCTTCTGCTACTGTGACAGCATCTTCTGATGCATCTCCAGTTACGTTTGCAAGTACACCCATTGTTGATACGATAGACTCTTTTGCTGAGAATCCTGATAAAGAAGCTGCAACAGCTTTCCAGTTGTCAAATCCAAGTGGTGCAAAGATTGGTGCGATCGCTCCACCGATAACTGCTAATAAACTGTTTCCTGGATCTTCAACAGCTCCGAATGAACCATTGACGAATCCATATCCACTTAAGAACCACATAACAACACAAGCTAAGAACAGGATTGTTCCGGCTTTGATGATGAATCCTTTTAATCTTTCCCATACATGAAGTAATACTGTCTTAGCAGATGGGATATGATACTGTGGAAGTTCCATTACGAATGGAGCTGGCTTTCCAGAGAATGGTTTTGTCTTCTTTAAGATGATTGCTGCAACTAATACGGCTACGATACCAATGAAGTACATACATGGTGCCATTAATCCACCTGCTTCATAACTTCCTGTTGCATAACTTGTCATAACACCACCCATCATAGCGATAACTGGAAGTTTCGCTCCACATGGAATGAATGTTGCTGTCATAATTGTCAGTCGTCTGTCGTTGTCTTGTTCGATCGTCTTAGATGCCATGATACCAGGAATTCCACATCCTGAAGAAATCAGTAATGGAATGAAGGATTTACCTGATAATCCGAAGTGGCGGAATACACGGTCCATTACGAACGCAATACGTACCATATATCCACAGTCTTCTAAGATAGACAGGAATAAGAATAAGATTGCCATCTGAGGAACGAATCCAAGGACAGCTCCTAAACCACCAATGATACCATTAACGATCAGATCCTGGATTGCTGCGCTTGCACCGATTCCTTTTAAGAAGCTTTGAGCGGCTGGCTGGATCATCTCAGCTACAAATGTATCATTTGTCCAGTCTGTTACTAATGTACCGATCGTTGTTACAGAAATATAGTATACAACAAACATGATCGCGATAAAGATTGGGATACCTAAGATACGGTTTGTCACAATACGGTCGATCTTATCAGAAATCGTTAATTTTCCTCCGCTCTTCTTCACTGTAGTGGAAACGATCTTCTGAATGAACTGATAACGTCCATCTGTTACGATACTTTCCATATCATCGTCTTCGGCTTTTTCAATCTTTGTTCTGTTATCTTCTATAACTTTTGCACCATTTCCTGAAAGTGCTACGCTCTCTGCGACTTTGCTGTCATTTTCCAGGAATTTTACTGCATACCATCTTCTCTTATCTTCAGAAATAGATGATGGAAGTACATTTTTAACTTCAGCGATCGCTGCTTCTACATCTTTAGAGAAAATCTCTTTTGGCAGATCTACGGTATTCTTCTTCGCAACTTTGATTGCTTCTTCCACTACTTCGTCAAGACCTTTTCCTTTTAATGCAGATGTCTCAACAATTGGACAGTTTAATAACATAGAAAGACGTTCCACATCAATTTTGATCCCACGTTTTTCTAATAAATCTGCCATATTTAAAGCGATGACAACTGGTACACCAGTTTCGATCAGCTGTGTTGTCAGATATAAGTTTCTCTCGATGTTAGTTGCATCAACTAAGTCGATGATAACATCTGGATTTTCATTTAATAAGAAGTCTCGGCTGACTACTTCTTCTAATGTATATGGTGAAAGAGAATAGATACCTGGAAGGTCAGTGATCGTGATGTCTTCCCCTTTTCTCTTTCCTTTTAATTTACCTTCTTTTTTTTCTACGGTAACACCTGGCCAGTTACCAACATACTGGTTAGCTCCGGTCAGGGCATTGAACATGGTAGTTTTACCACAGTTCGGGTTACCCGCAAGTGCGATATTAATAGCCATTTCTTTTTTACCTCCCTGGGGAATTGCTTCCCTATTAAATAATAGCTTTTCTTGATATTAGATATTACTAACTTTTATTAGATACTACTAACTCTTATGTATTAAGCTTCTTTAACTAATACACACTGAGCATCATTCTTTCTTACAGAAAGTTCGTATCCTCTGACTGTAATTTCAACAGGATCTCCAAGAGGAGCAACTTTTCTAATATATAATTCTACCCCTTTAGTGATACCCATATCCATAATACGTCTTTTGTAAGCTCCATCACCTTCAATTTTCTTAACAGTGACAGTGCTACCAACTTCTACTTCATTAAGTTTCACAACACTTCCCCCTTTTCTACACCATGATACGTTTTGCCATATCTTCATTAATAGCAACGCGAGAATCCTTGATATTAACAATCACATTTCCCCCGATTGCCGAAACAACAACAACTTCAGCACCAACAACAAAACCAAGATTATTTAAAAATCTTCTCGTTTCTTCGTTACCACCAATTCTTTTGATTTCACCGGTTTCTCCTATGTTTAACATTGTTAACGGCATCTTACTTACCTCCTCAAGAATTTGTCCTCGCTAACCACATTAGGTTATGCTAATTTGATTAGTATTTGCTAACTATAAGACATAAAATATAGTTAGACTTCTCTAACTTCAAATAGAATATACTGCATTTCGTTATCAATGTCAACCCTCTTTCTTGATTTAGCAAAGTGATTTCATTGCTTATCTTGTTAAAAATATGGTATAATATGCAAAGAGGTGATTCACATGAACT
>ENA-OOZG01001980-OOZG01001980.1-human-gut-metagenome-genome-assembly--contig:-NODE-1980-length-13465-cov-2.112006_pt1 | contig 13465 bp, 9 predicted proteins | sample MGYA00241706_ERZ501384 | MGnify/ENA primary metagenome ERZ501384 (study PRJEB25962, sample SAMEA2042742) | human gut metagenome | biome: human gut; feature: human-associated habitat; material: faeces... | reverse complement strand
GGTGCTTCTATGCAGACAAGTGAAAATGCACTTGCGCTGGCACATCAGTATCCGGCAGTTTATGCGGCTGTCGGTGTCCATCCGGACGAGGTCGGCGAGTTGAACGATGATGCGCTGGCGCGTCTGGAGGAAATGTGTCACGATCCGAAAGTGGTTGCTGTCGGTGAGATCGGTCTTGATTACCACTGGGATGTGGAGCCGAGAGAGGTTCAACAGAAGTGGTTCATCAGACAGCTTGATCTGGCGAGAAAGGTCGGGCTTCCGGTAAATATCCACAGTCGTGATGCGTCGGAAGATACATTTCGTATTATAAAGGAGCACGCATCGGATCTGACCGGAATTATTCACTGTTTTTCCGGTTCAAAAGAGCTGGCGGCTGAGTATGTGAAACTGGGATATTATATCGGAGTCGGTGGTGTCGTCACTTTTAAAAATGGAAAGAAACTAAAAAGTGTCGTGGAAGCAATACCACTGACATCGATTGTACTGGAAACGGATTGCCCGTACCTGGCACCGGAGCCGAACCGCGGCAAGCGAAATGAATCTGCATATATCCAGTATGTGGCAGAGGAGATCGCCCGGCTGAAAGGAATTTCTGTGGAGGAGGTTCTTACACAGACTGAGATAAATGCGAAGCAGGTATATCAGCTGCGGGCATTATCATAAATTAAAAATATGTGAAGTGATATGTCGGAAATTTCATACAATCTTAATAACATTTTTTATCGACATAGTGTATAATATCTTTAATGGCAACAGTGCCGGTACGAGGAGGATAATCCTTCCAGTACCGGCACTTGAGCCAAATGAACATAAAGTGCTGTTTGTTCATCTGGCTTATGGTTTGATGGAATGAAGGAGTAATAGAAAGAAGCATGAGTAAACCAACACTTGGAAATCCACAAAATACAATTGAAATATTGCAAAAGTATCATTTTAATTTTCAGAAGAAATTCGGACAGAATTTCCTGATTGACACGCATGTGCTTGAGAAGATTATCAGTGCGGCCGGAATTACAAAAGATGACATGGTTCTGGAGATTGGACCGGGAATCGGTACCATGACCCAATATCTGGCTGAGGCGGCAGGAAAGGTAGCTGCCGTGGAGATTGATAAGAATCTGATCCCGATTTTGGAAGATACCCTCAGCGAGTATGACAATGTCATGGTGATCAATGATGATGTTCTGAAAGTAGATATCCGTGGTCTTGTGGAGAAGGAGAACGGCGGACGTCCGGTGAAGGTGGTTGCGAATCTTCCGTATTACATTACGACTCCGATCATTATGGGGCTGTTCGAAGGAAATGTCCCGGTTGAAAGTATTACGGTCATGGTGCAGAAGGAAGTTGCAGACCGTATGCAGACCGGACCGGGAAACAAGGATTACGGAGCATTGTCACTGGCTGTCCAGTACTATGCAGATCCGTATATAGTGGCAAATGTACCTCCGAACTGCTTTATGCCAAGACCGAAGGTTGGTTCCGCAGTCATTCGTCTTACAAGACATGCGGCTCCTCCGGTGAAAGTGGACAATGAGAAGTGGATGTTTGATATTATCCGAGCATCCTTCAACCAGAGAAGAAAGACACTGGCAAATGGATTGTCTAATTCTGACAAGATTGATTTGCCGAAAGATGTGATTACAGAAGCAATCGCAAAGCTTGGCAAAGTAGAAAGTGTTCGCGGTGAATCATTATCGCTGGAAGAATTTGCTGCGCTTAGCAACGACTTGTGGGAAAAGAAAGGGAGATGATTTATGGTAGGAAAGACAGTGAATAAAAGCGTAGACCGTGCATTATTTGAGATTACTCCGGAGATTCAGCATTTTGCAGGATTGTGTGAGAAGAATAATGCCATTGATAAAGAGCTGTATACTAAGTACGAAGTAAAAAGAGGACTCCGTGACCTGAACGGAAAAGGTGTGCTTGCAGGACTGACCAATATTTCCGATGTATGTGCCAAGAAGATTGTGAATGGCGAAGAGGTTCCATGTGCCGGCAATCTTTATTACAGGGGTTACAATATCAAAGATCTGGTTGGCGGTTTCTTGAAAGAAGATCATTTTGGATTCGAAGAGATTGCTTATCTGCTTTTATTTGGTGAACTTCCGAATAGTTCTGAACTTGAGATGTTTCATGAAACTCTGGTGGAGAGAAGAACGCTTCCGCCGAATTTTGTGCGTGACGTTATCATGAAGGCTCCGAGCGGCGACATGATGAACAGTCTGTCCAGAGAAATCCTGAATCTCTATTCCTACGATAATAAAGCAGACGATACGACCATCTCGAACGTACTGAGACAGTGTCTGAACCTGATCAGCCAGTTTCCGATGCTAATGGTCTATAGTTATCATGCATATAACTTCCGCATGGGAGAAGACCTGTATATTTATGCACCACAGCCGAATCTGTCCACAGCTGAGAACATTCTGATGATGCTCCGCGAGGATAAGAAATATACGAAGCTTGAGGCAAGGATCCTGGACATGGCACTGGTGCTCCACATGGATCACGGCGGTGGTAATAACTCAACATTTACCACTCACGTAGTTACGTCCTCAGGAACAGATACGTACTCTACAATGTCCGCAGCGATGGCATCTCTTAAGGGACCGAAGCATGGCGGTGCCAATATCAAAGTAACGCAGATGTTCGCAGACATGAAGGAAAAAATTTCCGACTGGACGGACGAAGACGAAGTACATCAGTATCTGGAAGACCTTTTGGATAAGAAAGCATTTGACCAGAAAGGTCTGATTTATGGCATGGGTCATGCGATTTATTCTGTATCCGATCCGCGTGCGGAGATTTTCAAGCAATTCGTAGAGCAGCTTGCGAAAGAAAAAGGACGGGAAGAAGAGTACGCACTGTATGCCATGGTAGAGCGCATGGCTCCACAGGTCATCGGCGAAAAGCGTAAAATTTACAAAGGTGTAAATGCAAATGTGGACTTTTACAGTGGTCTTGTGTATAGTATGCTGGATCTTCCGGCATCTCTTTACACTCCGATTTTTGCGGCGGCCCGTATTGTAGGCTGGAGCGCCCACAGACTGGAAGAGCTCAAGAATGTAGATAAGATTATCCGACCGGCTTATAAGCCGTTGTCTCCATACCGTGAGTATGTGAAGATGGAAGATCGTTAGTCTCCGGTAAAAAAATAAAACCCTGCAGCGGCCCGAAGCTTGCGGGGTTTTACTTTGTTTTTGATAATAAAATTCCGTTTCTTTTACTTAGGATCATACAGCCTGAAGAACTGATTTGTTACGGCTTAGATAGGCGACAAGGATGTCGAAAAATTCACCGGCCGTTGGACGGACATGTAATGGCCGGAACGAGTAGGACTGAAGCTGATCGTAACCATTTTCCCAACAGACTCTTATAACAGTGCGGATATCACGTTCAACACTTCCGACTGTCGTCTTATACTTTCTGGCAATCTCCGGATAAAGCTGTTTACTGATAGCAAGCAGATATTCCTCGTCTGTCAGACATAATTCAATCCCATAACTTAGATAGCGATATCCCCTATATGTAGCACCTACTCCAAGGGTACGGATTACATAGTCAATGTCGTGAGTGTACATAGAAAACTCCCCCTTTACAAACTAGAAATTATGAAGTCTAAGTAAGTTTTATCTTTTGGTATTTTATCAAAATTTGTTGAAAATAAAGGGTCTTAGATTTCGTTTACATTATTTTAGACATTTTTCGACGTTATTCTTGAAAATATTCATCATTTCTTAAGAAATCCATTCCTATGTCTTAAATTTTATTTGCTAATCTTGTATAGTAGATATGAGAGGTGAAATGAGATGGCAAAAATATTAGTATGTGATGATGATAAAGAGATTGTAGAGGCGATCGAGATATATCTGACCCAGGATGGACATCAGGTTCTGGAAGCTTACGATGGAATCGAGGCAGTGGAGATCTTGAAAAAAGAAAGTGTAGATCTTCTGATCATGGATATCATGATGCCGAGAATGGACGGAATCAGGGCAACTTTAAAAATTCGCGAGAAGCACAATATTCCGATTATTATTCTGTCTGCGAAATCCGAGGATGCGGACAAGATATTGGGACTTAATATCGGAGCTGATGATTATATAACGAAACCATTTAATCCGCTGGAGCTGGTTGCCCGTGTGAAATCACATTTGCGCAGATATATGCAGCTTGGAAGCACGGCGATAAAGGAGAGCGAGGCAATCTATACAGTCGGCGGACTGGCGATCAACGATGATCTGAAAGAAGTGACAGTAGATGGCGAGCCGGTGAAGCTTACCCCGATTGAGTACAACATTTTGCTGCTGCTTGTAAAGCATCAGGGCAAAGTATTTTCTATTGACCAGATATATGAAAATATCTGGAATGAAAATGCGGTGGGTGTTGATAATACAGTGGCAGTGCATATTCGTCATATCCGTGAGAAGATTGAGATCAACCCGAAAGAACCAAGATATCTGAAAGTCGTGTGGGGCGTAGGGTATAAGATCGAGAAGCAGTAAAAGCAGGTCGGGGTAAGACCAGCAAGAAAAAGCTAACAGAAGGGAGACGTTATGGAAAAGATATGGCATAAGAAAAAAAAGACCAGAATTTTGTTGATCATAATTGCAAATGTTATGGTTATTTCGATGATGCTCGGCGTTATGAGCATCATGTCTTACGCAGAACTTTTCGATGACCTTATAACAGGAAAACTTACGCAGAGCTATGAAGATTCCTATGACTTTGATACAGAGCTTATGAATAGTGCGTATCAAGTGATGTCCGGCATTGACAGTGAGCAGATGTTTGAGACAGATGGAAAGATTGACGAGGATAAGCTGGTCGATATTCAGGTATATAACAATAGTGAGACGATCAGTGGTCAGAATGAAAGCGGTCTTTCATATCGATTGGGAGATTTGTTGAATTGGTATCAGAAATTGATCTACAGTGAGAGTACCAGTTATGTCGGAGATACAAACACGGATTCAGCAGAATTAGAAGGCAACGACGCAGAAGATCTGAAGGCTCCGATCGTTTGTAAATTATCAGATGGAAGTTATCATTACTATAGCCAGAATGATTTTAATGAAAAGGTGTTAAATGGTGAATTAAAATTTGTAATGACAGATGGAATAGGTGCGGAGACATCGGAGCAGATCTTAGATGAGCTGGAAAATGTGGATATATCAGATAGAAATGAAATGACGGAAGAGGAAAAGAATTTTCGGGGAATCGAAGATGCAGAGGGAACTATGCTCTATGTAGATTGCTGGAAATATGATGGAGTGTTATTCCGTGAGGAGGCAGCTCCACTGGAAGCAGAAAATCTCTTGCAGATAGTTAACGAGAATTCCAACTGGAATGGCAGGCTCAATGAAGCTTATAATATGCTGGAAAGCTGTATTTATCAGATTGGAGAGCGCTATGCAAATTATGAGAGCCTGACAGAGCAGTATAAAGAAGGAGATAGTAATTTTTTCTATTATTATTTAGATTTAAAGAGTGGAAAAGTCGTCACAAATCGGGAGGAGCTGGGGCAGGAAAATAATATTAATGATGTTGCTAAAAGTGTTCGTAAGATGGGGAAATATGTCATAGTAAAATCAAAACTGTCAGAGTTTGAGACGAATATTCAGGAAGCAGATGCAGAACTATGGCAGTCACAGACCGTTTATCTGAGTAATGCAGATAAAGGAGAGTTTGTGTTTATGACAGGTGTGGATACGAAGTATCCTGTGAAAGATAGTTATTATAAAAATGCACATTTTTATGAAAAGTATAGTCCGTTTGTCCGAGGAGTCAGTGCAGGAATGATTTTGGCGTTTTTAATATTTTTTGCCAGTGTAGTATGGCTTGTTGTAATCGCAGGTCGAACGGAAAGAGATGGAGAACTGCATTTATATAAATTTGACAGATGTAAGACAGAAATCGGAGCTGCAACAGTTATATTTGCATGGTTCGTACCGTCACTATTGACCGTGCTTTTCATGGGAGCTGCAGGAATTATCTCCCAGAAAACATTTGCAGTAGGAAATGGTATTCTTTCTTACGAAACATTTTTTGGAATGATTGGATTCGGAGGACTTGCAGTCTATACATGTAATATGTTTCTCGTTGGTATTTTGAGTCTGGCCAGAAGAATAAAAGCAGGAATTGCATGGAAGAACAGTTTTCTGTACAGTGTCGTAGAGTTTGTGAAATTATTGATTCGAAATGCCAGACACATAGCAAAAATAATTGTTTTATATCTTGCGTATGCAGCAGTACATTGGGTGGCATATCTGGCATCAGGCTGGCCAAGTGCATTTTGGTCATTCGTGATTTTCATTGTGCAGACAGCAGGATTTGTAATCCTTGTCAACTGGGCAGTCGGACGACAGAAAATTAAAGAAGGTATTGAGAAAATCAGTGAAGGTGAGCTGGATTACAAGATTGATCTCGAAGATATACATGGAGAACAACGCAAGATTGCAGAACAAGTCAATTCTATCGGAAGCGGACTTGATGCGGCAGTCGAGAAGAATATGAAAAGTGAGCGGTTAAAGACAGATCTGATTACAAATGTATCTCACGATATCAAGACGCCGCTGACCTCCATTATTAATTATGTAAATCTCTTGAAACAAGAAAAATTTGATGATCCGAAGATTCAAAGATATATTGAAGTTCTGGAAGAAAAATCTCAGAGACTGAAGACTTTGACAGAAGATGTTGTAGAGGCATCAAAAGTCAGCTCAGGTAATATTTCTCTCGAGTTTATGAATATCAATATGATAGAACTCATCCAGCAGACGAGCGGAGAATTTGAAGAAAAATTCCAGGCCAGAAATCTGACACAAATTATGAACCTCCCGGAAGAAGATGCGATTGTTCGGGTAGACGGAATAAGAATGTGGCGCGTGCTTGCAAATATTTATAATAATGCTGCAAAATATGCTATGGAAGGAACACGCATCTATGCAGATCTGCAGACACTGGACGGAAAAGTAATCTTCAGTCTGAAAAACATATCTGAGCAGCCACTTAACATTTCCTCGGCAGAAGAACTGACTGAACGATTCATCCGCGGCGACCTGTCACGAAGTACCGAAGGAAGCGGACTTGGATTGTCTATTGCGAAGACATTGACCACAATGATGGGTGGAACATTTGATTTGTATCTGGACGGTGATCTATTCAAAGTCGTGATTATATTTGATAAAATAGATTGATAAATTTTTAGTTAGGGACGTAGCATTTTGCAAAAGTACTACGTCTCTAACTTTAATTTGCCTTGTCCCCAATCAACTTTTACCCTGTCCCAAATTGACTTTTTCCCGTACCGCTAGTACAATATTACTACTATGAATGAATTAAAAAATATATTAAAACAAAATTTAAATGACAATTTTATATCGGCGGTTTTGAGTAATCCAAGAGATGAGAAGCTGGCGTCAAAGGTTAAGGTACGCCCGGTGCTCATGAAAGATACAAGAGTCTATCAGATGGAGACGTTTCGTGGGAATCAGGCATTTCATGAGAATTTAAGTGCGGATGAGGCGTGCGAAAAGATGCTGGAGGCTATGGAGAATATGAAGCAGATGCAGCTTGTGACGGCGGATGCGGAATTTTCTGTGCTTATCAGCAAGAAGGGAAAGGTTACAATTAAGAAGAAGCAGAAAAAAGCAAAGATGCGCCTGCTGGATCTGAATCATAACCGGAAGAAACAATATATCCTGCAGGAAGGTGTACCGGTTCCGTTTTTACAGGATCTTGGTGTTATGACGGAGGAAGGAAAGATTGTGCATGCAAGGTTCGACAAGTTCCGGCAGATCAACCGGTTCCTGGAATTTATCGAGGATATATTGCCGGAGCTTGATAAGGGAAGAGAACTTACAATCCTGGATTTTGGCTGTGGTAAATCTTATCTCACATTTGCCATGTATTATTATCTGCATGAATTGAAAGAATATGACATAAGAATCATAGGACTGGATCTGAAGAAAGATGTGATCCGTCATTGTAATGAATTAAGTGAAAAATATGGCTATGAAAAGCTGAGATTTCTGAAGGGTGACATTGCGGATTATACCGGTGTCAATAAGGTAGATATGGTGGTAACCCTGCATGCCTGCGATACCGCAACCGATTATGCGTTGGCAAAAGCCGTGGGATGGGATGCGAAAGTGATCTTATCGGTACCATGCTGCCAGCATGAACTGAACCGTCAGATAAAAAATGAGATATTAGAACCAATATTAAAATACGGGCTTCTGAAAGAACGTATGGCAGCACTTATCACAGATGGCTTAAGAGCACAGTATCTGGAGCGTGCGGGGTATGAAGCGCAGATACTGGAATTTATAGATATGGAGCATACACCAAAGAATATCCTGATACGTGCAGTAAAAAAGCGGCATGCCAAAGAAGACAATAATATAGAGGCATCCATCAAGAGATGTGAAGCAGCACTCCGGGTATCACCGACACTGGGACGTCTGTTGGACGGGTTCGCCACGGAGTCCGCAAATTCAGAGAAAGATCATCCGGAGAAAGAGGATAAAGAGGGAGTATAAATGACATTGACTTTAAAAAAAAGGTTAAAGAATGCAGGAATCCTGACTGCAGTATTTATCGTGGCTGTCATTATATTCAGCTACGTGACAAATAAGGGGAATGACAATATGACGGCCGATATGGGAGCCGCAACATTTCCACAGATATCATTTTCTTATGGAGAATATAAGATCAATACACTGACAGGTTATGCAAAACGCATGGATATATCCTCTATGCACAACACGATCACACCGGTAGCGAACCAGAGCCTGGATGTAAACGTAGAAGCATATGGGAATAAATTCACGGGAGCCAGCTACAAAGTCTATACGATGGACGGTACAAGCCAGCTGGAACATAAGAAGATTAAAAAGGTGGGAAAAGGATTTACCCTGGATCTGAGCGGGAAAAAAGTACTGGATGAAGAGCGGATCCTGGAAGTCCGCCTGAACAGAAATGGTGCGGATCCGGTATATTTCTACACCAGAATTGTCAGTGATGAAGATGCCAATGTTGCACAGTGTCTGAATTATATCAGTGATTATCATGAAAATGCACTTGCAAAGGCAGAGAATGCAGGCGTAGGAGCAGCGCTTGAGCCGACGGATGATGCGGATAATACGACGCTTCAGCATGTAACGATCAATTCGAATTACGAACAGGTTACATGGGGCAGTCTGAAACCACAGGTAGAACAGGAAGAACGCTGGAGTATCAAAGAACTGAACAGTACCTGCATGTCGGTATTGTTACAATACAGGGTAAGCTGTAAAGGAGAGGAAAATGAATCCGACCGGTATGCGGTCAAAGAATTCTTCCGTGTCAGATACATCGCAGATGCACAAAAGGCATACCTCTTAGATTATGACAGAACGATGGATCAGATATTTGATGCGACGAAGAAGGTTCTGAATGAGAAGGGAATTATCCTCGGAATTGCACCAACGAATCTGTCTTATAAGGTGAACAAAGACGGGACGATCGTATCATTTGTCGAGGCAAATGAACTTTGGAATTATAATAAAGATTCGGATGAGGTGTCACTTGTATTCGGATTTGCAGATGCGGAAAATACAGATGTGAGAAATCTGGTTCCGGATCACAAGATCAAGATTTTGAAAGTAGACGCAAAGGGCAACACGACCTTCCTTGTGTCGGGATATATGAATCGTGGTGAGCATGAAGGTGAAGTCGGAGTGGCCGTATATTATTACGATATAGAGAAAAATTCCGTGGAAGAGAAAGTCTTTATCTCTACCAATAAATCTTATGCACAGGCAGTCAGTGAACTGGGAGAAATGTCTTATTATGATGCGAAGACAGACATGCTCTACACCATGGTGGACGGTACACTATATCAGTATAGTATAGAGGATGATGAGAAAACAGTACTGGTCAAAGGTCTGGACGCACAGCAGTATGTCGTATCGGAAGATGGAAGTCTGATCGCATATCAGTCAGACGGAGAACTTGGAACTGCAACGAAAGTATCGATCCTGAATGTAGGGACAGGAAAGAAGCAGAAAATAACCTGCAGCGAAGGAGAATGCATCCGTCCACTGGGCTTCATCAGAAGTGATTTTGTATATGGAATTGCGAAGACGGAAGACATAGGAAATACCGTGTCCGGAGAAGCAACCGTCCCAATGTACAAATTGGAGATCCGGAATCAAAAAGGAAAAGTGATCAAAACCTATCAGACAGATGGCATTTACATTTTAAATGCAGCATTTGATGAAGATATGATCACGCTGGAGCGTGCATCAAAGGATGGGGACACCTATACTGCAACAGCTCCGGATTATATTACGAACAATGAACAGAAGACGAAAAGTAATATTACACTGGAGACATATGCGACAGATCTGAAGCAGACACAGGTACGACTGACATACAATGATGGGATATCGGATAAGGAACCAAAAGTACTGAAACCAAAACAGATCCTGTTCGAGACACCGCAGACGATCACATTTTCAGACAAAGACGCACCGGAGAAATATTATGTCTATGGACATGGTGAGATCCAGGGTGTGTATACAAAGGCAGGGGATGCGATCAAGAAAGCAAATGATTACAACGGAGTGGTAGTCGATTCCTCACAGGACTATGTATGGGAGCGTGGTAACCGTAACCTGCAGTATTCGATCACAGAGAAAGATGACGTATTAAATACAATCAAGGACCGTCTTAAAAACCAGGAGAAGCCAATTGATATTTTGAAGGATATAAATGATGGTGCTGCCTATGACCTGACCGGATGTACGACAGAAGAGATTCTGTACATTATCAATCAGGGCAGACCGGTCATTGCAATGCTGGATTCGCAGAATGCGGTTATTCTGGTGGGATATAGTGATACGAATGTTGTGTATGAAGACTTGAATGACAGTACAAGACACAGCGTGAAGTATGAAGAGATGGATCAGATGACATCCGGAAGCGGAAATGCGTATATTGGATAGTTGTGTATAGAAAATAAAAAAGAGCGGACATATAACTGTTATGAAATGAGTTATATGTCCGCTCTTTTTAATACCATTCAGATATAGATTAAGCTGTGCGGAAAAGTGTTCCTTTATATTTCTTCAATGCTCCGTACACGATCAGACCAAGAACAGTGCAGGAGATCACCTCACCAATTCCAACCGTCAGCATCATAAACGGAATCGGAAGTGTCACACCATAACCGTAACGCAGTACGAACGGAACGATGATGATATTCGAAATGATTGGTGGAAATGTTGCGACAACTGGTTTCTGCTCACGCAGTTTCCATGTAAAAAATGCACCGATCAATGTTGCAATACTGCCAAATACAATATCCGGAAGGATCGTACCGCCCAGAATATTACCGATCAGACATCCGACAAAGAGTCCCGGAATAGCAGCTGGTGTAAATATTGGTAAAATAGTGAGTGCCTCGGAGATACGAACCTGTACTTCTCCGAAAGAAAATGGTGCAAAAATGTAAGTCAACACCACGTAGATCGCAGCGATCATGGCTGCCTGGGTCATGAAACTAAGATTTTTGTTTTTCATTTTTCAATTCTCCTTTAGTTTTGTTTTACGTGTGGAAGGTCACGAACACACGCGCCGTAGCGGATCTTCATTTAACGCCGGAAAGCGGCGGTCAGCCCTGTTCGACCTTGGTTTTGTGGGCTTTGTGACGGGTGATAGTATAGCATGCGGAAGAGTAAAAATCAAGTGTGGGAATTTGCCGTTTAATTCATCATCGTGGCTTACCCCGCTCCATGATACTAAATTCAACAGCAACTTAATACAAATAAATATACTTCGGAATCCCATTTTCATACACCGTATTCATCTCTCCCTGAATCAACGGTGTCAGATAATCCACCATCTTTTCCGTTACATCATTTCCCGTATCATTAATATAATCTGCAGGCACACTCTTGATTGCATTCGCAATATCACATACCGGGAGTGCTTTAAATTCCGTAGCATAAGGCTTGTCAGAAGTGCGGATCACAGCAGCCATCATACCGCCTGCACCCTCAAGAGCATACTGGCAGGCAGCCTTTCCGAGCATTCTGGATTCCTGGATGTCGGTAGCACTTGCAAGATGTGCGGCGCAGCGCTGCATCAGGTTCAGTTCGATCGAACGTACCTTGCATCCGATCTCATTTCTGACAGCATCTTCCAGAACCTTTGCGGCACCGGCGATATAGCTGTGGCCGAAGGAATCGACAGCGGAGCTCTGTACTTCTTCGGAAATGTAACGGCCGTCTTTGTTCTTCACGCCTTCGCTGACAGCGATGATCACGGCATCCTGTTCTTCCAGTTTTGCTTTCACATCTTTCAGGAATGTGTCAATACTGAATGGTACTTCGCAGAGATAGATAAAGTCAGGTCCTTTCGCACCATTTGCACGGGCGAGGCAGGAAGCTGCAGTCAGCCATCCGGCGTCACGGCCCATCACTTCTACGATTGTTACGGCCTTGGTTGTGTATACGTGGCAGTCACGTTCCAGTTCGGCAAATGTGGTTCCGATATATTTTGCTGCAGATCCAAAACCTGGACAATGGTCCGTTCCGCAGAGGTCATTATCGATGGTTTTTGGTGCGCCGACCACGGTAATGTCTGTGATTCCTTTGTCGTTCAGATATTTGGAAAGCTTGTCTACTGTATCCATGGAATCATTTCCACCGATATAGATAAAGCAGTCAATATTGTATTTTCTAAGAACAGAGATAATGGTCTCATATTCATCTGCACACACAGCAGGATCTTTTAATTTCACACGGCAGGAGCCGAGTGCAGAAGCAGGGGTCTGACAAAGAAGATCCAGTTCGGATACATTTGTAAGTTTAGTTTTCAGATCTATCAGGTTCTCAGTCAGCACTCCCTGGATTCCGTTGATCGATCCGTAAATCCTATCTACGGATGGGCTGGAAAGTGCGTTCTCAACTACTCCGGCAAGGGTTGCGTTGATTGCAGAAGTTGGTCCGCCGGACTGTGCAACTAGTAAGTTCTTCATATGATAATCTCCTAACTTTTTAAATTCAGTAAATATAGTATAACATAAACCAGGGGGATATGGTATAATAGAAATATATGTGAGTTTTTAAAAAGGAGAAACATTGGTATGGAATTGACAACAATCAGAGAATTGTATAAAAACAGAGATTCATACATGGATCAGAAAGTAACGATCGGAGGATGGGTAAGAAGTATCCGTGGATCCAAAGCATTCGGATTTATCGTAGTAAATGACGGAACCTTCTTTGAGCCTTTACAGGTTGTATACCATGACAAGATGGATAACTTTGCAGAGATTTCCAAGTTAAATGTCGGGGCAGCAGTGATCGTTACAGGTACGCTGGTAGCAACACCGCAGGCAAAGCAGCCATTTGAGATTCAGGCAGATACCGTAGAAGTTGAAGGAGCATCTGCACCGGATTATCCGCTTCAG
>ENA-OOZG01001978-OOZG01001978.1-human-gut-metagenome-genome-assembly--contig:-NODE-1978-length-13472-cov-1.725423_pt1 | contig 13472 bp, 10 predicted proteins | sample MGYA00241706_ERZ501384 | MGnify/ENA primary metagenome ERZ501384 (study PRJEB25962, sample SAMEA2042742) | human gut metagenome | biome: human gut; feature: human-associated habitat; material: faeces... | reverse complement strand
AGTGATGAACTTCCACAGTTGATTACTAATACGTTCATTATTTATGTTCTCCCTTCATTTTTCCTTTGACTTTTCGTCAAAATACCTGTCCTATCCATTATATCTCAATTTTTTTGTTTCGCAAGAGGTTACCAAATGGTTTTTTGTAAGTTTTTCCTCTTGCATCTGTTTTCATACACTGGTTTTTAGTCAAAAAGTCAAATCTCCTCTGTTTCCCTCACAAATATGTTTGTTTTTCTGCATCTTTCATGCTATGCTTTTTCCTATAATAAAATGTAGACTGTACGTCTGCATTGTTACAACGGTCACTTTATCCGCATGACAAACACTCAGAAAGATTCAGGAGTATCAGATACAATGAATGTCACAGGAATTATCGCAGAATATAATCCGTTTCACAACGGACATGCATTTCATATAGAAGAAACAAGAAAAAATACGGACGCCGATTACTGTATTGCTGTTATAAGCGGCAGCTTTGTCCAACGTGGAGCCCCGGCTCTGGTAAATAAATATGACCGAACAAAAATGGCACTTGAACATGGCATTGATCTTGTCATTGAACTGCCTGTAATTGCTGCCACTTCCAGTGCGGAAACGTTTGCTCAGGGAGGTGTCTGCCTGTTGGATAGCCTCGGCGTAGTATCTCATATCAGTTTTGGTGCCGAAGCAAACACAACTTCAGATATCGATATGCTGGACAAACTGGCTGATTTTTTTGCATTTGAGCCACCCGCATTTCAGAAATATCTGGATCTGGAATTAAAATCCGGATACAGTTTTCCAGCTGCCCGGGCAAAAGCAGCTGTTCTTTGTTTGCAGCAGATGGCTTTCGATTCGATGAATACAGACACAGTTGCTCAGCTTGTACAATTGCTTGCTTCTCCGAATAATATTCTTGCCATCGAATATATGAAAGCCATTCGTCGTCAGAACCTTACATTGACACCGTCTGTTGTTACACGAAATGGTGCAGGTTATCATGATACTGATACTGATACAGAACTTGCCAGTGCTTCTGCCCTGCGTAAGTTTATTTTTCAGGATAATTCCTGCCAGAAAACTGATTCCGAAGTGCTGAATCAAATGCTGACGCGCACAGTTCCAGATTCCGTTCGTGAACTGCTGCTGAACGCATATAAAACCCATGCTTTTTTGCAGGAAGATGATTTTTCTGACCTGTTATATTATGAGCTTCGCCGCAAGTTTCTGCATTCGGCTTTCTCTGATTCCGATACCGAATGCAGCGATTTGGAAAAGCGTATTGCAAATAACTTGGAAACATTCACCTGCTGGTCTGATTTTGTATCAGATTTAAAAACGAAAAACCAGACCTATACAGCCATCAGCCGTCATCTGCTGCATGCCTTCCTCGGCATTGATGCAGAACTCCTGGCTGCTGCAAAGAACTGTCATTATGCACCATATGCCCGCATTCTAGGTTTTCGAAAGGATGCTTCGCCTTTATTAAAGGAATTGCAGGAGCACAGTCAGATTCCGTTGCTGCGCAAAATTGCAAAGGAACGCCAGTCACTGACACCGGAACAGCAACAACTTCTGGATCTTGATGTTTATGCCAGCGATCTGTACAATCGTATCCTGTTTTCAAAAACCGGTATCCAACGAAAAAATGAATATCGTCAGCCTCTGATCATCTTATAATCTACTTTTCAAGCGGAACGCACGAGAGACTTGGTGCGTGATTCCGGTCAGCGTAAGCCGGTTGGATTGCAGAGATACACAGAATCACTGCAATCCAACACATCTTTTGCATTTTCAATACTATTTCGCGCATATTCCATGACGCCATTGGCTTACTATCTTGCAACAAATCTTGCATAATGTACAATTTCTTCTCGCTTTTGCATTATTTAGAATCATTTCCTTCATTTTTACTCGTTATTTATTTAACATTGTCATTATTTTATATTTTTTTGAATTATTTTATTTTTTCTCTTGCATTTTTCTTTCAATTTCCATATACTTTTAAACATGGTGTCAAACATTCGGCACTGAGGGGAAAATTTTCAATAATTAAGAAAGAGTTAAATCAAAGGAGTATGACACATGAACAATCAGGTACAGATCAGAAAATTTAAAAAAGTTCTGGTAGCAAATCGTGGCGAGATCGCCATCCGTGTATTCCGAGCCTTAAATGAGCTGGGAATCACAACCGTCAGCATTTATTCCAAGGAAGACCGTTATGCACTCTTCCGTTCCAAAGCAGATGAATCTTATCCGCTGAATCCGGAAAAAGGTCCGATCGATGCCTATCTCGATATTGATACGATCATCAAGATCGCGCTGGCAGCTAATGTCGATGCTATCCATCCGGGCTATGGATTTTTAATCCAGATTTTGTAGATGCCTGTGAGCGAAACGGCATTGTATTTATCGGACCTTCCAGCCAGATCATGAATGCAATGGGCGATAAGATTTCTTCCAAAAAAATGGCCATTGATGCGCAGGTACCGATTATTCCCGGTGTTGATTACGCGATCAAAGATATTGACACAGCAACAAAAATTGCAGCAAAAGTCGGTTTTCCGATTATGCTGAAAGCTTCCAACGGTGGTGGCGGACGCGGTATGCGTATCGTAAACACGATGGAAGATCTGGAAAAAGAGTTTAATGAAGCAAAAAATGAATCCAAGAAAGCATTCGGTGACGACAAGATCTTCATTGAGAAATACCTGCGTGCACCAAAGCATATCGAAGTACAGATTTTAGGTGATAATTACGGAAATGTCGTTCATCTGTATGACCGTGACTGTTCCGTACAGCGCCGGCATCAGAAAGTGGTAGAGTATGCACCTGCATTTTCTATCCCGGATGAGACCCGTCAGATTATTTTTGACTCTGCAATCCGCCTTTCCAAGGCAGTTGGCTACCGCAATGCAGGTACTCTGGAGTTCCTGGTTGATGCAGACAACAATCCATACTTTATCGAAATGAATCCTCGTATCCAGGTGGAGCATACGGTCAGCGAGGAAATCACAAATATTGACCTGGTACAGTCTCAGATTTTGGTAGCGGAAGGTTATCCGCTTGATTCAGATGAGATCAATATCAAATCTCAGGATGATGTTCACTGCGATGGTTACTCCATCCAGACTCGTGTCACCACTGAGGATCCTGCAAATAACTTTATGCCGGATACCGGTGAGATCACTGTTTACCGTTCCGGTTCCGGAAAAGGTATCCGTCTTGATGGTGGTAATGCCTACACAGGAGCTGTCATCTCACCTTACTACGATAGCCTTCTGGTAAAAGCAATCTCCCACGACCGCACGTTTGCCGGTGCTGTTCGCAAATCGATCCGTACCTTACAGGAAATGCGTATCCGTGGCGTAAAAACAAATATTCCGTTCCTGATCAATGTACTGCATCATCCGACCTTTGTTGCCGGAAAATGTTATACAACTTTCATTGAGGAAACACCGGAGCTGTTCCAGCTCACACAGAGTCAGGACCGCGCAACCAAAATCATTGAATTCATCGGTGACCGTATTGTCAACTCCCAGAAAGGTCAGAAACCGCACTATGAAAACCGTGTGCTTCCAAAGTTGGATCAGTCTAAACCAGTATACGGTGCCCGTGACGAATTCCTGAAGCTTGGTGCAGAAGGTTTTATGCAAAAAATTCTGAAAGAAGATAAATTATATGTAACAGATACTACTATGCGTGATGCACAGCAGTCTCTGATGGCGACACGAATGAGAAGCAAAGACCTGTGCGGTGCTGCCTATGCTACAAACGCATACATGCAGAATGCTTTTTCTGTCGAAGCATGGGGCGGTGCTACTTACGATACTGCATACCGTTTCTTAAAAGAGTCTCCGTGGAAACGTCTGGAACTTCTCAGAAACCGTATGCCGAACACTCTGATCCAGATGCTGCTGCGTGCTTCTAATGCTGTTGGATACAGCAACTATCCGGACAATGTTGTTCAGGAGTTTATTAAAATCTCCGCTTCCCATGGTATCGATGTGTTCCGTATTTTTGACAGTCTCAACTGGGTTGAAAACATGAAAATGCCGATTGACGAAGCATTAAAAACTGGTAAGATCGTTGAGGGAACCATTTGTTATACCGGCGATATCACAAGCCCGAAAGAGACAAAATACACGCTGGATTATTATGTAAATATGGCCCTTGAACTGGAATCCTTAGGATGTCATTCCATTGCCATCAAAGACATGGCAGCACTGTTAAAACCGCGTGCTGCAAAAGAGCTCGTAACTGCTCTGAAGAAAGAACTTCATGTGCCGCTCCATCTGCATACACACGATTCTACCGGAAATGGTGTCAGCACTGTTCTGATGGCCGCCGAGGCAGGTGTAGATATCGTGGATCTGGCCATTGAATCCATGTCTTCCATGACAAGTCAGCCTTCCATGAATGCGGTTGTAGAAGCTCTGCGGGGAAGCAAACGTGATACGGGTCTCGATTTTGAGGAACTGGATGAACTCAGCCGCTACTACGGCCGCATCCGTAAAGTTTACGAGCAGTTTGAAAGTGATATGAAAGCTCCGAATGCCGAAATTTACAAATATGAAATTCCTGGTGGACAGTATTCCAACCTTTTGGCTCAGGTTACAAGCATGGGTTCTGCAGATGAATTTGAATCTATCAAAGCATTATACAAAGATGCCAATGATCTGCTTGGAAATATCGTAAAAGTTACTCCGACTTCGAAAGCTGTTGGTGATCTGGCCATCTTTATGTTTAAAAATGGCCTGACAAAAGAAAACATCCTGACTGCAGGTGCAGGACTTTCTTATCCGGATTCTGTCGTCTCCTACTTCCAGGGTATGATGGGACAGCCTTACGGCGGATTCCCGAAGGAGCTTCAGAAAATCGTTCTGAAAGACATTGAACCGCTGACAGACCGCCCGGGTAAATCTCTCCCACCGGTTGATTTTGAATCCATCAAAAAGCATCTGGTTGAGAAATATAATTATGGTGATAAATCGGAAGAAGTCATGAACCAGAAAGCGATCAGCTATGCCCTGTATCCGAAGGTTTATGAAGATTACTGCGAGCATTTCCAGATGTACAATGATGTAACCCGTCTGGAAAGTCATGTTTACTTCTACGGATTACGCAAAGGCGAAGAGACTTACCTGAATATCGGTGAAGGAAAACAGCTTCTGATCAAATATCTGGAGGAAGGTGAACCGGATGAAAATGGTGTCCGCACTCTTACGTTCCAGGTAAATGGTATGCTTCGTACTGTCAAGATCCAGGATAAGAATCTTGAGATCAAAGCTGACCGCAAGCTGAAAGCTGACAAGACAAACCCGCAGCATCTTGGTTCTTCTATCCCAGGTACAGTTGGAAAAGTTCTTGTAAAAGAAGGCGATGCCGTAACAGAAAACATGCCACTTCTCACTGTAGAGGCCATGAAAATGGAGACAACTGTTGTATCCAAGATTACCGGTACCGTCGACAAGATTTATGTTCAGCAGGGAAATACCGTATCACAGGATGATCTGTTGATGTCCTTCCATATTGCGAAATAAGGTGTAACGTCCGAAAACGAAATTAGTATAAAGAAAACAACATAGCAGACACGGGCGCTTTTCTATCGTCTTGCTATGTTGTTTTCTTTTTTACATTTTTTCGTTTTCTACGTTATGGAGCCGCCAGTGCAACAAATTCTGCTTACACGCCCTTATGAATGGCATCATCTCCATAACGCTTTTTTATTTTTGCGATCGCATCGTCTAAACTTGCCAGTTTTTTCTGTTTCTGTGCTTCTTTTTCACGCCTCAGTTCTTCCTTTTTTTCCTGCTCCTGATACCTTGCCAGATCGAACAGACTGATCTGTGTCGGTTCTTCTTCATCCTGCAATTTTGTGGTTCGGATTCCAAGCAGACGGATTGGTTCGCCATCCCAGAGTTCATCAAACAGCTGACAGGCACACTGATAGATTTCCGCTTCCTCTGCTGTCGGTGTCAGTATCGTTGTCTGGTGTGATACGGAACGAAAAGATGCATATTTGATCTCCGTGCTGATCTGTGCTGCCAGAAAATGATGTTTTTTCAGGCGCACTGAGACACTTGTTGCAAGTTCTTTTAATACGGCATATGCTTCTTCTTCTGTTTCTGCATTGTTTGCCAGTGTGGTGGAATTTCCTACTCCTTTTGCTTTTGGTCTTTCTTTTACAACCTGCCCTTCATCGATGCCGTTTGCATAATTCCAGAGCATTCCACCATGGCTTTTCAGCCAGCTTTCTACTACTGCCTTATCCGTATGCGCCAAATCTCCAATGGTGCGGATTCCCATTTTCTGTAGTAGTTTTGCACTGCTTTTTCCACACATATGTAGAGAACTGATTGGCAATGGCCAAAGTTTTTGCTGGATTTCACTTACATATAAGGTATGAACTAAATTCGGTTTTTTGAAATCCGATGCCATTTTTGCCAATACTTTTCGGTCCGAGATTCCCACGTTTACTGTAAATCCAAAGGTGTCATATACGCTGTCTTTAATATAAGCTGCTGCTGCCTCCGGAGTCGGAAACTGACTTCGAATTGGTTCAAAAGACATATAACACTCATCGATGCTGACCTGCTCAATTTCGTCACAGATACTGCGCAGATGATGCATCAGTTTCTGACTCATTTCCCGGTAATAGGTGTGATCCGGTGGAACCATCACAAGTGTCGGACATTTTTGAAATGCACTGGCAACGGTTTCCGCCGTCTGAATTCCAAAGGCTTTTGCCGGAATGGATTTCGCAACGACGATTCCATGGCGGGTTTCCTGATCTCCACCTACAATGGATGGAATCGTGCGCAAATCCAGTTTGCTGCCATTTTGTAATTCACGCAATGCACTCCAGCTTAAATAGGCGGAATTTACATCAATGTGAAAAATGATAGAATTATCGTTTAATATCATAATATCTCCCAATGTCCACTATATCCACTGCCAATATACTTAATATTATTCATCTCCTTTATATGTCGCTTTATCGTCCTTGTACTTACCTCTAATATTTTTGACATTTGTTCTGTACTTATCTTATCATCTTTCTTTATTAAATATATAATCTGTGTATCCAAATCATTTGAATTAACATCTTGAGTGACATCTTGAGTGACATCTTGAGTGACATCTTGAGTGACATTATAATTCAAATTTGGCATTATAACTGTAAACTGATATCTATCAGACCGAAAAGTTGGCTTTTTACTCTCATCATAATTAATCTGATATTCATAACCACCAATAATTTTTCCAAATCCACTGCCTTTTCGCTCCATATATCCCAAACGATTAAACACATCTGCCAGAACAGGATTACGTCTGGTCGATGGAACCGTTAACGGATCTCGGTCCTGTATCACAGACCCATCCGGCATTCCACCCGGAGAATATATTTCCATGCGATCATCATAAATATCAATATGCACTTCACTTCCATTTACCAGATAATCACGATGGGCTAACGCATTGACTAATGCCTCATGATAACTCCGTTCTACATACTCCGGCATTTCCTCTCTGGAATTCGCCGTCTTTCTCCACATCATTTTTGCATTTCTCTTGATAAAAGCTTCCCCATTATCAATTAAGGACAACACACTTCCAGAATATTCTGCATCATCAAATGCATCTATTGTTCCACCCATTTTATTTAATCCATTCCATCTTGTACAAAAAAGTCTGGAACATCGGATTGGGTTTTCATCTGCAATTAAAGCTCCTGCATTGGTAAGATAACCATGCTCATTTGCCAGACCAAATGAAACTAAATCTTTTTCGTCAAAACTTGTTCCTGTCCATTTTTTATAACGTTCCCGAAGTTTTGAAAATGCATAATCATCTACTTTATACGTTGAAATTTGTGAATCATAGGATGTATTTTTTCCTCTAAGTACCAGACGTTTCAGTTCCGTTGCCGTAGCCTTCACACTTTCGTTTCCAACCCGCACATATGCTTCCATGGTTCCATCTCCAGAATAATAATATGGTGTTTCATCACCTTTAAAAATATCAAGAATGATCAGAATCTTTCCATTTTCCACACTATGAAAACTAAGTTTAAATTCAGGAATTGGATCTAATCTTGTTTTTATAATTTCACTTATTTTCTCTGCATCCTGTTCTGGATTTTCCAGACCAATCATCTGCCCTTCGTCTGCAATTCCAAAGATCAATTTTCCACCCAATGTATTGGCAAATGCACTGACACTTTTACACCAACTTTTTGGCTTCTTTATTTCAAGTTCTAGCTTTTTATCATATTCTGTTGCCTCTCCAATTAAATCTCTAATATTCATATAGATACTCACCCTCTACATTTTCTTTTTTATAACTGTGCCTTTATCCATGTCGCTAATTTTTTTCGCTTATATTTTTTAGCAAAATCAATTGGCTGCTTCCCATCAAATGTATGTAATTTTAAATCTACTGCCGGCAGCTTCATCCAAATATCATATAGTGGATGCAATTCTTCTTCTGTAAACGGCAACGCCATCATCAGTTCAATCGGAAGTACATTTTTCTCCCCTGCCTGATTAGGATCCGCACCTGCTTCAAACAGTTGTTCACAAAGTTCTGCTGTCTGCAAAACATCGTAATTTTTTCTTCGGAATAACATATGATATGGCCCATCAAAATCTCTGGTTTTCTTTTCTAAAATACAATTTTTCTTTTCCTTATTACATCTTGACAGTAAAAACGAAGATATTTCATAGCAGCTTCCCATATCCGGATTAGACAGTGCATAGTATATCAGGCCTCTGTCATAAAAATACTGCATTTCATCATCTTCTCGAAATTTCTGTAAAAATTCTTCTGTTGTTCCCCACGCTGCAATCCACGCAATATCACGTTTTACTATGTGTTGTAACTTGCCTGAGGAATAAACCTTTTGAAAAAGCTCATCAGCAAATAACTCTGTATCAACAATACTTTTCTTCTTTCCGTTTTCTTTTAATGTAATTTGAGGAATTAAATCCGAAATCTGATTCAGATACCCATAGTTTTCAGGATAATTTACCAGTAGTTCGCCATTCTGTTTATGTCCACAACGATATAACTCATATTCTTTGCAGAATGATTTTACATTTGGAAGTGCTATTGTTTCAAACAATTCTGCTCCAAGATAATGCTCTGCCAAAGCGAACAGACCGTGTGCAAAAATATTAATCACTTTATTATATTTTTCATTTCCATAGCCGATATATGTAGTATTTTCTGTTACACGCTGTTCTTCTATACAAATTTGTTCTATAAGTTCCGTCAGATTTTCTGTACGTTTTTCCCACAAATCCATAAGATACTGAACAATTAAAATATCATACTTACGCTGTTTTCGTGCCAGAAACTTTTCTGCCAATACAAGTGCTTCATTCATCATCGTTTCATCTTTGTAAAATATTCCCATAAACAGATTCGGAATCGTATCATATGGGACTGCCGTGCCACAAAGGCCAAGACTATGTGGCATCGCTTTTTCCACAAATTCCCTGTCATTACAGGCTAATGCAGTTACAGATACGCCAAAGAACCCCACATGATTACATCCTCCATCTAAAGTTGCACTCGATGCAAAATGCAGGCGGTTTCCCTGATAAATTCCATAGAACATATCGGGAAAATCTCCGCTTTCACAGGACAAACAACTTCCAAGATAACTCAATTCATCCGCAGCATTCCGACATTGTTGAAACAATGTTTCCTGAAATCGAAACGGCTCTGTAAATTCTGGAAGCAATTCAGATTCTTTTTCCTCTATTGAATATATAGACAACATTTTCTTTAACTGTTTTGCTATCTCCTTGCACTGTGTCATAGTTTCTCTCTCCTATTTCCTAAGGCGGACATTCGCAATCCGCTTTCACTACTTGCTCATGAACCCAGCTGCTTTGCGACCTGCGTTCAGATAACGATTTTCTTCCTCAGATAAGTTCACTGTAAATGCACGCAGATTTTCTTCCAGTCGGAATGCCCTTGTTGTACTCACAAGCACATATATATTCAAATCCTGCCGGAACATCCAGGCAAGTGCAATCTGTGACACGGTGCAGCCTTTTTTCTCTGCCAGCTCTTCACAGCGTGCCAGACGTTCAAAATTATCATGGCACACATAGCCTTTCACGCAAAATGGATCTAATATTTCTGCCGCCTGTACTTCCTGACTGCTTTTGATCCTGCCCGCCATTAAACCACGCGCCAGACTGGAATACGCGATGATTGGCATCTGATTCTCCTGATACCAGTTTCGGGCCGCTTTGTTTTGTTTTCCGGTTATGGTTACACAGTTGCCGCCCCATGGATCAGCTATCTGCTCTGCCAGTCCAAAATGAGGACTGGAAACAGAAAATCCCTGAAGCTGATGCTCTTTTGCATAACGATTTGCTTCTTCGATTCTCTCATGTGCCCAGTTTGATACGCCAAATACTTTGATTTTTCCTTCTTTTTGCAATTCATTTAAAGCATTGATCATTTCACTGACTGGTGTTTTGGGATCATCGCGATGCAAGAGATAGATGTCAATGTAGTCTGTCTGTAATGCCTGTAAGCTCTCAGCCAGTTCTGTCTCGATCACCTTTCGATTTACGCACACAGAACCGTCTGAATCACAATTCCCACATTTACTGATCACCACTACCTGTTCACGATTGTCACGTCGCTTCATCCAGCCGCCAAGTGATTCTTCTGCCCGTCCATAGCCTCTTGCTGTATCAAATGTATTGATTCCTTTTGCAAACGCTGCATCTAATAGCTCATCTGCATTTTTTCCTTCTATCATCGGACCGATGGCTGTGCCAAAGATCATGCGTGAAACTGGTTTTTCCAGTCCTGGTATTTTGCCATATCTGCATAGTTTGCCACTTTCATAAATATCGTTCCCCACGCTATCCCTCTTTTTTCTCAGACTAGTGTTTTCCCTATTGTAACATACTATCTTTTTTCATTCCATTCCTATCTTGACATATATAGATGTTCGATATATATTATATATAGATAATCTATATAGTAAAATATGAGTTCTGGTTCATTTAGATAAAGTTCCATAAACAATTACAAATGGAGATACTTTTAACTAAATACCGATACCCATCTATTTCAAAGGAGGATTCACTTATGGCAGTAGACAAAAGTCTGATTTCCGGAAGCACTACAATGCTGATTTTACGGCTTTTGGAAGGAAAAGACATGTACGGTTACGAAATGATTGAAACATTACAGGAAAAATCCCAGAATGTATTTCAATTGAAGGCAGGCACTCTTTACCCGCTGCTTCACTCTCTGGAAGAAAAAGGCTATGTTTCTTCTTACGAAGATTCCATCGGCCAGAAAACACGAAAATATTATTCGCTGACAAAAAACGGAAAAAATTTTCTCTCTCAGAAAAAAGAAGAATGGAAAGAATATTCTTCAGCTGTTGCTAATATCCTGACAGCTGATCGAAATACCATCTTTCCAGTATTAAAACCACAGATGGAGGGCTAGGTATGAGCAAAAAACGATATATGGAACTGCTGCTGGAGCAGATTCGAAACAAACGTGCAAAAGAACTGGTAGCGCATGAAATCACCTCTCACATCGAAGATCAGGAAGAGGCCTACCGCGCTCAGGGACTGACGGCTTATGATGCGGAACGCAGAGCTGTGCTGGATATGGGTGATCCAGTAGAAACAGGAGTGTCACTTGACGCCGTTCACAAACCGAAAATGTCCTGGAGTATGGTCATTCTGACAGCCATTATCTCCCTGCTTGGAGTGTTTACGATTGGAATGATATGCAAGGGAACTTCGGATTTTTCAACTATTTCACTGTTAAGAAAACAGATTATTTATCTGATGATCGGATTTGGAATCATGCTTTTTATCTGTAAAACAGATTACAGTCGGATTTTTCAACACTCTGGTATACTGGCCATCCTTTATCTTGTATTTCTTATCTTGCAGGATATGCAATTTGTACGCCTCTTTTCCAATGCGGTAACAATTCCTTATCTGCTCAGTATCCCCATTTTTTGCGGATTACTGTACAAATTTCGAAAACGAAGCTGGTATCATCTGCTGATTCCTGTTGGATTTATGCTTGCATCTATCCTGCTAATGCGTTACCAATGGTTCTTTGCATCTTATAAACTGGTTCTTGTATTTATAAGTGCCGTACTCGTTACTGTGGTAATTTGTAACAATTGGTATCCGGTTCACAAAAGAATCGTTTTACCAATACTCTGGAGTTGCGTAGTTGGCATTCCGACACTTTCCTTACTGGTACCGTACAAATTTCAAAATCTGTTCCCACCGTATGTTTCTGCCCGCATTTCCAACTGGATCTATCCGTTTTCCGTTGAAAATGCAAATCAGTCTATGGTACATGAAGCAATGACAAGAAGTACTTTGTTTGGGCACAGTACGACTTTAATCATGGATCTGAATTCCCTGATCAGTGATTACATGGTCGTAAATGTAACATCACGATATGGTATCATTCCAGCTTGTATTCTTGCTGCTTTATTTATTGTATTCTGTATTCGTCTGTTTTATCTGGCTTTAAACCAGAAAAATCAACTTGGTATGATTCTTGGACTTGGATGCAGTCTGGTTTTGACCGTAGAAGTTTTCAAATATTTTCTTATGAACCTTGGTTTCATTCCAATGACATACGGATTTCTCCCACTATTTTCCTATGGTGGAAGCGTTACGATCATTTCCTATATATTTGTTGGTATTTTGCTGAGTATCTACCGAAATCAGAATCTCATTGATGAAACCAGACAGAAACACTTGCGTATTCATCTTACAATTGAACAGGAATGACTTATAACGCAAGAAAGTGTGCTATCACACACTTACACGTTCAATTCCGTTGTCGCACCACCTGAACTATAAACCAGAGGAAAAGGAGTGTAATTTATGCTGCTCACATAAATTACACTCCTTGGTTAATCTCAACTTTCTAATATCACCAATCATCTTATAGATATTAACGTCTTTGCATGCTAATATTTTTCATAATATGGAAATTTGAATACAAAATATATAAACATTATTCTAACTGCTAATTCATATTTTTCCTCTGTAGAGACTAAATTAGTACTTGATAAAAATCTACACATAACATCTTCATTTGCACCCGAGCATAGCGACAATGTTTTTGTGTCCATTTCATATTCTATAATTAAGGTCTCAATAATAGATTTTAATCTACTATCGCAGCCAAAATCTATTCCCATTTTCAATACAGAAGTTAAATCTGTTAAAAATCTAATGTCATATTCAGAAATATTCTCTATATCCTTCTTTTGTGAAATAAAGTCGATAAACCATTGTTGATTTATTTTAGTAATTCGGCTTAAAGTATCAACAGTCAACTTTCTTTCAATAATTAACTCTTTAATATCTCTACGTACCATTTCACATGGTAATTCTTTTTTCATATTCATTAACTTCACATCCTCGCGGAACGTTTATCTCAGTCGGAGATTATACTCC
>ENA-OOZG01001977-OOZG01001977.1-human-gut-metagenome-genome-assembly--contig:-NODE-1977-length-13478-cov-3.768159_pt1 | contig 13478 bp, 14 predicted proteins | sample MGYA00241706_ERZ501384 | MGnify/ENA primary metagenome ERZ501384 (study PRJEB25962, sample SAMEA2042742) | human gut metagenome | biome: human gut; feature: human-associated habitat; material: faeces... | reverse complement strand
CTGCCGATTTCGCTGCAAGCGCAAAAAAGCAGCGCCTTTCGGCGCTGCTTTTTTGCGCTTGCGGTTCAAAATCTCCGTATGGTATAATAAGAAAACAAACTATCGAAAGGCGGGGCGCCGATGGATATCGAGCGAACGAAACAATTTTATCGCGAGCTTAAGCAGTCTGACCTGTGCGGCTGCGCCTATTGCCGCAATTATGTAAACGAGGTCGCGAAGGCCTATCCCGCTGTGACGGCGTATCTTCAAACGCTCGGCGTCGACATCGCGAAGCCGTTTGAAACGATGCCGCTCGAACTGGATGAAGCCGGCCGGATGCCGTACATCGGGCCGCAGTACCTCGTCTTCGGCGCAGAAGCGGGCTTTGCCGCCGCGACGGTCAAGGATGCCAATGACGTCGAGGTCCGCCTCGCGCAGTCTCACCCGGGCGACGATATTCAGGAGCCGCACTTTGTGATCGAGATATTCCCGATTTTCCTGCCGTGGACGGTGGAGGAAATGAAAGCCAAGCAGTGAAAAGATCTGTCGTTCTGTTTGTGATGGTCTCTTTTTTGCGCCGGCAGGCTGCGGCGCTGTTGAGCGCATCGCGGACGCGGGCGGCGAAAACCAAACGAGAGATAAAATGAGAAAGCGAGGAAACAGCATGAGTTCTGCGATCATCAAAATGAAGCGCGGGTCGGAGACCAACTTGGCGGAGGTATCCAAAAGCATTCTCGATGATTTCAAGGGCGATGTTGCCGAGCTGTCTCTGGAGCAGATGTCGGAGGTGAACGGCGTCAAAGTGCTGCTGCTCATTCTGGAGCGGTACTATATGAGAAACGGCAGCATGGCCGTCAGCACAGTGCAGATCATCGACTCCGGAGAAGTCCAGCAGGCGACGATCATCGGCACCGGAGGCGGCGAGGGCCTTATGAACATCAGTCTGGGCGCCAATCAGGATTTTGCGCGCAGGGTCGCCAAGGTTTTGGCGAAGCTCGGCTTTGAGGAAATCAGATCTTGATTTTGAGGAGGGACAAACGACGTACCTTTATGTCATAACGATGATAGCGGCCGCACTTACGATATATTTCAGCCTTGATGAGTATAAAAAGGGCAGCATGAGCACGCGCAATTTTAAGATCATCTGCGTATGCGAGAGTGTCGTGCTGCTCAGCCAGCTTTATTTTCTTTTGACTTGATGTAATTTTCAAATCAGTGAGGGGCGCAGCCGCGCCCCTTTTCATTTTTTCGTCTTTGTGGTATACTTTGGGCAAAATCAAGGAAAAAGCGAGGAAACGGTCATGGAAACCATTGCAGCCATCGCCACGGCGCAAAGCCCGTCGGCCATCGGCATCGTGCGCCTGAGCGGAGAGGAGACGCGGCGCTTGCTCGCCGCGCTGTTCACGCCCGCAAGTGGCATGGCGGTCGAAGCGCTTCCGTACCGCCGCATGACCTATGGCGACATCCGCTCGGCGGACGGCACGCTGCTCGACCGCGGCATGGCGGTCTGTTTTTCCGCCGCCCACAGCTACACGGGCGAGGAGAGCGCCGAGCTCCACTGCCATGGCTCGCCGGTCGTACTGAGCGAGGTGCTGCAAGCGGCATTTGCCGCGGGCGCACGGCAGGCGCGGCCCGGTGAATTCACGCAGCGGGCGTTCCTGAACGGAAAGCTCGACCTCACCGAGGCTGAGGCAGTCATCGACCTCATCGACGCCGAGACGGCGGAGATCGCGCGCAATGCCGCGGCCCAGCTCTCCGGCGCGCTGCGCCACCCGATCGAAAGTGTTTATGACAAGCTGCTCGACGTTTCGAGCCGTTTCTACGCCGTCGTCGACTACCCCGACGAGGACATTGAAGACCTCTCGCGCGAGGAGACCGAGCGCACGCTTTTATGCTGTGAAGAGACGCTTTCTGATCTTCTCGGCACGTTCGCACGCGGGAAAGTGCTCAAAAACGGCGTCGCGACCGCCATCATCGGCGCGCCGAACGCAGGCAAGAGCTCACTTTTGAACGCGCTCGTCGGCTTTGACCGTGCCATCGTCACAGACATCGCGGGCACGACGCGCGACACGGTGGAGGAAAAGGCGACGGTCGGCGGCGTGCTGCTGCGCCTCATCGACACGGCGGGCCTACACGAGACGGACGATCTCGTCGAACAGCTCGGCGTCGAGCGATCGAAAAAAGCGGTCGAGGACGCTGATCTGATCCTCGCGCTGTTGGACGGCAGCACGGGACTGCCGGCATCCGAGGCGCGGGCAGCAGAAATGCTTGCTCCGCTGGAACTTGCCGCAAAAAGCGGCAAGCCGTGGCTGCTGCTGCTGACAAAATCCGACCTCGGCGGCGGGGCAGGCATTGTCCCCGACAAGGACTGGCGCGCGCCCGAGGCGGTCATTTCGCTTTCAAGCGTGACGCACGAGGGCTTCGACGCGCTGGAAGCGGCGATCCGCACGCTTTACCCCGCGCCGAAAGGTGATACGTCCCTCGTGACAAACGCCCGTCAGGCCGACGCCATCCGCCGCGCGCTTGATAGCGTCCGCGCGGCGAAGGACGCGCTTGAGTGCGGCATGACGCCCGACGTTGTACTCACGGAAGTAGAGCAGGCGGAAAACGCCCTCGGCGAGCTCACGGGCCGCACCGCGCGCGAGGACATGGTCGCGCGCATCTTCGAGCGCTTCTGCGTCGGAAAATAAGAGCTTATTTCAATAAAAGTGCCCTGAACGAACCGTTCAGGGCACTTTTTTATCAGATGCCGCATTCATTCAGCCGCTTTTTTCTCATAGTTGCCAAAAAACGCGGCGTATGATATCTTGAAAGAAAAGCCCCCGGTCAAAACTGTCTTGGAGGTACGCCATGCCGAAGCGAAGCTGGAATTTGAACACCGTCTACATATCCGAGCGCCTGCAGGAGTGCCTGCGCCCGATCTCGCGCTGCGCGCTCACCACCGTGGTCGCGCCGATGGGCTACGGCAAGACGACGGCGGTGAACTGGTATCTTTTAGAGCGCGCCAAGCTCGACGAAGCCGCCGTTGTGCGTATCAGCGTGTATTCGGACAATCTGGCCATCTTCTGGAAGAGCGTGCAGGAGGCCTTTTTCCACGCGGGGTTCGATTTTCTGCGCGCCTACCCCTGCCCCGACGACGCCGCGGGCGGAAGCCTCCTGACGGACGATCTCTGCCACGCGCTCGCGGGCAAGCGGCCCTGCTATATTTTCATCGACGATTTTCACCTCTTGACCGACAACCGCGTGCCCGCCTTTCTCTGCACGCTGACGAACCGCCTGCCCGAAAACGTTCACCTGATCGTCGCAAGCCGCGACCGCTTCCTGCCCGCGGAGGAGATCCTGCGCCTTGGCGGCAGGCTCTACACCGTGGGCGCCGAGCAGCTGCGCCTCAACCACACGGAGCTCTCGATCTACGCCCACCGCTGCGGCACGGAGCTCTCGGACGCGCAGATCGAATCGCTGCTCTATTCGAGCGAGGGGTGGTTCTCGGCCATTTACTTAAATCTCCGCACGCTGCACGAGCGCGGCGAGCTGCCGAGCCGCAGCTCGGATATCTACGCGATGTTCTCCGCCGCGATGATCGACCCGCTGCCGTCAAAGCGGCGCGAATTTTTGGCCGTCATGGGCCTTGCGGACGAATTCACCGTCGAGATGGCCGAAGCCGTCACCGGCAGCAAAAACACCGCTGCGATCTTACAGACGTTGACCGAGCAGAACGCCTTTGTCAAGCGCCTGCCGGACGGCGTGACGTTCCGCTTCCACCACATGATGAAAGACTGCGCCGAGCGCACGTTCCACACGATGGAGCCGCGGCGGCAGGCAGTTTACCATAATAGATATGGTGAGTGGTACAAAACGCATGGGCAATATCTGCATGCGCTCAAATTCTACTGTCTTGCCAAAAACTACGACGCGGCGCTGCGCGTCATCCAGCGCGACGCGGGCATCCTGCTCACGTCGCTTGGCGCGCAGCAGGTGCTCGACTTCATCGCCCACTGCCCGGTCGAAACGCTCAAGGAGCACCCGCTTTCGCTCCTCGTTCTGATGCGCAGCATGTTCAACTGGCGGCAGATCCCAAAGATGCTCGAGCTCAAGGAGCTGCTGCTCGCCGCGATCACCGAGCACCCCGACTGGCCGGAGAGCGAGCGCGGCGACCTTCTCGGCGAGTGCGACCTCATCATGAGCTTTTTGATGTACAACGACATCTCCGCGATGAGCCGCCTGCACCGCAGCGCGAGCGCGCAGATGTCGCGCCCCGCCATCAGCATCCAGAAAAGCGGGGGCTGGACGTTCGGCTCGCCGTCGGTGCTGATGATGTTTTACCGCGCGTCCGGCGAACTCCAGAGCGAGCTCACCGAGATGGACGAGTGCATGCCGCACTACTATAAGATCACAAACGGCCACGGGCAGGGCGCTGAGACCATCATGCGCGCGGAGGCCGACTTCATGCGCGCCTGCTTTGCCGACGCGCAGATCATGCTCGAGCGCGCCTATGCGCAGATTGACGGCAACGGGCAGGAAAACATGGCCCTGTGCTGCGACTTTCTCGCCTGGCGGCTCTCGCTCTGCACTTCTTTCACGCCGCGCGAGTCCTTTGAGCAGCGGCGCGAGGCGCTGCTGGGGCTGCATAACGTCGCGTGGCTCAACATTCTGCAAAGCTCCTGCGCCTATTACTATGCGCTGCTGGGACTGCCCGAAAAAATTCCCGCGGTCTTCCGCGAGCATCAACTCGCCTCCATCCACTTCCTCGCGCCCGGAAAGCCGATGATGGAGCTCATCGAAAATCAGGTCTACCTCGCCCAGGGCGAGTACGCCAAAGTCATTGGCCGCAGCGAAGCGCTGCTCGGTATGTGCCAGGCGATGCACTATGCGCTCGTCGCGCTGCACATCCGCCTTCAGACCGCCGCGGCCTACGAAATGCTCGGCAAGCGCGAGACGGCAGACGAACTTTTGATCTCCGCCCTCGCCGCGGCGGAGCCGGACGCGCTCTATCTGCCGTTTGTCGAAAATTACCGCTATCTCAAGACTGCGCTCACGCGCGGCGCGGGTGCGAAATTTGCCGCGTTTGTCCGGACGGTCACACCGCTTGGCGAGGACTTTGTGCGCCGCTGCGGCGAAAAGCGTGCGGAAGGCTCCCGTCCCGCCGCCCTCGCGGGCCTCACCGAGCGCGAAAGCGCCATCGCCGCGCTCGTCGCCAAGCGCCTGAGCAACCGCGAGATCGCCGAGCAGCTCTTTTTATCCGAGGGCAGCGTGAAGCAGTACATCAACCAGATCTACTCCAAGCTCCTCATCACGGGCGACGTGCGCACCAAGCGCAAGCGGCTCGCCGAGTTTGCCGCGCCGAAGAGCTAAGACACAGCTTGGACGCAGCATATCCGTTTCTGCATTACCGCTCCTGCGAAATTATCTAACCTTTGGTTAATACCAACTCTTTCCGATCCACCGTACAATGGCTGTACGGTGGATTTTTTATTTTCCGGAGGGGAGGAATGCCTTTGTACCGAAAATACATCTCAGCCGTCATACCGCTCCCGGACTACATTCTCCGGGTGGATTTCATCTCCGGCAGCCGCCTGCTGCTCGATATGAAGCCGTATCTCGACAAGCTCCGCTTCCGCCCGCTTGCCGATCCCGCGGTGTGGAACAGCGCCATGACGAACGGCATCTTTGTCCGCTTCGACAACGTGGAGCTGAGCCATGACGAAATTCTGTCCATGGCGGAACGGGCGCACTGAGCGCCGATTTTTCAAAATTGAGAGGAGAATACCATGAAAAACGCTTGTAAGCACCTTGCCCTTTGCACCCTGACACTGATCCTTTGCCTCGCCCTCGCCGCCTGCGGCAGCGACGACTCCGGCGACTACACAGACTACGGCGACAACTCCAATGTCCCGTCGACGATCGACGGCTTCGTCAAGGAGAGCTACGACAGCTATGATTACAGCGCTTTCGAAGGTTACTATCTGCCCGACAGCGGCACGGACTTCGACTATCTCATCATCGACACCAACGGTTCGCGCTGGCGCATCGGCAACAACGACGACCTCGCCGCCAGCGGCTATTTGCAGTACGACGCGGACTATGACTGCATCTACGCCTACAACGAGCACGACGGCGTCGCCTATCAGTTCTCCGCCGACGGCAGCAGCGTGAACATCTATTCGCTCGGCTCGTTCACCTATGAAATGAGCCTCGACGAGTTCGACGCGCAGGCCGAAGACTACAACAGCAGCGACAGCTCGGTCGATCTCTCTTACCTTGCGGGCATCTGGTATCTGGACGGTGATCTCGACGCCGACAGCTACATCTACATCGACAGCAGCGGCGGTCTCTGGGGCCTCTATGAGCGCGCGCCCGGCGCGGAGACGACCGAGGTCGACGGCGGCTTTATCTCCGCCCCGACCGATGTCGACGATGTGTACTATGCCGTTTCCACGACGTATCAGGACATCACCTACGAGTTCACGCTCTTCGACACCGATTCCATCGTGTGGGGCGGCGAGAACGACTACTACGAGCGTCTTGGGTAAGTCGTTTTGAAAAAGTGAAGAAGGGAGAAAAGAAGATGAAATCATTCCATCATTTCCTCGCGGCGCTGCTTACGCTTCTGCTTTGCCTGAGCCTGACCGCCTGCGGCGACAGCAGCGATGACGTCACGGGCGACGACTGGCGCGCGAGCGGCGTGGTCGCCGCTGAGGGCACCATCACGCACGAGGGCGAGGGCAGCGTCAAGGTGCTCGTCACCGTAGGACCCGAGAGCGCGGCGTTCTACCGCGACGAGCCCGAGCAGGAGCTCTTCGACAGCGTGTCCTTCCCCGTGACGGTCGAGGACGCGAACGACGATGGCACAGGCTTTGACATTTCGTTCGACGACATCACCGGCGATGGCGAGAGCGACGTCGTCGTGACGTTCCAGCACGCCGACATGAGCACGACGCAGATGGTCTGGTTCTGGGATGCCGACGAGCGCTATGTCTTCGAGCCGGATTACTCCTACTTCCACGAAAACGGCGTGCAGACCGACCTGACCGACACGCCCTATTTCTCTGACAACGGCTTACAGATCAACGCTGCGGTCAACACGGGCACTTATCTTCTGGAAAACGGTGTTGCCTGCTACTCCGGCCTTGGCGACGGCTATGAGCGGAATGACTGCTACTGGGAGGTCGTGAAGCACAGCGACCAGTCGCACGACGGCATCCGCGAGATTCAGTTCGACGCCATCTGCTACATTCCCGAGAGCTCCATCCCGTACTTCACCGAGCAGTACATCACCAACACCGACAGCGAGCTCTACGACTACTACACCGGCATGTGGTTCACCGCCGCCACCGCCTACGGCAACAGCCAGCGCGGCGACAACTACTATGTTCATACCGTCAATTATAACGGCAACGAATGCCTCATCGAATTCGCCTACTCGACCGACTGGCAGTACAACGTCAGCGATTGGGCGATGGTGCTGACCAAGAGCTACATGGTCTACCTGCCCGACGATTACGACGGGCTGCTCTTCGCCGCCATGCCGCAGCTCGACAACTATAAGGACTGCGCCAGACGGATGCAGCTCGATAGCATCGCGCCCGAGGCGAGCATCATGGACATTGACCTTGTCGACCCCTACAACACGCTGTTTTTCAGCATTTGCTACTAAAAAGGCGGTGAACAGCATGACACACCGAACGTATCTTCTGCCGCTCGTGCTCGCGCTGCTGCTCCTGCTGAGCCTGACCGCCTGCGGCGACAGCAGCTCTGATGATCCGCAAAGCGGCTATGAGACCGTCATGGACATGGAATTTCTCGACGGTATGTGGAGCATCGACGACACCTCGAGGCTGTACTTTGACAGTGAGGAGGGCTTCTATGCCTACCGCACCGGCTGGGGCCTCGGCGGGCGCGGAGAATTCGAACTGTCCGAGGCGAGCGGCCGGCCGATGATCTTTTTCAACGGCTTTCTCTACAATTTTCTCCTGCGCGACGACGGCGTGCTGCTACCGAACCAGAACGGCGAGGGCAGCGGGCTCACCATCCACCGCCACACCTTCCTCCGCGACGACGAGGCGGAGATCGTCGAGTGGGATAAAAGCAACTGGGACGGCATGTGGCAGAACGCCCTGGGCGAGACCATCGTCATCGACTCGTCCCTCATGCAGTACACCGCCTGCTCACCGGACTACTCCATGAGCGGCACCATGAACGACGAGGGCGAGGGCATGGGCCTCTACCTCTACGACAACGGAACGCGCGCCTACCTCTGCCCCAGCGACGACGGCAATAGCTTCACCCTCTCCGCCGAACGCTTTGGCCGCTATGGGGACGATCAGCACTTTGACGGTGTCTTCTACCGCAACGCCGACTTCTACACCTACACGGACATGGAAAACGCGGAGTTTTACGAAGACGAATACTCCACCTTCTATATCTGGTACTACGACGGTGTGAACCGTTACCTTCTGGGCAACGATTATACCATCGGCGACGACGGCCTTGCCTACCACGACGAAGACGGTCTCGTCTATCCCGCGGGCTGGATCCCCGAAGCGCCGTATGATCCCGCTGACGACTGGGGCGAAAACTGGATGGACAACTGGGATATTTGAAAAACGCCATGATAAAGGATGAATGTGAAATGACAGGAAGAGAAAAACTCTGCGACGCCGAGCTCTCGAAAAAGCTCGGGCACTATCAGAAAATGTCGCGCGTCTGGATCCTGGTGGGCCTTTTTGGCGTGTTGAGCGGCACGGTCTCGTACTTTGCCGTGCAGGACACCGCGCTCAAGGCCATCCTGACGGGGGTGCTGTTCTTCGGCGGCGTCTGCTGCGCGGTCTTTTTGGGCGGCAGCGCGCAAAAGAAGCTCCAGGCCCTGATACAGGAGCAGTTTGGAGACTTTTTCCGTGCGGAATGGGAAAAGGCCTTCGGCCCGGATATGCACACACCGGAAATGTGCGTTGACGAGTCGTTTCTCCGGACGTTCCACCTGCTGGACGATCAGTGGGAGGAATGTACGGTTGAGAATTTCCATGAGGGCGATTATCGCGGCGTGCATTTTTCCGCCGCCAACGTGCGGCTGGACCATGTGTATGAGCGAGGGTGCGGTCACGAAGGCTATGAGACCTGCCACGAGATGGTCTTCAAAGGCCTCGTGCTGCGCTGTGAAACGCAGACGCCCGCCCCCTCCCCCGTCCTCGTCAACGCAAGGACGGAGGACAGTCCGCGCGGCGCGGCGACGGGCGATGAGTTGTTTGACCGATGCTTCTGCGTCACAGCAGAGCCGGAGCAGGATGCTCTCTTCCTTCTTACCCCGCAGTTTTATGGAGCTGATGAACGAGTTCAGGCAGCGCGTCGAAGGACAGCTTTTGGGCTTCCGCTGGGAAGGACGGGTGTTCTCGCTGGCGGTGGAAACAGACTACGGCTTTGCCGCCGTTGCCAGTAATGTAGACCTGCGCGACCTTGACGCCCTGCGCCGCAGCTATTGCGCGTCGCTGCACGCAACGGAGGAAACGCTGGATCTTCTGCTGAAAAACACCGCTCTTTTTGCGGCGCGGGACTGAGAAAGGATGATACGATGGAAAAAAATCAAACAATGACAGACGAACAGCTCGCGCGCGAGCTGCAAAACGGCAAGCGCGGCGGTGGCCGCGGCAAGCTCCTCACGGTGATTGGCTGCGCCGCGACGGCGATCGGTATTTTCACCTCGATCACGGCGCTGACGGTCATCGGCATCGTCGTCGCGCTGCTGGGACAGGGCGTTCTGAACAAGCACCAAAAGGCCACCGGAAAAGCGGTCTTTGAATCCCTCGTGCCGGAGATCATGAACGCGAATTTTGAAGACGTGCAGCCCATCGGAAAGCAAAACCTTGTGGATATCAAGGGTTCAAACATTCCGCTGCCGTCATACGTCTACGACAGCGCCAGCGGCCGCATCGACTTCACCTACCGCGGCCTTACGTCCGAGCTCTGCACCGTCACGCTGACGGATGTGGACAAATACCGCAATGAAAACAACGACATGCTGGAGTCCGCCGAGCGCGTGGTCTACAAAGGTCAGTGGATGGCCTGCGAGCTCGGCAAAACGTACCCCGCCGAACTCACGTTCTGGCCGCGCGGCAAGCTCGACAAGCTCTTCCGCGCAAAAACCATCAAGACGGATTACGAGGACTTCAACAAGCACTTCAACCTGAGCTGCGATGATGCCGACTGGGCACTGCGCTTTTTGAGTCCCAGCCGCATGGAGCGCATTCTTGCGCTCACCAACACCGCCTTCGGCGATTTTTCCGTCAGCCTGCACGCCGATGGGACGCTATACATCGCCGTACACAGCGGCCGCGGCTTTTTCGACGTCGGTAAGGGCAAGGAATCCCCCGACGCGCTGCGCCGCCGCTTCACCCGCGAGCTCAAGTGGTGCACCGACATGATCGACGTCTTCCGCCCCGCGGTGGAGTGAAGAAAGGAGCGTTCTCATGCAGCTTTGGGTCGCGATCCTACTGTTTTTTCTGTCCATCGCGGGTGTCGTGCTCTCGGCGCGAAAGCTCCGGCATAATAAGCCGCTTCGCATCGTCTGCATCGCGCTCTGCGCCGTGATCGCCGCGGCCTGCGCGGTCTATATCGCGCTGACGGCGATCATGCTCTACGCGGCGAGCACGAAGTGATCTTCTGCACTTCATGCAAAGGAAAAAGCCCATCAGCTCGACGAGCTGATGGGCTTTTGTTCTGTTATTTTGGGTGGAAATTACGCTTTTTTACTTCTTCTCCACCGCGCGGCCGATCAGGTAGCACACCGCGGCGACCACCATGCCATTGATCGAGGCGATGCCCCAGTGCACCAGATTCGCTACCACCGCGCCGAGCACCACGCCGATCACCGCGAACCAGTTGACATTCTCGCTGACCTCCACATCCTGATATTTCTCCTTGTTCAGGAAGTAGCCGAGCACCAGAATGATACCCACCGGCGGCAGCGTGCAGTTCAGGATGTTCAGCCAGCCGCAGAAGTTCCAGTACAGCCAGACGGCGAGCACCGTGCCGATGATGCCGGAGACAAGCACCATGGGCTTCTTTTTCTGGCCGAAGATGTTGGCAAGGCCGAGGCCCGCGGAATAGAGCGCGTTGTCGTTCGTCGTCCAGATGTTCAGGCCCAGGACCAGGATGGCGAGGTAGAACAGGCCAAGGTTGATCATCACCTCGAAGATGTCGTTGCCGCCCACATAGACCGACGAGACACCGCCGAAGAAGAACATCAGAGAGTTGCCGATGAAGAACGCGATCACCGTTGTGATGGCGCCCACCTTGCCGCTTTTGGCAAAGCGGGAGAAGTTCGGCGTCGCCGTACCGCCGGAGACGAACGAGCCAACGACCAGTCCCGCGCCGCCGATCACCGTCAGCGTGCCGCTGGACTTGGCAAACTGATCGACGATCGTGCCGTCGCCGCGCATGACGGCGAGGATCATCGCGACCGTTCCCAGCACCGCAACCATCGGGACGGCGATATAGCTGACGATCGTGAGCGACTTGATGCCAAAGTAGGCCGAGGCCGTCATGCAGATACCGGCAACGATCACCAGTGCCCACTCCGCCGTCTTGCTGCCGCCCAGCAGCTCATTCGCGACCGGAATGGCAAACATGGCGATGCCCACGCCGAACCAGCCGATCTGCGTGAACGAGATCATAGCCGAGGGCAGATACGAACCCTTGACGCCAAACGCCTTGCGGGCCAGAAGGTCGAGGCTCATGCCCGTCTCCGCGCCCACGTAGCCCAAAAGGCCCGTGTACAGGCTCAGGATCACACCGCCGACGATCATCGACACGACGAAGCCCTGAAAATCCAGGCCGTCCGCCAACTGCTGTCCCACCCACATGCTCGCGGAGAAAAAGGTGAAGCCCAGCATGATCATAAACATGGTCACGATGCCGCGTCGGGCGCTTTTCGGCACGATCGCCTCTGCGTAGTCAATATCCACTACCGTCTTTTCATTTTTCATGCGTTCTGTCCTCTTTGATCTATAAATTTTTTAAAGGATATACTTTCTCAGGGTCGTGGTGAACTCGTCGATCCGCTGGCGCGCGATCTCCTTCAGCGAGACATCGCGCATGCCCTCCACAAAGCCGCGCTCCTGCTGATAGAGCCAGCGCGTCGTCTTTTTGTCCAGTTTTTCATAGTGACAGTCCTTCAGCCAGTCCTCGTAGGAGATCGGCAGCGGATGCCCGAGCTTTTCCTCGAGCAGCGCTTGCTTGTCGATGCTGTCGGCGCGCTCTAAGATGCCGTTCCAGAATTCGAGCACCTCTTCAATATGCTCGTGGATCTCGTAGCGGCGGGCGCCGCCGTCGTAGATCGTGCACTTTTCAAAAAGGGGATTCTGCATCGAGAGCGTCTCGCGACGGAAAGCGGGGGCAATGATGCCGCCCTTCCAGTAGAAGTCGATCAGCGCGCGGTTGATGCCGGAAACGCCCTTGTTTCCCTCTTCATAGCAGCTGAAAATGCCCTCGTAATACACCGTGACAAATCCCTCGAAGCCCGGCCAGTACACGCGGATCTCCTGCGTCAGCTTTTCCAGGATCTCAACGCCCTGCGTGCCGCCGATCGTGAAGAGCACGATGTTGCGCAGCTTGGTCCCCTGCTTGCGGTAATAGTCGATCACATAGCGCAGGCAGTTCACAAGCGTCTCGCCGGAGGCGATGATGTCGCCGATCAGCAGCGTGCTGTTCGGCACAGTGGCAAGCTTGCAGTATTTGATCTCAAGGCCCGTCATCTCGCCGTTTTCAAAAACGCGCTCGCTCGACATAAAGCTGATGTCGTGGACGCGGATGTGCTCTTTGTAGCAGCTCTCCTCCAGCGGGTAGTTCAAGGCTCCCCGCAGGATCGAGAGGATATTCGCCGACGTGATCTTCTTTTTCTCCTTCAGGTAGTACATCATCTGCGAGGTCGCCGTCACGAGCGAGGCGTACACCTCGTAGCCCACCACCTCCGGATGATTCATCAGCTTTCGCGTCTCGGCCTCCGAGACAATGTAATACTCGTTGAGGAAGTGCCCTCCCTCCAAACGGTAGCAGTCCACGCCCTGATCGCAGAACTCTGGCACGATCTGAACGTCCTTCCAATTTTCGATCATCGCTCTCTCCTCCTAAAAAAAGACCACCTGTCGAAGAATCGACAGATGGTCCATATACTAAATATGAAAAACAAAAAGGGAAGCGAAATGACATTTGTTGCGTTTTTTCAGCAGCATAGCAGGTGGCCTCCCTTTTTTCAACTTATGACACTATATGGATAACGTCATATTTTGTCAATACGCATTTTGCAATGCGGCGCAAGCGCCGTTTTCCTATTCCCTGCGTACCCGCAGGGTGCGGACAAAGGGGGCCATTCTCTCACGTGAGAGAATGGCCCCCTTTAGATCCCCCAAGAGAACGCGAGGGGAGTCCCCCTCACCCCCCGACATTGGCAGTCTCGATCTTGAAGGACTGCACACGCTGCGCAATCGGGTGCGGTGTACATGGCTTCG
>ENA-OOZG01001971-OOZG01001971.1-human-gut-metagenome-genome-assembly--contig:-NODE-1971-length-13511-cov-2.127898_pt1 | contig 13511 bp, 6 predicted proteins | sample MGYA00241706_ERZ501384 | MGnify/ENA primary metagenome ERZ501384 (study PRJEB25962, sample SAMEA2042742) | human gut metagenome | biome: human gut; feature: human-associated habitat; material: faeces... | reverse complement strand
CGACCTTAACAGGATTGCTCCATGAAAGCTGCGAAAGACCGCTGCTATCCACCGTAAAGACTATGCATTCATAACTCCACGGCAAGGATGTCGCGCCGTTGTTTGCGTCGTTGAGTCCGTTGTCGGTATTAACGAAGCAGGGCACGCCGTTTATAATTCGCGTGTAATAGAGCCGGTAAGCGTAGTTGGTTCGGCTACAATCTTATGAGCGGCGCACGATAAGTAATAACCGCCCGATGCTGCATAGTCGCCCATAGAAACCACTACCGGCTTGGTTTGCTTAAGCATCTCTACTTCTCGCCAAATCTGTTCAGAGCCGTATGCGCTTCCACCCGGCGAGTTGACACGTAGCACTACCGCCTTCACGCTTTCGTCTTCGCGAAGTTTGCGCAAGTCGCGAGCCATCTTGTCCGATTCTATGCCGTCGTTGGGCGAACCTCCGTCTATCTCGCCAGCCGCATAATATACGGCTATTACATTTCCGCTCTTATCTTTAGGTGTGTTGCGGCGCACATTCTTCATATCGCCAAGGCTGAGTAAATTCAAGTCATCGTCGCCGTTTATTTCTTTCAGATAGCTCACTACCTCATCCTTATACATCAGCGCATCAGCCATTCCTGTAGATATATATGTTTCGGCAGGCTGAAAATCCATGTTCTGTTCGGCCAGCGAGTCGAGTACTTTCGGCAAAATGCCTCTCGATTGTGCAATGTCGGCTAACATCTGTTGCCATATAGAGCCGATGAAAGCCTCTGTCTGTTCGCGGTTGGCTGCACTCATTTCGGTAGCTATAAAAGGTTCTACCGCCGCCTTATACGTACCCACTCTGAATACCTGCATCTCTACGCCAATCTTGTCGAGCAATCCCTTGTAGAACATGGTCTGCGCGGACAATCCGTGCCAACTGATATTTCCCGACGGGTTAAGTATAAGCTTGTCTGCTACGCTACATATATAATATGTGGCTTGTGTGTACTGTCCGCCATAGGCGATGATAAATTTTCCGCTCTTCTTAAAGTCGAGTAGCGCTTTGCGGATAGCGGTAAGCGAAGCAGAGCCGCAAGCGAAGTTTCCCGCTTTAAGATAAATGCCGTTTATATCATTATTCTCTTTTGCTTTTTTGATAGACGAAAGAATATCGTCTAGTCCGTAGGTAATAAAGTCGTCGCCGAAATACTGGTCGAGCAAGCTTTCTGCATAGCGTTCTTCTACCGTGCCGTTTAGTTCGAGTGTAAGTATAGAATTCTTTTCTACTCTCGTCTCAGTTCCGCTCGAAGCGGCTATCATGCCAATCAGTGTGATTACGCTTAACACAAAGAATACCGCTCCGGTAAGGATGATACCGGTTACAGTGGCAAGTGTGTATTTTAAAAACTCTTTCATGTCTTTATGTATATTAGAGTGTTCAATATTTGCAAACTTATAAAAAATAATCAGTTCTTAAGGAGTTCATCTTTTAATATTTACCGTTAAACCGTTGAGATTGTCTATGAAAAAACAAAAAAGGAACGTATTCTCACGAACCCGTTCCTTTCCCAAAGGTTTTTTAGCAATCATTTTATATTGCAAAAATGACTACCGTGTCAAAGGTAGCTATTATTTCTAAAAGTACAAAATATCGTAATATTGTTTTTTTATGCAAAGGTGCTTCGCTATTAGTTGAATAAGAAAAATGATAAATTTGAGATGTTTATCTAAAATTGTATATTTGCAAGACAAACTGATGTTGCTTGAATTTAATAACTAACCTAAATATAGCGTATGAATATCAATTTTTGTAAGGCCCTATTTGTAGCGGCGTTCATCGGCATGTCTTCTTCCGGATACGGACAAACTGCCGGACACATAAATCCTTTCTTATCAGAGTATGCTACTCCTTACGGAGTTCCTCCTTTCGATAAGATTACTATTCAAGATTATAAAGAGGCATTCTTGAAAGGAATGCAGGAACAGAAAGAAGAGATTGAAGCGATAGTAAACCAGCGTTCAACTCCCGACTTTGAGAATACAGTTGCTGCAATGGACCGTAGCGGACGTTTGCTGAATAAGGTGTCATACGTATTCTATTCGCAGAATAGCTGTAACACAAATGCCGAAATGCAGGCACTCGATCAGGAAATCAGTCCGTTGCTCTCTGCTCATAGCGATGACATCTCGCTTAATCCTAAATTGTTCGCCCGCGTAAAACGTGTGTACGAGAATAAGGAGAAATTTAATCTGGATAAAGAACAGAATAAGTTGCTCGAAAATACATATAAGAGCTTTGTACGTAACGGCGCTAATCTGAGCGAAGCCGACCAAAAGAAACTGCGCGATTTGAATAGTAAGATTTCTATGCTTCAAATCACTTTCGGACAGAATATGCTGAAAGAAACCAATGCCTTTAAGTTGGTGATTGACGATAAGAAGGATTTGAGCGGACTGCCCGAAAACTTGATCGCATCGGCTGCAGAAACCGCTAAGGAAATGGGTATGGACGGGAAATGGGTGTTCACTCTGCATAACCCAAGCGTGATGCCTTTCTTGCAGTATGCTGATAACCGTGCTTTGCGCGAACGTATCTTCAACGCTTACATCAACCGTGGTAATAATAACAACGCCGAAGATAATAAGGCTGTAGTACGCGACTTGATTACAGCTCGTCTGGAGAAAGCCAAACTGATGGGATACGAAGACTATGCTTCGTTCGCTTTGGAAAACCGTATGGCTAAAAACGAAAAGAACGTTTACGACTTGCTTGATCAGCTGTGGACTCCGGCATTAGACCAGGCTAAAGCTGAATTGGCGGATATCAAAGCCGAGATAAAGAAAGACGGCAAGAAATTCAACCCCGAAGGTTGGGACTGGCGTTACTACTTTGAAAAAGCTAAAAAGGAAAAATTCAATATCGACGAAAACGAAATCCGTCCTTACTTGGAACTTAACAATGTCTTGAAAGGCGCATTCTATGTTGCAAACCGTCTGTACGGTATCACATTCCGTAAGATGGATTATATGCCTCTGCCGCATCCCGAAGCACAGGTGTTCGAATGTACTGATAAGAATGAAAAGTCATTGGGATTGATTTACTTCGACTTCTTCCCACGTGCCAGCAAGCGTGGCGGCGCATGGTGCGGTGCTTATCGCGATCAGGGCTACGATGAACAAGGCAATAAGATTCTGCCTATTGTTACAATCGTATGCAACTTCACAAAACCTGTAGGCAATCAGCCGGCATTGCTTAGCGCTGATGAGGCTTCAACACTGTTCCACGAATTCGGTCACGGACTTCATGGACTCTTTAAAGACGTGCGTTACGAAGGAACAAGCGATGTGCCAAGAGACTTTGTAGAACTCCCATCGCAGATAGACGAACACTGGGCGTTCGAACCCGAAGTACTTAAGGTGTACGCTAAGCATTATAAGACTGGCGAAACTATTCCTGCAGAACTGATTGAGAAACTCGATAAGAGCGGAAAATATGGTCAGGGATTCATCACTGTAGAATACCTTGCCGCTTCATTGCTCGATATGGACTTCCACACAATGAAGTCAATACCTGCTAATCTGAACGTAATGGATTACGAACAGAAAGTATTGGGCAAGCGTAAAATCTTGAAGCAGATTCCTTCTCGCTATCGTACTACTTACTTCAACCATACTATGGGTGGTGGATATACAGCAGGCTACTATAGCTATATCTGGGCAGAAGTGTTAGACTGTGACGCATTCGGCGCATATACAGAAAGCGGTGATATCTTCAACCAAGACTTGGCTGCCAAGTTCCGTAAATACATCCTTGAACCGGGTGGTATAGACGACGCTATGGATATGTATAAGAACTTCCGCGGAAAAGCTCCAGAAATTAAGTGGTTGCTTAAGAACAGAGGTTTGGAACCTAAGACCGATCTGAAAAAGAAAAAAGAATAAAACTTTATTGTTTGCATTATGGACTTGAAGAAATATATAGTTTATGGTGGGGCGTTGGCTTGTGCCTCTTCGCTTTCGGCGGTAGAAAAACCTAATATTATCGTCTTCTTGGTAGACGATATGGGATTGATGGATACGTCACTGCCGTTTATCACCGATTCATTGGGTAATGCTGTGCGTTGTCCGCTCAATGATTGGTATCACACACCAAATATGGAGCGTTTGGCTCGTCAGGGTGTTACTTTCTCTACCTTCTATGCGCAGAGCGTAAGTTCTCCGTCGCGTTTGTCGCTCCTTACCGGACAGAATGCTGCTCGCCATCATACTACCAATTGGATTAAGACGGAAGAAAACAACCGCGACCTCTACGGACCGCGCGATTGGAACTGGAATGGCTTGAGTTCTTCTGATTATACCTTGCCGCGTATGCTTAAAACTGCAGGCTATAAAACAATTATAGTAGGAAAGTCGCATTTAGGAAACGGAAAAAGCGAAGGAGCCGACCCGCTGAAGTTGGGCTTCGATGTTAATATAGCAGGCTCGTCAATAGGTGAACCGGGTAGCTATTATGCCGAAGTAGGCTATGGCGCAACCGGAGGTAATGCGGCACGTGCCGTTCCGGGGTTGGAAAAATATCATGGCACTCATACTCACCTTACCGAAGCGTTGACAATAGAAGCCAATGCGCAGATAGATACAGCGGTAGCCCAGAAGACTCCGTTCTTCCTTTATATGTCGCATTATGCCGTACACACTCCGCACGAACGCGATAATCGTTTCTGGGGCCGTTATGCTAATGCTAAAGATAAGGCATTTGCTACTTTGGTAGAAGGTATGGATAAGTCGCTTGGCGACATCATGGACCATCTTACCAAGAAAGGTATCGCCGAAAACACACTCATTATATTTATGGGCGATAATGGCTCTTCTGCTCCTATGGGATATGCCCGTGGATACTCTTCTTCTGCTCCGTTGCGAGGTATGAAGGGAACCGAGTTTGAAGGTGGCGTGCGCGTGCCTTGTATCGTAGGTTGGGGTAAGCCGAGCCGCAAGAACGCATCGCAGCGTGCTTTACCTGTGGCACAAGGAGTGATGCAGACTCAGATGGGAACCATCATGGATATCTATCCAACATTGGCTCACCTTACCGGGGCAACAGAAAAGCCGGAACACGTAGTAGACGGACAAGATTTGGCGGTGCTGTTGACAGGAGCGAAAGATGAATCGCGTGCTAACAAGTTGCTGATTCATTTCCCACACTGTCATCACGGAAGCTATTTCACCACTTATCGCGAAGACGACTGGAAGTTGATTTATTACTACAACCCAGAACATCCTGAACGTCCCGACTGTATTCTTTATAACTTGAAGACAGATCCGTACGAAAAGCAAGAAGTATCAAAGCAGTATCCCGAAAAGACAATGTACATGCTTCGCCGTATGGTGGCACAGTTGGAAGCCGAAGGTGCTCAGTATCCGATAGGATTTGAAGGACAGACGGTAAAACCCAACATAGAGTATTTCGAGAAATAAAGCCGATGGCTTACTGAATAAAAAAAGCTTCCGCAGAAACGTTTATCGTTCTAGCGGAAGCTTTTTAGTTTATAATTGTCATTAACCTTAATAAGGCAGCGGAACCATAGGACGACGTCCGTGATTTAACTTCAAGCCCTCTTTATATGTTTCTGGACCGTGCAGTAATTTAATGTCCAGCTCTCCTAAGTTAACTAAGATACCACGAGCCATCAAACCAGAATCTTCGTTCTTTTTACGCGGTAATGTTTCTGCCGCTTCTTTCAGTTGTGGCAAGAACTGACGGATATAATCGCGCATGGTTGGGTCTAATGAAATACATTCCAGTGAAGAATAACCAATCTTACGGTCTTCTTCTTTAGCCGGATTGATGAGGCGTGCAATTCCTTCTTGCGGCTTTCCTAAATATGCAGCTGCATATGCTGCTTCGGATGCTACATAAGGGTCTTCATCTTTCAGCAAATCGGCAAGAGCCTGTGGGCATTGAGAGATTTGTTTCTTATGTGCCAACTCTGCATATCCTACAGCACCCCAGAAACGCATGTCGCGATGTGAACTTGCTATAGCTTTCTCAAACAAAGGCAATGAAGCTATATCGCCGATGCCTGCTGCTTCTACCAATTTATAAAGTTCTTCCATCGGATATTTCTCTTTGCGCACTACGTCGTAAAGCACGTGTCCTGTACGTGAGGTAGGCAAGAAGAAACCTAAATCGTGTGTGTTGCGAATATGGTTAGAAAGCTCGTTGCGCATTTTCGCCAACACTTCAGCGTATTCGGGCGATGATGACAGGTCGTGCAATTCTCCCGGGTCTTTATCCAAGTCGAACAACATCTCTGCCGGATGTGCGTCGAAAGTAAGCGCCCAGTCGGGATTTGTATTATGATTGCCTAAAACAAGCTTATCCCACGCCTTATTAGAAGGCATACCCCACTGATAATAATTACGTAGCGCAAACTGACGGTAGGGGATATAGCTACGCATATATTTAATATGTCCGTCGGTTACGGCACGCACCGGCATGAAGTGGTGCAACTGGTTGGCGGCAAACGCAAACTGCACCTTGCGTTCTTCCTTGCTGGCATATTCACCGAATATCGCTTTTCCTTGCATGTTCTTGGTAGGCTTTACTCCGGCTAGGCTCAATACCGTAGGACCTAGGTCGGTGAAGTTTACAAGACTGTTGTCTTTACCCGACTTACCATTAGCCAGATGTTTCCATTTCTCGGGGAAGTAAGCAATCAAAGGCACTTTCAATCCACTTTCATACAAATATCCTTTACCGCGTGGAACACATCCTCCGTGGTCGCTGAAGAAGAAGATAATGGTGTTATCGTCAAGTCCTTTGTCTTTCAAGTCCTTTAAGAAGAAGCCCAGCCAAGTATCTACGTCCTGCACAGCCTCAAGATGTCCGGCATAGTCGGAACGCACTTCAGGCAAATCTGGTACGTACGAAGGCAATGTAAGCAATTCGGTATAGATACCTTCTTTAGTATAATCTCTTCGTCCGTCGGTATGGAAAGTACGTACACGTCCCATGTGCGATGTCACGGTGTTAAATACAGCGAAGAACGGTTGGTCCTTGCCTCTTTTCGGACTGTTGTAAGATGCTGTCTTGGTACACTCGTCCCAGCAAGCTTTATTATTGTTGGTAGAGTTATAATGCGTCTTGCTATTATTAGTACAATAATAACCTGCTTCGCGCAGTCTTTGCGGGAAGAAAATATCCGCCGGAGTATCGTATGATACAGGATGAACATCCATTCCGTATGTAGGAGCATAACAACCGGTAATAAGTGAAGAGCGTGCCGGCGAACTCTGTGGAGCTACCGACCAAGCATTCATGAACTGTATACCCTGAGCGGCTAAGCTGTCGGCATTAGGAGTGTGTACGTCTTTGTTTCCATAGCATCCGAACTCATACGAGCTGGTGTCTTCGAATGTTACCCACAGAATGTTTGGTCTTTCTTTCTTCTTGTTGTTTGCTGCAGACGCCTCAAGAGAATAAATACCGCAGGCAGCCGTACAAGCTAAAAACAGTGAAAAGTGTTTCATATTATAAGGTGTTAGTTAATTTTCCACAAAATTATAAGGTCTGTCGCTAATGCCTAGTTTTAAATGTCTTAATCTTTAGCAATCTTGTTTCCCGTCCGCCAAATTGCACAAAATTGATATTTTATAGACGGTATTTAAACGTTATAAAGACATACGTGCATGTCATTAGGTTGAAAGAGGATGCCTTGCCGATGATAAAAGAGTAATTTTGACATTATAAATCTAACGTATCGTAAATATGAGAAACTTACTTTTTGTCATCTTGTCGTTGTGTTGCTCTTTTGGGTCTGTGTCGGCTCATGATATTGATAAATCTTCGCAAGATGAATCTTTCCGTAGAGAGGCTAATGTATTGTTGACAGAATGGATGGATACCTTCCTTAATTATCAGTGCTCGGGTTTGGGCTCTTCGCTCGACGGAGGTGTGCTTTGTCCGGCTTGCGCCCGTATACACGGTAGAATAGGTGATGCGGTGCTTCCGCTGATGTATTTGGCCGATAAGACTCACGATGAAAAATATCTGAATGGCGCCAAAAGATTGATGGCATGGATGGAGAATGTGCATTGTCCTGATGGAGCTTGGATGAACGATGTGAACGTTTCTAACTGGAACGGAACGACAGTGTTTGCTGCTATCGCTCTTTATGAAGCTTTGCATTACCACGGACATCTGCTTGATGATTCTACTTATAATCATTGGAAAGCGCAGTTGGTAGAAGCCGGCGAGTTTATAATGAACAATCCATTTATTTATAGTCGCAAGCGTGAGGGTATGCGAAACATGAACGTCAATTATTCGGGTTCGGCTACTTATGCTTTACATGCAATAGGCGAATTATGCAATCGCCCCGATTTTAAGGCGAAGGCTAAAGAGATAGCGGTAGATTTAAGACCGTATTTCACAAAGAACGATTTTTTCGTATATGGCGAGGGACCTAATATTTACCATCCCACTAAAAACGGTTGCCTGCCTGTAGACTTACTTTATAATGTAGAAGAAACCCTTCCTAATATGGCACACTATGCTGTGATGGCTCAAGACACCGTGCTGCTGTCGCTGATAGAACGCTCTATGAGTACACATCTCGAATTCATGTTGCCAGACGGAGCTTGGGATAACAGTTGGGGAACACGTAGTTTCAAGTGGACGTATTGGGGAGGTCGCACCAGCGATGGCTTTATGGGAGGTTACTATCTGTTGGCATCTCGCCATCCTGAGTATTGGGAAGCCATAAAACGCAATGTGGCATTATTGCGTAAAGCTACCCACAACGGACTATTGTACGGTGGAATGCATTATTTGGAGTCGGGTGTAGCACCTTGTATTCATCATACTTTCGGTCATGCCAAAGCGTTGACCGCTTGCTTGGAACAACAGCCTAATACCGATTTACCATCGCAATCGCTTCCTCGCGATAAAGCATACGGTGTAAAATGCCTTAAAGATATCAACACTTGGCTTACTGCGTACGGAGACTGGCGTGCTACCTTCACCGGTTACGATTCGGAATATAAAGTAAAGGGTACTCACCCTATGGGAGGAGCCATCTCAATGCTTTGGCACGCTGAAGGCGGACCGCTTTTTGCCGCTACAATGAATAAGTATCAGCTGATAGAGGCTCCTAACATGCAGGTTACACGTCGCAAGTATCTTACTTGCGGCACTCCTCGACTTGAATTGATGCAAGGAGGCAGTGCGTTTACAAACTTAGACGATTTGAATACCGATATAACATGCATTACCGAAAAAGGAAAGTCGGTTTTCCGCACTCATACTCATTTGGTAGACATTAATCAGGAATCGCCTTCTGAAGGAAAAGAAATATCTGCCGATATTAAATATGTATTCTCAGAACATGGTGTTCACATCGAAGTAGAACAATGCCCCGAAGGTGCCTATCTTGTTTTGCCAGCCATAGCTTCGCCAGCTGATAAAGTAACCGTAAACGCTAAAAAGGCATATATAGAAAAGGAGAAAGGAGAATGGCAGATACATTGCCAAACGGGTACAATCAGCCAAGGTGAAGTAGATGCCGACGGAAGGGTATTTAACCCGGTTCCGGGTTTTGCCTTTGTTCCTCTGCACGTATCGCCAGAAGGGAATAAGATAACTGTAGATATTGATTTTGGAAAGTAAATCTTTTAGAATGACCCGTTTAGCGTGCCGTTTTGCACAAAAATGATAGTTATTATACAATATCGATATGTGAAAAGCGCAAAAGTGTAAGATTGGGAAACGTTCTTTTACACTTTTTGTGCTTTTCAAACCTAATTTTGCCATCAAAATAAATTCTAAAGTTAAACCTTAGATTCATTTAAAATGTATAGTTTGAAAAACTGGATTCTAGTGATCGTCTTCGCTATTATCAGTGTCTCTGCTTTTGCACAGAGCGCAACTGTTACCGGAAAGGTAGTCGACAGCGAAGGAAGTGAAGTGATTGGAGCTAGCGTTACTGTGAAAGGCGCAGCTGGTGTAGGTACAATTACCGATATCGACGGTAATTACACATTGAAAGTAAACAATGCGTCGAAAGATGTATTGGTGTTCTCTTTTGTCGGTTTGACCACCAAGGAAGTAAAGGTCAACAATCAGAATGTTATTAATGTAACATTGCAGGCTAATGCAGTGTTGTTGGATGAGGTGGTAGCCATTGGTTATGCTACCGTTAAACGTAAAGACTTGACAGGTTCTGTAGCGTCTGTAGGAAGTCAGGAACTATCTAAGATTCCTACCAGCGATGTTACTCAGGCTTTGGCTGGACGTATGGCGGGTGTTATGATACAGCAGAGCGAAGGTGCTCCGGGCGCATCTATTTCTATCCGTGTACGTGGTGGTATTTCTATTACTCAGAGCAATGAACCTCTGTATATCATTGATGGCTTCCCTAGCGAAGATGGTATGTCATCGCTCGACCCTGCCGAAATTGAAACAATCGACGTTTTGAAAGACGCTTCGGCTACTGCTATTTACGGTGCACGTGGTGCCAACGGTGTTGTGGTTATCACTACAAAGAATGGTAGCAAGAACGCAGGTAAGGCAACTGTTACATTCGATAGTTATGTAGGTATTAAGAAGATAGCTAAAAAACTCGATGTGCTTTCTCCGTATGAATTTGCTAAATTGGACTATGAACGTACTCTGTGGAGAATGAGAACTGGTGACGCTGGTAATGATGGCATGGAGAAATGGGAAAGCAGATATGGTAAGTATAGCGACATAGAAGCTAATTATGGCAACCGTAAAGGTATAAATTGGCAAGATGAGACCTTAGGTCGTAACGCTCTTACTCAGAATTATCGTATTGGCGTTTCAGGAAAGACAGAAAAGATGAGCTATAGTTTGGCTTATTCATATTATGATGAAGAAGGCGCAATGGTATATAGTGGTACTAAGAAACACACTATTTCATTTAATATGAATCAGGAAGTCAACAAATGGTTGAAGTTGAACGCTCGTATCAGCTACGATCAGAAGAAAGTAGAAGGTATGGGTACTTCGGATGGTGGCGACCGTTTCAACAAGATGCAGCACATCCTGCAGTATCGTCCTACTATCGGTATCTTGGGTGATGACTCTGATTTGCTGCAATCAGAAGACCCTTTGTTGGTTGACGACTCAAACAATGTAATGCAGAACCCTCTAGTTTCTGCTGCCGAAGAAACTAACAAGAGAGAATGGCGTACATTCCAGGCTAACGCTGGCGCTACTATCCAATTATTGAAAGGATTGTCTTTCCGCACAACTGTAGGTATGAGCTATCAAAACCGTCGTAATGACGTATTCTATGGAGCAGAATCAGTAACCGGTAAGCGTTCAAGCATCAACGGTAGCATCACAAATCTTGAAAGCAGCAGCTTGCAGAACTCTAACGTGTTGACTTATGCATGGAAAAACCGCGTACACGATTTCACTGCTATGGTAGGTCATGAATACGTAACTAAATGGAATCGTTCATTCTCGGCTGGTGCTAATCAGTTCCCTAATGATGATATAGGACTGGGCGACCTTTCATTGGGTACTCCTACTACTCCTACATCAAGCGAAAACTACGACGATAAATTGCTTTCGTTCTTTGCTCGCGTAAACTATAGCATCTTAGACAAGTATTTGTTTACCGCATCAGTTCGTGCCGACGGTTCTTCTAAGTTCGGTAAGAACAATAAGTGGGGTTATTTCCCTGCATTCTCTGCTGCATGGCGTCTTAGCGAAGAAAAGTTCATCAAGGACTTGAACATCTTCTCTGACTTGAAACTTCGCGTAGGTTATGGTTTGGCTGGTAATAACCGTATCGGCAGTTATCAGAGCTTGGCTATTATGAGTTCGGTTACAGCGGCTAACGGCAATGGAGCGATGGCTGGTTATGCGTCTAAGCAGGTCCCTAACCCTGACTTGAAATGGGAAGCTAACAAAACCTTTAACTTGGGTATGGATTTTGGATTCTTGAATCAGCGTATTACAGTTTCTCCTGAATTCTACGTAAACCGCAGTAGCAATTTGTTGTTGGCTGCTAAATTGCCCCACTCATCAGGTTACACTAAGATGGTAATCAATGCAGGTGAAACTCAGAATACAGGTGTCGACCTTACCATCAATACTGTAAACATTACCAATAAGAAGTTTACTTGGAATACAGCGGTTACTTTATCGCACAATAAGAATAAGGTTAATAAACTGACAGGCGAAGAAGTTCAGTTGTACTTGGCCAACTTCGGTTATTCAGGTGCCGGTGCTTCTCACCAGATTGGAGTAGGCCAGCCTTTGGGTCAGTTCTACGGATATGTAACCGACGGTTTGTATCAGGTTAGCGATTTCAACTATGATGCAGCTACTAAGACATACACACTGAAAGACGGTGTTCCTTATCTTGGCGATAAGAACAAGATACAGCCGGGTTATTGGAAATTCAAGAATCTGGATGGAAGCGCAGATAATAAGATTACAGAAAACGACAAGACTATTATCGGTAATGCATTCCCCGATTTCTATGGAGGTATCAACAATACCTTTAGTTATAAGGACTTCGACCTTAGCGTTTACTTGACTTATAGCTACGGAGCGGAAGTTCTGAACGCTACTAAGTTGACTAACACTAAGACTGCGGCTACAAACAAGAACGTATTGGCCATTGCCGATGAAGCAAACCGCTGGGTAACTATCAACAGCGAAGGACAATTGATTACCGATCCTACTGAATTGGCCGCTATAAACCAGAACAAGACAATCGCTCAGTTCGGCGACAACGGATTGAATAACACATACATTCATTCATGGGGTGTAGAAGACGCTTCTTATTTGAAATTGAGCAATATCACATTCGGATATTCATTCCCCAAGAAGGTGATTAGAAAAGTAGGTTTGTCAAAACTGCGTCTTTACGCTACAGCCAGCAACTTGCTGACTTGGACTCCGTATAGCGGTTTCGACCCTGAAGTTTCTACAATGAGCAGCTCATTGACTCCGGGTGTTGACTTCGGAGCTTACCCTAGAAGCCGTTCGTTTGTGTTTGGTGTAAATGTTGCATTTTAATAAGTCGAAAAATAGAATACAATGAAAAATAGAATTAAATATATGCTTGGGGCATCACTGATGGTAGTGGGATTAGCCTCTTGCGACTTGACAGAAAAACCATCTTCATATTATGAGATGGATACATACTTCAATACCGTAGAAAAGGCAAAGATGGCCGTCATCGGCATATACGATTGCTTGGAAACCGGCAACTATTATGGCCAGGATATAATGCCTTTCTCGGGCTCTGACGATATGTTTATGGTGAGAGGTGTTGCTTCGGACGGAACTCGCCGCGATATCTCGCATTACCAATACGATGCGTCGAATACTTGGATTGCTTCTGTATGGGAGTATGCTTATCAGGGTTTGGATAGAGCTAATTTGGCGATAACCAATATAGAGGCGATGCCGGGTTATGCAGAAAGTGAAGAACTGCAGGAGTTGGTTGGCCAAGCAAGATTCTTGCGTGCCTTCATCGCTTTCGACTTGGTAAGATTCTGGG
>ENA-OOZG01001963-OOZG01001963.1-human-gut-metagenome-genome-assembly--contig:-NODE-1963-length-13553-cov-3.073863_pt1 | contig 13553 bp, 16 predicted proteins | sample MGYA00241706_ERZ501384 | MGnify/ENA primary metagenome ERZ501384 (study PRJEB25962, sample SAMEA2042742) | human gut metagenome | biome: human gut; feature: human-associated habitat; material: faeces... | reverse complement strand
AGTTAAGATGAGGAAAACCTCATTTTAACCTGTACTAAATCTTGACATAGGACCAAATTGTTTTTTTTAACATAATTGTTTCTCCTTTCATAAAAAAAAAGAGACCTCACCTTTGACAATGAGATCTCTTACGATAGTATTGATTCTTATTTATTCGGTAGCTTTCATAAGCTCAGCGATTTCATCTGGAAGTGGAAGTCTTGGTCCATTTCCAGTTTCATCTCCGTAAAGAATCTTTTCAAGGGCTTCAAGCTTAGCTTTGTCTACTTTTGTAGAATTGATTTCCAAAGATGCAGTAGGCTTAGCACCGGCAACTTTAACTGGTGTTGTACTAACTTCCCAAGAAAATGAACCTGCTTCAGGGCTGTCATTCACTGTATCGTGACTCTTTTCTGACGGCGCTGCAAGTGCTCCATAAATCATATGAAGTTTGTATCCATGATCATCCCCGTCTGTATCGTTACCAAGGATTGTCTTATAGCAAAGACCAAACGTGCTGCGTTTCTGCTGCCCGATGGTAACACCTGGTGCAATTTCTTTGGTACCGTCGCATTCTTCAAATTCATCTGGATACATGAAAGCTTCGATAGTTGCTGAATATTCTTCAACAGACATCAGATTCAGATACTTGATGTTATCTGCATAAATTGGGCTTGCTTCTGCACCACTCGGAGATTCTGTAATGTTAGAAATACCGTTCCAAGCTACTCCTTTTGGATATGTTCCACCAGTTCCCTGAACGTATAATGCACACTGGCTGACACCAGTTTCGTATTCGCGTTCGCCGGTTTTGTCCCATTCAAGTCTAGGCATAATAGTTGTCCTCCTTTAAAAATATAATGTTAATGAATCGTGATAAAGATTGTCAGAGATGTAACGACGATCATAAGAACAATATGGAAGTTCTAATAGTTTTTGAATTACCGGGTTGTCCGGTCTGTTAGAAATAACTGTAAGGTCGTATCTTGTTAGTAGACGATATGTCTTATTATTGGCGTACACTCGTGTAAGTTTCCCTTTTACATATGTAATAGCCGGATAAGTCATCTTTACATTAGGTGATGGCTGATAATATACATACCTGGAACCTAACAGCTCTTCTAATTTACTCTGTAGATTCAGCCGTGTTCCCATTCCACACACCTCCAACCGTTAATATAAGTCTCGGAAATTGAGGTTCAACCTCCGTAACTTTCCATTTGGTTCCCATGTATTCCACATATGCTATCGTAGAATAATGGTATAAGGCATACTGATCGGCAATAATGCTTATCTGTTTTGCAAGTGTAATATCATCGTTAATCCGATCAGCGGTTTGCCTTCTCCAACGGGTACTGATTACGTCTCCCTGATAGTGTTTTTCTACGATACTGTCCTCGTGAAATCCAGGTTCAGTTTCTATATCGTCAGCAATACCGACAATGCCGTACCATTTAGCCATAATCAGTCCTCCATTTTGATTTTTTTCGCTTCAATCCAAACAGCTTATAATTAAGCTGCTACAGAATTAAGTTCAGCTGTCTTTCCAACAAATTCAACTGCAACTGCAGAATACGGTTTAATCAGTGCTCCTGAACAACGTGTTTCGATAAGATATTTCTGTTTGTTGTAATCGATATCGAAATCATCAAACATATTTACGGCACCGCCCTTATCTGTACCAACGTTGTAATCCACAAGGTTTACATAGATGCCACCAAGGATATGTGTATCTGCACCAACAACTCTGGACAGATCTTCCATAACCGGTACAGGTACAATCTTGCTTACACGAAGAGCTGTAGCAAGTTTCTCTACAGTATCGTAAATGACACGTTTGTTTGTATCTTCAAGAAGCAGGCAGTTTGTAAGCATATCTTCTGACATGTACATAACCGGGTTTCCTGATCCTTTATAATTCTTTCTTGACTTGATACAAGCTTTGATGAATGACCTTGCTTTTTCTTCCTCAGTAGTAGCTTTTGTGATAGCAACAGCAGTTTTAACAGTGTATACATCATCATCTGTCCAGATTGGTCTGATATTCTGTTCGTTAATCTTATCTGCAGAAGACTGAGTTCTTCCATCTCCTACCAGGATTGCCCGAGCGAGTTCCTCATTTAACATAGTTTTCATCTCAGATTTCAGCCATGCCACAACATCGAAATCTGTAATGTCAACCATATCATCACGATCCAGACTCTGATGCTTATAAACTGTAACCGGTGTTGTTACCCTCTTAAGCATCTTGAATACTTCATCCTTCTTCTGGTTTCCTTTAATGTATCCTTTTGCTCTTGCGTCATCTTCAGTAATGTCTGCAAATACAGATTTAACCCGGGAGAATGGTGTTTTATGTACTGAATTCATGACATCAGTTACCCAGAGATCTTCTCTCTTGATAAATCCCGGTACGTTTTCAACTTTCTGTGCATCTGGGAACATGTAATCGATGTTTGTAATTCCATGTGCCAGTACTGTATCCGCCAGAGATCTATTGGTTCTCTTTGCTTCCGTTAAAATATCCATCTGCTCAGCATGTGAGAGAACTTCCTGATCCTGTGTGTTGGTTTCCTGATCAAATGCGTTGTATTTCATAGTCTTGTCTCCTCCTTCATTTTCGTCATCTTCTTCGTCAGTGTCTACTCCTGCTTCTTCAAGAGCCTGACCAATAATTGCATATACTGCTGTCTTCTGTTTATCTGTGAGCGTATTAAATACGTCAGCTACTGTTTCATTGTCATCATCTTCATCGGAATGCTGCACGTTTTCATTGTCGTCTTCTTCATCAGTGTCTACTCCTGCTTCTTCAAGAGCATTTCCGATCATCGCGTATACTACCGTTTTTTGTTTGTCTGTAAGAGTATTGAATACGTCAGCTACTGTTTCGTCTTCATCCTTACTGGAAGCACTATTTGTTTCTGTTGCCACTGCTTTTTCTCCTTTCAAGTCGTCTTTTTTATCTTCTGAATCATCAGAATGTGATAATGTATCAATATTCTCGATGTATTCCCCGGACATGATGTATCCTTCGATTTCTGAGTCTTCTCCATGTGCAATAACTGTATCAATAACAGCTCCAGGATTAGCTCCAGCAAGAACTAAACTCACTTCTCTGATGATGCCGTGTATTACGTCGCCACCACGCTGAATGAGCTTGTTTGCATAAATAGACAGTCTATCTACGTCTTTGTGCTGAACTAATTTCTTAGCATTCTGTCCTGCATCTGTATCATTGAAAGTGATGTATGCATATACACCGTCTCCTCTGTTTTCAAGTAATGCATGACCAAGTACAGCGTTCGGATCATTGTGTTCATGATTCCAAACAACAGGTACAGTTTTTCCGTCACACTCTGAGAAGGCGTTCTGAAGTATTGTTCGTCCATCAGAGCAAAGCATATTTGCTTTAGTAGCCCATCCGGAACAATCTGCTTTGATAGCCATTTTGAATTACCTCCATATTTAGTGTTACATTTATATATCCAAAGTAAGATACGACTAACTCAATTACAAAATGAATGGGCTAGAATATGGTTTTGTATCTCGTATTTCAAGCGGCATTTATTTAGTTTTCAAATTTGTGGAATATCTTGACTTTTAGATTTAAGATTTAGTTATCATTTTCGGATAACATAGAAATAGGCATATCGCCCATAGATGTTTCAGGAATAGGTTCTCCTGGTTCATTTTCAATTGTCTGATCAGTCTGTTCGCCATCTGGCTGATTTAAGTTACTGTTAATAAGCTTGTCTGCTTTTGGATCATCAGATGGCTTAAATCCGATTACACCACGAATCTCATTACTTGTGAGAATTTCGTTACGTGTAAACTTATCTGCAATTTCAGCAATGTTATTTACCGGAACTAAACGGAACGGATCTCTGAAGAACATAATTGTCTGAGATTGTGATCGCGCAGTTTTGGTCAAGAACTTACGAGTCATTTCATCTGTTATTGCCGAAACTATAGGTTCGATAGTGCGCGAATTGTAATTAAGCATTGTCTGCTCATCAGCGGTTCCATTCAGAACTTCTTGTGTAATACCTAACTGACTGTACAGTTCATTCCGTAAATACTCAACCTGTTTCATTAGATTATTTTCCACGGGACGATTTAGCTGTATTATCTTTTCAGTTCCGTCAACATATGCTATTCCATACGGACCTTTAAGCTGTTCTTCTATATCTTTTTTACGTTTTTCCGCTTCTTTTCTTCGACTTTCTGACTTGATTACGTATGGTAACTGAATAATCATGTCGAGCTTTCCAGAGCTTGTTGTTTCATCAACTCTATCCAAAAGAGTTAATTTACGAATAAGCCGTTGCATTGTAGAGTTAGGCTCATTTATGATTGAATACATAGGATTTTCAATTATACCAATGATTCGCTTAGGTAAAATAAGTTCTTCTCTATGTCCAGTTTTCTGATTATATAACTGAACTTTTACATGTTCTGGATACCACTCTAATATTTTTCCAGTTCTCATAGTCTGTATATCATATGATCCTGTTACTGTTGGATCTATAGTAGTATCTACCGGAACCATAGCAACAACGCCCTCATCGAACATGCTTTCTACTATGTCCTGTTTGAATGCTCGCCCAGTCTGATCTAAATTAGCTTCAAGATTCAGACAGTTATCCAACCCAGAACTAATATATTCTTTAAATCTACCGTTTTCATCAACTCGGCAATGCCTAATATTTATAGAAGCAACGTCCAATGCTATCCGCGTGTATATCGAAGTGACTATGGACTGCTCATTCCGAATAAATGTTCTGATTCTGTCCGGACGGTAAGTGCTGCTCGATCCTATATTATAATAGGTAGGTTCTCGATTTCTAAAGACGTCCCAGCTATGTCTGAGTACATCAAATATTCCCATTTTGAATTTACCTCCTGCAATAATTAGTTTATTCATTTACAATCCAGGATGCCGTTCTCATCTGGGGTCAGATATTCTTGTTATTATATAGTTCATTAAATTAGTCACCTACTTTACTTTTTATAAGTTATAGAAGATCCTGACTGTGATCCTAAAAAGCCGACCGATGAAAGCTTCTGTAAACTTCCTTTACCATTCTTCTTACGGTATTGGGCGACATTTTTAGCCGCAGTTCTAAAGTTATCATTAGCTGCTCTATTAGCTTCCCTCAATGCATATTTACCGCTATTAGCGTTGATAGTTATGCTTCCTTTCGTAGCTCCGTTCAAGCTATTTTTAAAGAAATTAGCATCAGACTGGAACACTTTTTCGGCGTAATCATACCCACGTTTCGCAGCAATCTGTCCGTTTTTAGTTTTCACGTATTTGTTTAACTTATAAGCTCCATATGCTGATGCAGCAATAGTGGCAGCCACAGCCGCGCCTTTCGCGACTCTTTTAAGTTGCTTTTTTTTTGCCGCCTTATACTCTTCTGTTTGCTTATACTGATGTTTTTGCTGAGACATTTCAGCTTTCACTTTATGAGCATTAACTTTTTTACTAACCAGTGCTGCTTTTGCAGTTTGACCAGATGAATTCAGTCTATTAACTTTAATTTGAGCTTTATTAGCTGCCCTTGTATGATACCTGTTACCTACAGTTTCATAATATTGTGCTTTTCTATGCCCCCACTTCATGCCTGGTATGCCATAGTGGTAGAGTTCATCTGGATTATCGTATCTTGTTATTATATATTCACTCATTTTTTCTCCTTACTCAAATTCTTCTTTATGTTCTTTCCAAGCTACAAAAGCGTCCATCATAGCTGCTACACAGTCTATTTTGTGTTCTCTTTTGCGCTTGTATAATTTACGGTTTCCGTTTGTATCTTCCAATGTAATGCAGTTACCCATAGCAAAGGTCATGATCTCTTCATCGAAAATTAACATTCGTTCCTCAGATAGCTTCTTCAACTCGCCAAGTGGAATTGATTCTGTTTTTGCGCCCTGTGGTACTTTTTCAATTCCGTATGGTCCGTTCTCGGTTTCCCATCTACCTACGAATTCTTTCGCACCGTATGGGTCATAACCGAAGCAGCGCACGTCATAATCGCTGTCTATAATATGCTGATCCAAATCCTCATAAACCGCAGTCATGTCAAGAATCGTACCCTCTAAAACAATAAGGCTACCCTCTTTCATGAAATCATCGTATTTAGTTCGCATAGCTCCTGGTAATTTCTTTAGAGTTAAAGAAGAAATGTAATTACGAGTTTTTATTCCGAATGATCCGTCTCGTAATGGAAATAAGAAAGTAAACGAACAGAAGTCGTCTCCCTGCGATAAGTCTGCCCCCATAGCACAAGGCATCTGCCAAAAATCTCGGTGCCGATGTGGAAGTGTTTCTTCGTATGTAAAGTAATACGTATAACCTTCCAGCGGAATACCGAATCTCTTAGCCAGTATGTCATTTCTTACCGCCGGTGCTTGTTCAGCTCTGTCTACATCCTGCTGGTATGTTTCGTAAGTAACGGTCTTATCAAGATTCGGATTTGCTTTCACCCACATTTCAGGGCGATTTACTTCATCAATTGAGTCAAGCTTGTACCACCAGATTGATACATGTGGGTTCCTGTATTCATTCTTAAGGATTTTTGACAATTCCATTTTGATGGTATCGCCACTACCGTTCCGTACTGTACCTTCAGAGCTAATTGCTACAATCAAGTAATCATCGTTCTTTGATGCTCCCTGTTCAAGAGCCCCGATAACATCCTCACGAACATCTCCAGATAACCATTCATCTACAGTATTGATTCGGCTATTCAAACCCTGCAGCTTGTCTATACTCATTGGTCTTATTTCAAGCAATGATCCAGTGAGAAAGTTCTCGATACCTTTTTTGGTACTTGCCAATTTCTGACGATTAGCCTTTGATCCTGTAGTATTCTGTAAAGATCCTTCAGTAAGGAATTGGAATAGAGGTCCTCTGGCTCTTGTGATGGCAGTCCTGATTGGTGATAGTACTTCTTCGGATTGCTTCATAGTAGGGGCTGTAGTAACCTGATGAGTAGTTGTAGTATCTACATTTAAGAAATACGATTGAATGCAGGCAGCGTACATAGATTTTGCAGCACCTCTAGCTACAATAAGAAATTGCTTATTGATCAGTCTTTTCTTGATAGTCTTCTGTACATAATGACCCTCTTCCGGATCGTAAATACTTCGCTCGACATAGTAATACCAACCGAATATCTCTTCAGCCCATAACTTGAACGAATCTAGTAGATGTAGATCTTCACCGTCTGTAAGAGTTAACTCGTTCTCACAATAATGAATAAAACCCTCAACAGCTTGGTCATCATACCAAACTCCGGGGTTCGCAATTAAGTCATCTATACGATGCATTTCAAGATTTACTTCTTCATTAACTGGTATCTCGCCTCTGATCACGGCGTCTCTGAATTTACCATAGTAGCGCGGAACTGCTGTATTACTTAACGCCATGATGATTCACCTACTTTTATAACGTTCATTTGTATATTTCCACAATTTATCAATCTTAATGGTTCATTTTATATAAACTTGCAACTGCAACAGTGCCATAGGCTGCTAGTATAGCTCCTGTATTCCGAATGGCATCCTTATTAGCGCGAGACTTTGCCTGCTCTACAGTCATTCCATTATCGACTACATATTTGGCTGCTTTCTTTCTGGTTGCATTATTGTAAGTAAGTTTTTCGCCCAATGATGCACTCTTATTTAAGCTTTTATACGTGTTTTTGATTTTTTGCTTACGTTCTAATTTCGCTTTTTTATAATCTGCTTTTGCGGAATTGAGTTTGTTTGCGTCTACCTGAGTTTTCGCCCATCTGGCATCATTAGCTTTACGACGCTCTTTGCTAAAACTATAGGCTTCTGCACGATGTTTATAAGCATCATTGAAAGATTTATTATATGCTTTCTTTGCATTTTTATAAGTAGTTTTAGCGGAATCAACTTGGTTTCGAAGACTAGAAGTCGGTAATGATTTTCTATGACCCCACTTCATACCTTTGACGCCGAAGTGGTAGAGTTCGTCTGGGTTTGCTCGTGTTATGATGTAGTTCATTTTTGTTTCCTCCTCTCACCCCCTACTTAAATTTGGGGGGGGTAACTTAGTAAACATAACCCATAAAGTTCTTCACTTTCTTAGCAGTGTTCATAAGATTACTGATATTCTGAGTACTAAATCGAACAGAATTGCCGTTCAGCGTCACTTGATGATTGCTGAGATATTTATTAACTGCATATGTTCCTCCTGCTATAGCAGCACTTGTCGCTGCTGTTTTCACAGTCATAGTCATGGCACGTTTAAGCGCCGCTTTCTTCTTGGAACGTTTTGCTGCTACTTCTGGAGCACGTCTTGCGTTGGCTCTTTCAATGTCATGTTTACTCATTAACTTGTTGTACTGTTTTTGAAGTTGTTTATTTGTCGGATCAATATCCAACTGTTTCTTTATTTTCTTTGCATCACTAAGGTATTTACGAGAAAGATCCGATCCAACTTCATTCTTAATCTGACCTTTACGATATGTCGTATTACCTTTGAGAGCTTTCTTATAAGCTTTTGTATCCTGTTTATACTGAGTCTTTAGAGTCTTATCTGACTTATTACTCTCGTAAGCTCGCTTCGATACATTTGCTTTCTTCCCGAGTTCCACGGCATTGGCTTTCTTCTTAGTGTTTTCGCCCCAGTTCTTAAAACCAGTATCAACCTTTTCGTTTCTTCTACGAGCAATTGCTGATCTGATACCTGTTGAACTGTAGCTAGATTTACGCTTTCCCCACTTCATCCCTTTGACTCCGAAGTGGTAGAGTTCGTCTGGATTATCGCATCTTGTTATTATGTATTTCATTTTTTGTTTTACCTACTTTACTTATTGTTTTGTGTTATCTCATGTGATACACTATTCTCATATACGGGGAGGATAATAATCATGGATAACGAAATAACTAATGTCGAGTTTGACTCATTACAAAACGTGACTGATTTCAAAGTAATGCCTTTTGATATTTCCACTATGATACCGACACAATATACTGAATTGGAGTTGTCCAAATCACAAAAATCTCAGTTAGGATTACTGCAATCGCAATTTCCTAATATATTGTCAAACGGTGCTGCTCTGAATTCATACATTGTGGAGTTTCCAGAAGGACTGCCGCATACCATGATGCAGTTAAAGCAAGGTGGTGTCAGTAGCACGCTCATGGGTGCCAATGGTAAAATAGCCGGAACAGCTTCACTATACAGCACACAAGCATTGGGCATAGCCTGTATTGGATTTGCTGTTATGTCGTTTGCTACAGGGCAGTATTATCTTGAAAATATTCATAGTGATCTGAATCTTATTAATCAAAAGATAGACAAAATTTTAGGATTCTTGTATGGAGAAAAAAGTTCTGAATTATTAGCTGAAATAACTTTTGTTAATGATGCTTATAAAAATTATTCGTCCATAATGCAAAATGAACTTCAGAAATTAGCAACAATTACAAATCTTCAGGCAGCCAAGAAAATTGCAATGAAAGACATCGAATTTTACATTGATGACTTAACTAAGACCGTTAATATACCATCCAAAAATTATCAAGATTTTGAGAAGATTGTGTCTGATGCTTTGAAGATTAAAGACTGTCTGACATTAGCCAAGCAACTTTATACTTTATCTAATATACTCGAAGTCTATTATTCAGAGAATTTTGACACTAAATATGTTCAGTATATTAAAGAGTCTATTGATGGATACATAAGCAAATGCGACAATCGTATTCTTACTGAGTTCAGTCATCTGAATGGGCGTAACAGTGAATTTAAGTCAAGTCCTTTAAAGAAAATCGATACTTCATCATTAGAAGATTTATTATCTAAAGTTATTGATGAATACTCTTCTGTTAAAAAGTCTGAAGATCGCAGATGTGCTATAGAATCGTTAGAGGCAATGAGTACTCCAACAGAATATGTTATTACAAACGACAATCGTGTGTTCTTTAAGAAAATGTCGTAGTAATTATTGTAAGCCTGGGTATGATACACTCAGGCTTATCTTAAATAATCTTTAGTTTTAAGTTCTACATATGAACTACATTCTGAGATTGTTTTATTACCCATCTTTGTGACTAAACCTAATGTATTAGCCACTGTTTCTTTGGCAATTCTTTCAGCATTATATTTTTTATACATCTGATTTACTATTTTAGGATTTGTTTCAGATACTGACTGTAGTTTTACGGAATCGGTATCAAATACAATCATTGGTCGTTTTGCATGATAGCTGGAATATTCCTTATCGTTATAATCGAGCAATGCATTATAGCCCTTTTTCTTTAATTCTGAATAGAATCGATCTTGAGCCGCTACTTCCTGCGGATTGTGATTTGTTAGCGAAAGATTTAAAGCTTTATAAACTGCAATTTTTTCGCCTTTTGTCATAGCACTAGGATCTTTCTTTAATGCATTTTCAGCTTGTTTAAATAATATCTGTTGTGCCGGTCGTTTCATTTTACTTTTAGAATCTGCTATCGACGCCTCTACATTTGTCTTAAAGTCTTTTTCTTTTAATAAGTTAGCCGTTATATGTCCAGCATTCTCATCAGACGGTACTTTAAGTTTTTTGACTGATGAAATCTTTAACTGATAAACTTTCATGTTATCACTAATAGATCTTAGTTCTTTTGCATTTGCTAAATCACTTTCACTTCCAGAAACCTTTGCTTGTTTTTCTGCTTGTTTAGCTGCAGCATTCGCACGACTTGTAAGGTTCGTACCAAATAAGCCCATGTATTTATCTGAATCTTGTTTTTTATATGTAGCATAAAAAGCAAAATTCTCAAACTCTTTACTTGTTTGTATTCTCGAGAATGTTGTGCCCTTCTTTAAATACGTGTCTACATATTGTTTTCCAGTTACATATGTTCTGGTGGTATTGGCAATATCTTTTACTTTCGCATTCATCAATGAAGTAGAACGTTTTAATACACTGTTCGATTTATTACTGTAATAACGTTTTGCGCCAGCCGGAGTGACACTACCGTCTGCAAATTGGTATCTGCGTACACCCCATTTCTGTCCTTTGATACCGTGGTGATATAATGTATCCATCATGATTATCCCTTCAGTTCTTTAATAGCTAATGCGATACCTAATGCAGAACTTGTTACAGCTAATACGTTTCCTGCGGTTTCAAGAGTACGGCTGGCATATTCTCTTCCTCGGGATTCGTTTTTAGGATTAAACATGTTATTATATTGCTGCTCTAATATGGCGCGATTAATCTGTTCTCTCATCTGTTGATCGGTCATGTTACTCAAATCCATTTTTTCAACCTTACGATTTCTTGTAGATGTATCCACACTTCTCTTTACATCATTTGTAAGATTTCTACTTGAATCAACAAGTCGTTTAGTTCTCTCGGTGTCTTCTTTGTCATACCGTTTAGCATCAAATTCAAGATCAGTACGTCCATTCTTTTTTGATACATTATAATATTTGCCAGTGCTTTCGTCGTATTTTGTAAAATTCTTTTCTCTAGCGTCCCTAGCGTATCTGTTTTTACCTTTATTGGTTAAGCTACCATCAGAATTTTGATATCGTCGTATCCCCCACTTCATTCCTTTAACTCCGAAGTGATATAATTCATCAGATGGGTCTTTGCTCCTGATTACAATTGGCTCGTTCATTTTATTTACCTCCTTCCCGTTAAAATCATTTTGAAATTTCTGATTCGAAATTCAGTCGCCACTCAAACTCTTGTATAGCCTGTTTAATACAGTCCATGTGGGATGAGCTTGACGGAGGATCGAACAGAAGTCGTACTTTCATACATATATAGGTTTTTACAGGCTCAAAATTTTCATATGTACTTGGAAGGAAGTCCGTCCACTGCTCAGTTCCGGTTGATAGTTGAAAAGTTTTGTCGGGTCCAACACCCATCTGATGTAAAATCATAAACACTGAATTGATGTGCATGATAAGGGTTTGATCAAATACTGTATAATCGGGCATTATTCCAATAGCCTCTTTAACATCATTTAATATACTGCTGTTATTCACGGATATCTCCTTTCTGCCAGTTAACGTTTCCAAGGACAAGTATCGTTTGGTCTACGCTCAATTGGCTCAGTAATAAGAATGCTCTCGTCTCCGTAATGGATAGCGTTATGTGTAAGTAAACTGGTTGATATGACGTTCTCAGGATCGAATACTTTTGAATCTCTATGTTCTATGTCACGTAAAGTAATTGGATTGATATGATGTATTAGTATCTTTCCTTGAATTTCATAGCCAGGAGTTCCAAGATCGCATCCGTTGTCACGTATTACGATGTTTCTCCTAAATCTTCGCCACTCCGATGACTGATATAGAATCTGATTGAGATAACGATCATATCCGAAAGTTTTATCTCCAATTATTCCATTTAATTTCAAGTATCGATACCGATCTATAAATCGTGGTAGTTTAACCAATTCCGAATAGGATCTATCATAGTTCTTCATATTCGTTATCCTCTCCATGTCCAGCATAATCACGCATTGCTTTGATAGCATTCGCATAAAGGTCTTTCATTTCTTCACTGGACTGGTAAGCTTTGGCTTTGGCTTCAAGAACCGCATTTTCTTTCTTTAATTTTTCTTTTTCCAATTCTGCACGTGTTGTTCCAAGCTTAAGAAAATGTGTAATCACCTGGGAGGATGCAGTACCGTCCAATAGCTGTTGTTCTGCTAAATTAACAGCTAAATCGATAAGCTGATTCTCTCTGGCTTCTGGACTAAGAGCCGGTCTAATCTTTCGTGACTGATTAGATGGCTTTGTAGTGCTTTTTGCCATAGTTACTGCCTCCTCTATGTATGTTGTGTCCTACTTTTACAACATTTAATAGAACCTACAAGATCGGTATTCATCCCACAATCACTAGAAAGGAGAATAAAGTGTATGAACGTGTACGAAAAGCAGAGGTATCCCGAAAAGGTGGTATCTTGTAGGTTCTATTAAATGTTGTTGTAATGTTTTGGAAATTGTAATTGAATTTATTTAAAAGAAAGCCCCACTCTCTTTTGACGGAGAATGAGGCTGAGCGATGGTTTGATTTTAATGAATATATTCCCAATCTTCGGCAAGAATGTCAGCATTACTCGGATTCCACATAGCATGACTTCCATCTGATGTCTTGATCTGAAGATATGGTTCACATTTAAAAAGGTCTCCTTCGTGAAGACCCCAAGCATTAGCGGTCTGGATATTGCAAGGAATACCTGCAGGATATCCTTTCTGATATACTACGAACATTCCTTTGCCATTCCAACCGTGTCTGAAGATTTTCTCTCCAGATTTTACTTTTTCAAGTGCCTGTCCAAAAGTCATTGGTATCAACCTCCTCTGAAAATATTGATTTGCTTTTCCAAAATATCCCGTGAATAACTATCACCGATAATCAATACGTTTATCTCATCTTTTGAAATCTCATTGTTTACCATCAAACCGTTTTTAATTGATAACTTAACATCGGTTGAAATTCTTCTGTCAACTAAAGCTCCCCTTTAATTAACCGGAGAAACTATCTAAACTGAATCGCCTCAATCTGCAATGCCTGTCCGACTGTACCTAG
>ENA-OOZG01001962-OOZG01001962.1-human-gut-metagenome-genome-assembly--contig:-NODE-1962-length-13565-cov-3.563731_pt1 | contig 13565 bp, 14 predicted proteins | sample MGYA00241706_ERZ501384 | MGnify/ENA primary metagenome ERZ501384 (study PRJEB25962, sample SAMEA2042742) | human gut metagenome | biome: human gut; feature: human-associated habitat; material: faeces... | reverse complement strand
GCTATTTCAGTAACTGAAAGATATCGCATCTATGATCCTCCACCATAAAATCCATCAAAACTACGTTAATCTAGTACATAGTATACCACATCATCGGCAAAAACATCAACACATTTTAAATTATATTGTTATATTTTTGCCGTCATAGGAAATAACGATGAGGAGGACTTGTATCTACGCACATTGGAACTAGCACAGGTGCAGTAAGATAAGTATTTCGGTCATGCAGTCCCCAAGGATTTGACCTGTATCCTCTGTGATATTCGTGATACGCATCGTAAGGACGCAACCACTCTGGGAACAATTACAGGATGCCATGGACTACAATGGCAGTACCGAAGAAAATAGGGTCCTCCTGTTCCTTGCCAACCTCGGCATTGACTATGATGCACTTAACATGGAGCAGTTTGCAAATCTGATCGAAGTGCTAAAACTGTCCAAGCACATGAACAGCCCGATCAGTCAACGTGGTAAAGTCGGCATAACCCATGGTAAGGGGAAAAAAACGGAAGTAATTCTATCGTTATATTAAAGAGGGTAAAATTCCACTCAACACGGAATCTTACCCTCTTCTTATTTTCTAATCATCACACGAATATGTAGGTTTGTCAAACATATTGGACAGTGAACTCTGCAGGAGAAAGCCTGCGGAGGGATCTCATAGGTAAGTTGTTGGAGCGGCGGTTGTGGGCGGAAAGCTGCTTTGAAAAGTCGTCCAAGGAGTAGAAAGCAGCTTCCAGGCATTCTGCGTCTAAATGTCAACGAATAATTGATCCACTCGCTCATGAATTTTTAAACCGTTCAAAGCAACAATCAATGCCACAAAGTATGGTCATTATTCTTTACTCTGTGGCATTTGATTTTTGGTTCTCAATTATATCACGGGGAAATCACACGATTCACTTCGATTTTTTACATAGGACTTATTGAACTGCACAAATGTAAACAAACAGCACTAATCGTCATCGTCTAAATCTCCATCATCCGACTCAAAATCATCGTCCGAATCTCCATCATCCGACTCAAAATCATCATCTGAATCTTTATCATCCGGCTTAAAATCATCGTCTGAATCTCTATCATCCGGTTTAAAATCATCGTCTGAATCTCTATCATCCGGCTTAAAATCATCGTCTGAATCTCTATCATCCAGCTCAAAATCATCATGGTCAAATTCGTCGTCCGGATCCAAATCATCGTGCAGATCGTCAAAGAAATCACCGACATAATCTGCAAAATCCCTGATGTCGATTCCCTCCTGCGCCAAATAGTTTACCAAATCCTCCATAGAAAATCCGGCAAGCTGAGAGTAGTCCAAATTCGGGTTTTCCGCAACCAGATACTGCAACAAAGCAGCCTCACCAATTGAGATTCCATATTTTTCTGCTAAATTTTCCATTTGGTCATCCGCATCGATCCTCTGATTGAAAACGGTTCCCGAACCTACCAAAGAGGTCAAGCAGGTTTGAATTTCGTTTGATAGCTGAGTTTGCAAAGCTAACGCTTTTTCCTCATTTCTGCCATCAACAGACAGCAGCACGGTATCTTTGGTTTCGTTAAGATAGCCATGCTTCCACATGGAACCAAGCAATGCATTAACCGCAACATCCAGTTTCGAGTTTTTCAGGTTCATATCGTCCAAAACAATTTCACCATCAGAATTGTTTGCTGTTGCAGAAATGACTTTATCATTGCAATTGACTTGCAGGGTGATGCTTGGATTTACATCCAGATAAACGGTTGTATCGACCCGAATACTGACCATATAAAACGACAGCAAGCAAACGACGAAGCAAGCGGCAATGGATGCGCCCCATTTCCAAATCCCATGGACACTATGTTTTTGAGATGCCGTTCCATCCAGATACCATTCATCACCGGACGCTTTTTCTACCGGCTGTTCCCATATTTGTTTGGCAAGATCAGGCGTGAGGGAATTTATTGCTTTATTTAAATGGCTATATAAAAAAGATTCGATTATTTTCATAGCTTATTCTCCAATTCTCTACGCAATTTTTTGATACTCCGGTTGTATTTTGACAGAACTGTTGACAATGGCATATTCAAAAGCCTGCTGAGCTCTCGATGTTTCAGTCCTGAAACAGCGTGCAGCATCACAATTTGACATTCTTCCCGTGATAAAATGCGAAATGCTGTTTCCAAAACAAGCCTATCCTCAAGATCCTTGATTTGGCTGCAATCAGGAGTTTCCTTTATTTCATCAAACGGGATGATAGAGTCGTGCTTGCGCTGGCGGAATTTCATCATACAGATATTTCTGGCAATGGTAAGGATCCATGCCATGGGCTTCCCTTGGGAACTGTAAAGATGGGCTGCGGAACGAATTTTCAGGTAAGTTTCCTGCATAACATCTTCGGCATCTTCCCGATTGCGCATCAGAGATAAAGCATAAGAAAAGATGGCATTACTGGATTGCTGATATAGCTCGAAAAAAGCGTCTTTTTCCCCTAAAGCAATTCGTTCAAAAAGCTTTTCGTCTATTTGACTGATTTCATGTTCTTTGGGCTTATCATAAGCCACAGTAGCAAATATCAACATAATTTTTTCCTTTAATTAAGATACGATGTAATCCATATTCTTTCCTTCTTGATTATAATTCATTTTTATCATGCTGCACAAGCCCCGAAACGATAGAAAGGTTGCCGTTTCTGCAACGAAGCTCGTCTATAAATTCTTTTTCCTGATTCACATCCCGCATCTCTATACGATAAGAAAGCTCATACATTGTACCCATGTTCGTCGTCTTCACGCGTTCTAACCTTGCGCTTCTGGTATATGCCTGGAACAGATCGTCGAAAATACCAGTGTAGTTCAAGTCTTCCGGAATCGTAATGCGAAGTTGTCGCTCTTTTGAATTGTCCCATCCAAAATGAGATTTTTCCAGAACAAGGAAAGTTGTGCCAACAACCAATGTGATAATTGCTGCGAGTGAAAGGAATCCCATACCCGCCGCAAGGCCCACCGCCATAGCAAAGAAAATAAAACCGATTTCTTTCGCACTGCCAGGTGCGCTTCGGAAACGAACCAAGCCGAAAGCGCCCAATACCGCTACGGAAGCGCCCAGATTTCCGTTGACGATCATAATAACAGAGGTCACCAAAAGTGGCATTACCGCAAGAATCACGGAAAAGCTACCCAGATGTACGCCTGAGCACTTATAGATCAGCGCAATCGCAATCCCCAAAATCAGTGCAGATACCATGGCTGCCGCAACTGCCGCAATAGAAAATGTACCTGCGTGAAAAATACTGTTTAACATACCTTTTTCCTCCTAATTTCTTCCCAGTTTTCTTTCGCATGGAGCATAACTTGTTCCAAATCAAAAGCCTGGTGTTCCTTTTTATAGATATTTCCATATTTTGAAAACGAAACCGGATAAATCGAGAGTTCTGATAGAATTTGCGCAAACCACAGTGGTGTCGCTCCCATCACTTTACTTTCCATGAGATGATAGCCCTCGGGAAGAAGCAGCTCTCCAAAGTCTCCTTCTTCCAAGGATATTTTGAATCTTCTGCTCCGGATATTTTGATCAAAGGTTACACGGAAATCGTGGTCCTCTTTACCGAAAAGTGCAATGCGGTCGTATGCCAAATAAATGCCCCTTTCAAGAGGATACCTTTTCAAGAAAAAATCGATTTCGTGTACAATTTGCCCATCGATATTAGAGTGAATCCCGTGTTCTACATAATCATAGGCTTCCTTGAGCGTCAACTGAATTCTGCGCTTGTTGACCACTTTTTTGTATTTTTTCTTAATTTCCAAGAAAACCTTGGTATCTAAGGTCGGTATCCCGTAACTGCGCAGCCTGAGCTTTTCTTTATAGGCAGGCTTTTCAATGGAGCGGCGAATAAGCAGGCAATCCGGTGTGTCATAATAAATATTGCAAATCGTTGTCAGACCATAATCATCCACCTGCATATATGGAGCTAATCGGTAGCGCAAAGTTCGGTAGACAGAGTCTGTCATCAAATATTTTTTCTCATAGCGATTAAAAACAGTCTGTACCATTTTCTTTTCCTCCTCATATAATCAAGTGTTTTTTATTGAAAATTCAAGGTTTTTCAACCTTTCATATCTCAGTGAATAAGCCACAGCTCCTATCTCGTTAATTTTTGAGAGATTTCAATGTGGTTTCCGTTACTGATGACGGTTACATTTTCATCCTTTGTCTGGAAAATTTGAACATGATATCGTTTCAGCAGTTCCAGCGTCTGGGTCTGCGCCGGATTCTTTTCTGATGAGCAAATCACCGCATATTTGGGAGACACGACCCCCAAAAGCTCTTCCAACGCTGTGTTGTATATCCCATGATGAGGAACCTTCAAAAGGTCACAGGTGTCAGCACTTCCGGAAGATATCCACTCTCGAATCCGTTTTTTCTCTGCATCCCCAGAGAGAAGGAACTTGTTGTCTCCATGGGTAAGCGTTGTAATCAAAGAGAAATTGTTGTCCACTTCAACTGTGGAATCAGGAATCTCATAGGAAAGTGGAAGCTCGACCTTGACCATGGTATCTCCAAATTGAAATTCAATTGGTTCCGTCAAGAACTGCGGCTTTATCTTTTTTTCATCTAATGATGTCATAAAATCCAGATATTCGGTATGGCTTCCCTCATAGTCCGGAAGGAAAACCTGCGCTACATCCAACGACTCCACCAAAGTATCTGCTCCGCCTACATGATCTTGGTCATAATGGGTAATAATCAGCACATCCACCTTGAAAATTCCTTGGTTGGTTAAAAAGGAAACAACTTCCTCTCCATCATCTTCTTCACCGGCATCAATTACCATCGTTTTTTCTTGCGTCTGGGCAATGATAGCGTCTGCTTTTCCAACTTTCAGAAATGTAATTTTTAACGCATCCTTTTGTTCACTCTCCATATGAATATTTCCGGAAACAAAAAGTAGGGCTAAAATAGAGATGGCTAAGAGAAGGGCAATTGCAATCATTGATTTTTTACTGGACATTTCTCGTCCTCCTTTTTCTCTGTTCTATGAAATCAATGCACAAGATCTACATTTTATCGCACAGATTTCAAAAAAATTGATTGGTGTGCTTTTTTGTGTTGGACGCCAAGACTGTTTCAGCCATAAAATTTCTGGTAAAAGCCAAAAAAAGCGAAGGCATTTTGGGTGCCTTCGCTTTTTTGCTTCTAAATATTTGGTTTCCCTCTCGGCTGTGCAGGCGATTGATTCGGGGTAGCATCCATAATCGCAGCGATTCTGGATATTCGGTATCAGGAAATGGCGACTTGACCGGTAAATGTCATGATACCGAACCAGAGCAGGAACGCGGCAAAAACGAAGAAACCGATTCCGCCCAAAACAGACCTTCGAGGTCTGTTTTCCGTAATGCGTTCCGGCTTAGCCGGGTCATAGTATCCCATCACCTGCCGTCCCAGCTCCTGCTTGCTGGAAAGGGCCTGACGGCTCGAGTACTGATAGGTCTTTCCATTCACTGTGTACTCATAGGTCGGAAGATAAACCGTCTCCCGGCGCAGCCGATCACTGCCGTCCTTTTGGTGCTCCCACCGTTCATCGGCTGATTCCTCGATCCATATCACCTTCATCATCGTGGTGCCTGTGTACCGCCGCATGTCATCCTCGTATTCCTTCTGTGCGCTTTTTCGACGACGGACACCAAGCCATGCCATCAGCACGGCCGCGAGGAGAAAGCCAATGCCCGCTGTGATATACTGCATATATCCTGCGGGCCATGCCACAAGCGCTACTGCAAGAATGAAACCGATCACGATAACTTTGATGCTCTTCATACATCCTCCTTCCTGTTGCCATAGGCGGGGCTTTTTAGGATACCGGTGGTTGGTTCTGCACGGCATCCACAAACAGGAAGGTCAGCCCGATGTAGCCAATGCAGATTAGCGCCAGCAGCGCACAGAAGAAGGTGCATAGGAAATATGTGGTTTTGTTTTTGTGCAGATATTTGCGGCTCAGCATGATGCCGCCAGCAGCCAGCACCAACAGCACGACAGCAAGCCAAAGGGGCATATCACCCACCTCCTTGATCAGCTGCGGAATATGTCAATCAGATCCGTAAACCAGTTTAGCTCGCGGGCAAAGCGTTGTCGCAGCTGTTCTGGATTTTCATAGCCTTTGCCGATGTCGAAAAAGCCGCGTCCGCTGTGAACGGCAAGATACACCCTGCCGTCGGGGTTGAGATTCACAGCAAATTTACCGATGGAGGAATCTGCCAGTGCCAGGATACGCTCCATGCGGCCAGGGGTCAGGATGCGAAGGGCGGAGGCTTCCTCATCGCTTGTCAGATTGAAGCGCTTGTCAAAGTCCTCGTTGCCTGTTTTGATGGTCTTGGCGCTAAACAGCTTATCCAGCCTTTCTCTCGGCCAGATGGTCAGCCATGTCGGAAATTCTTGTCCCAGCTCACACAGCATCCACTGACCGGTGTAGACAGGCTTCTCATTCTTTTCCCACAGGCCCGTTTCCTCCCGCTGGACCTCGTCGACCTCCGTCAGCCTAACGGTACACAGCTCTGTAGTCAAGCCACGATATGTTCCCCGAACATACCCACTGCCGCTACAATGGGTGTGTCTGGGCAGGGGTATGTTCGTGTCCTCTGCGTCCAGAAGATGCGGCGTGGGGTTCATCTGCACGTTTTCAAGGGCAGCGCTTACGATGTCCGGTGCGATGGCATCAAAGGTTTGCTGGCTTGCCTTGTCCTTGGACTTGCCCTGCACCATCTGCCCCAAGCCAAGGATCACGCCGCCGATGACGACCAGTACAATGTTGCCGCCCAGAATGATGCCTGCGATGGCGACCACGCCGCCCACCAGCGAAATGAGTTTTCCGCCCAATTTGCCGCCCTTGCTTTTGCGAAGTTGCCGCGACAGATGTTCATCTGTTATGTTCCTGTTTTTTTCTTCCATATTCTTCTCCTTATTCTGTCGTGTCGGTCAGCGAGGCGATGAACCACTCGCGGATGCTGTCGTGGGTGTAGTCGCCGTTCTTGATAATCTCCCAATAGCAGTCATCGGTGTTGTAGCCGTCACCAAACCCTGAATAACTGCAAACGCCGTTCTCCAGCAGGAAAGTACTCTTGTCCATCGCGGCATTGATCTCCAGGCCGTTGCGCGTAAAATATGGAACGCTGGACTGAAGTTCTTCCACAGGGAAAAGAACGATATCGTTCACGCTGTCAATAAGGTCGCCGCTGACGGTGCGGTCGAGCTGCAAGGTATCGCCGCTGCCGTCGAAGTGGAGCGTGATGCCATATTCATCCACCCACAGCGTACCGTATTCAATTACCTCGTCCTGATCGTTTACAAACTCCCATGTGGAGTCATCGTTGATGCGTAGCCAGAGATTCTCATTTCCATATTCCCACAGCCCTATATAATCCGTGATGTCAGCATCGCTGCCGGTGGTGACCATGGATAGATCCTCGCGGAACACATAGCGCTCCTCTGCATCCCAGAGCCAGACCATCTGCGTACTCTCGCCGGGTGCGTGGACAAAGCTAACGCATACATCGCTTTCCCCATCTCCGTTTATGTCATCAAAGGAAATGTCGTTGAAGGACTCCTTGGCATCCGAAATCGTCATAGGAAAAGCAACACTGTCAAACAAAATCTGATTCTGCTCATCTCTGTAAAAGGCTGCGCTGTTTTCATCAATGGTGACCAACACCTTCACACTTCCCTCGCCGGTATGGGTGATGGTGCCGCTGCCGACCACCATGCCGGTCGTGCGCCAGTCATCTCCCGCGACATCGTCAGAATTGCCGCAGGCGGCAAAACTCAAACACAGCGCCAGCGCCGATATCAGTGCAAGAACCTTTTTCATCCATTTTTCCTTTCCATGGCGTTATGCCATTTTCTGATAAAATTTAAACTCGTCACTCCAGCACATGGTATCTTCATCGATGGGGTCAAGCTCATAGACCACATCGTCGAACATAGTGGAGCTAGCAAGATACGGCACCTCGTCGTCATCGGAGGCCGTCTCAATGATACCGCAGTCCACCATGACCGGGTCACCGTCTCCGTCAGGCCGCTCCATCAGCTCCCAGTTGCCGTTTTCATCGATGACAATGATGCTGCGCGCGTCAATCTCGGCGTCCTGATACCAGGTGCCTGCCAGCGCCTCAAAGCCGGTATCCCCGATATTTTCGCCCGGAACATCTCCGGTCACCTTCGTAAAGGTGCCGAGCTCCGCCACATACAGCGCTCCAACCTCATCGAACCAACTACGGTAGGCGATGCCATCGTGTTCGTTGTAAAAATAATCATCGTCATACTCCGGAACGAACTGAATGAAGCCGCTGGCAGTTATCTCATCGTCGTCATCATACAGTGCAAAGCGCACCTCGTCTCCCTCATCGCTGGTAGCGACAATCAGTGTGCCGTCGTCCTCGCCCTTCCATACGCCGCCGTAGAGATAAAGGTCTGCCATCTGTTCGCTATCCTTGACCAAGCCCTCGATGGAATCTGGAACATCGTAAAAATTGTTGTCGCTGCCATCGTCGCCGTAGTCCTCGTTGGTCTCGCCGCAGGCGGCAAAACTCAGGCACAGCACCAGCGCCAATGCAAGAGACAGATATTGCTTCCAATGTTTCATTTTGTTCTTCTCCTTTTTTAGATTAATGGTGTCAATGTTCTTGCTCCGCCATAGACAATATTTCATCGTGGCTCAGCTCCACATCGCCGAAGCGGACAAAGATGCCGTTGGTCACTGCACTGTTCCACACCCGCGCATCTGCAAGCGGGCGAAACCGAATCTTGTCCAGATACGGTTTCATGTTCAGCAGGAGCCGACTTCCGGACACAAAATCGACCTGTAAAATATAGTCGGGCAACGGAGTGACAGCCGTTAGATACCTTCGATTCAAGTGTGCGCCTCCTTTCCAAGAAAAAGAAAAATCCACCCTACAATGATATTGTACGATGGATTCTTTCGGATAACCATTAACCAAAAGTTAGGTTTTTTGTCGAAGCAGCTCGGCAAGCTGCTTTCGTTTGGTTCGGGTGTCGCCCTCGATATGAAGTTTAGAATAGATTTGATTGACATACTGCTTGACGCTTCCCTCGGAGAGATAGAGCTGTTCCGCAATCTCGCGGTTACTGAGGCGCTGCACCATCAGCTCCACGATCTCAAATTCTCGCGGTGTCAGCACATCGAAGGCTGCCGGACGAGTGCCGACTGCGTTTCGCGCCTTTGCCGCTTCGCCAAGCCCAATGATTTTTGAGATCAGGTCATTTTTTATCTCCCGTTCCAACAGAGACTTCAGGATATCATAGTTTTCTACAAACGGCATCACAAGACCGTCCGGCTCGGCGTCGGAAAGTGCCTTTTTCAGCCATACCTGTGCTTCTTCGATTTTTCCCAACTGCGCATAGGCTGCCGCCGTCTGGATGCGTAGGTGCAGTGCCACCAGCGCATAGTGCATGGCTTCGCAGACCGGCAACAGCTCTGCGCTGTACCCCACCACCCGAGCATAAGCGCCTTGGGCAAGATAGACCTGATTTTCGATCATTTCCATCATAGGCTTACCCGGCGCAAGCATATTGATATCAGAGAGCCGGTGCTGCGAAAAAAGCTCCGGGATACTGTCCATTTCACCCCGCAGCGCATGGTAATAGGCGCTGGTGGCGCTCCAGAGGTTGATCCATGAGGCGTCGTGGTAGCGCAGCAGCGCCGCATAGCGTTCTTCAAAGGTATCATGCTGTTCTACATTGGTGTAAAGCGAGAGCCGCCATGACAGAAAGTCGCAGCAGAGTGCCATGTTGATCTGCCCGTTGTCTTTGACCTGTGCGTAGGCACGCTCCAGCTCGATGTGCGCATCGGTAAAATGCCCTTGGCAGAACAGCGCCTCCGCGCGCATGATGGTTTCCGCGCCCTGACCGTGGTTGTTCGTAACCTTATAGTAATGGGGCATACACTCGTCCATCTCGGCAAGCTCGCCCTCAAGTTCTCCCGGTGCGCGGTAGAACATCATCAGAACGGACGGTGAGCCAAAGGTCCAGCCACCGCTATTCTGGATGCTGATGGCAGGACGGGACATCTGCGCACTTGCGCTGCGGTGCAGGCGGCTCATGGCACTGATGTCGTTGTAGCAGAGAAAGCTCAAAATGAGGTCGCATTCACCCAGCAGGTTGCCGCGTTCTTCTTCGGAAAGCTCCGGATGCTCCTCAATAGCTGACAGCAACAGTGCCTTCAGCTCCAGCATCTTCGGAATCTGCCGCCATGTGAACATCCGGCGCATCAGCACCAGAATGGCAAAGGGGTTGGCTTTCAATGTCTCGGCGGGACATTTGTTCAATGCGTCCAGCACATCCTCGGGTTTAAGCGACGCCAGCAGAATGCCCGCGTCACCGCGAATGACCCGCAGCAGCGCATCGTAATTCTCGCTCTTCCTGTAAGCGGCGATGGCATGGAGATACTGTCTTTGGTTTTCATACCACTGCCCGAAGCGCTCCCAATAGAGTTTTTGTGTTTCCGCCTTCATCTCGTGAAAGCTGCGCTCGGCGCACTCCTTCATCATGTGGTGAAAGCGATAGGTTGTACCGTCCGGCAGACGCGTGACAAAGGCATTCTGCTCGGTCAGCATGGAGAGAATCTGCGCCGCATCCGCATCCCCTGTGACACACTGCGCCATTTCGACGGTAAATTCATCGGCAAGTCCCATGACCGCCAAAAACTCCCGCTGTTTTTCCGGCAGCGGATCGAGCATAGCAGCGGTAAAGGTGGTGTAGATGTCAGAATCGCGGCTGGGCAGCACGCCGCGCTCGTAGAGCGTTCGCAGATTCAGATAAACGGCGGAGAACCAACCCTCGCTGGAATAGAGGAGACTTTCCACCTGCGCTTCGGAAAGCTTTGTCCCACAGCGGTGGGCATAAACGGCAAGCTCCGTATGGTTCAGGCGCAGCTGTTCCATACCAATCTGATAGACCCTTGCTCCCAGCCGCACCACCTCTGCCGCGGGCAGAAAACGATCCCGGCTTGCAACAATCAAATGTACATTCGAGGGCAGTCGATTTGCCAGCATACAAAGGAAGAGCGAGGCTCGTTTGTCCGTCAACAGATGGAAATCGTCAATGAAAATGTAGCAGGATGTTTCTCCCGCCAACGCATGGCAGAGGTCGTCCACCAGCAGCCCGCCGCCTGCCGCGTCCGTTGGGCAGGGATACTCCCGCAGAAAGGGGAAGCCTGCGCGGGCAAACGCCTCCTGTACACTCTTCCAGAAAATCGCAAGGTTATCGGAATATACGCTGATGCGGATGATATGCAGCGCCTCTGCTTTGGTGCGCTCTTCGAGATACCAGTTCACCGCCGTGGTTTTTCCATAGCCCATGGGCGCGACCACAGTCGTCATGGCACAGCGGGAAATCGGCCGCAAGCTCTCTTGCAGTCGCTCAGATATGTAAATGGTATTCAAATTCCATTTTGGTTTTGGCATAATGCATACCTCCGATGACTTGTTTTTGCAAAGTCTATATCTCAAACGGAACCACTGTAGATTTCAGCACTCTCGCCTCCGGCAAGCGCTGAAAATCGCGCTGTTCAGACGATTTTCAGCGTGGTGCAGGAAGAAGGAAAAGTACGCAAGGTCTTTTCGACGAACAAGTTTGCATATGTAGTTGTTCAGCTCCATTTGCGATTTCTGTTATCTGGCATAAAATTTCCTCACTTGCTTGTTCTATAAAATATAAAGCAGCTCAGATAGCTTGTTGATCTGATAATCCACAATCCCTTCACCGAGCTCTGTACTTTGATATTGTGCAAGCCCGCTCTTAATCCAAACAGTTTTCATACCCAGTGCTTTGGCAGGGATCATATCATTGTCCAGCCGATCACCGACCATCACGCTTTTCTCGGCACAGCACCCTGCGATTTCAAATGCTCTTTCAAAAATTTTCTTGTTCGGTTTGGCATATCCGATTTCTGCGGATGCAGCAATCACGCCAAAGAACTTCCGTAAGCCCCAAAGCTCTAGGCGTTCGGCTGTTCCAGAACTCTGATTTGCGATAATCCCAAGTTAATACCCTTTACCACAGAGAGCAGCCAGTGTGTCGTGTGCATCTGAGTAGGGAACTTCATCTTCCGGGTGCCACGGCGTTTTCGTTAATCCAAAATGCTTGATCGCGGCAGAATTGCCATCAAGACCTTGCTTTGCAAAAGCAATACGGGCATTGTCAAATTCCTGAAAGGTGATACTGGTGCCGGAAATCATATCTCGTACCCGATGATCGTAGGCGGCTGCTTCATCAACGAGCGTCGAGCCGACGTCAAAGAAAATCCACTGGGCCATGTGAAATCCCCTTGCTTGTACTAGTTCATGTTCCAGCACATCTGCAAAGCGCTGTATCGGCACTGCAAGTGTTTCTGCATAGTCAAAGGTCAGTTTGTCCTCCTTATATTTCAGCGGATTTCTGCGAACCCTTAACGCATATTGCATTGCGTCTGCATCGGGACAAAGATTATTTTCCAATGCCCATTCTGCGGCGGTGGTCTTTGCGATGATCCTGCCGGTGCGAAGGGTATAAATGCACCGTGCAATATCCAGCAGCCAGCCAAATGTGTAGAAGCTCCGTCCGGTGCTCTGTGCATATTGTCTGATTGTTTCATAGTGGTGTTTCACATCGGCATACAGCTCTTTGAAAGGGGGATAATTCAAGTTGTTTCTAATATCCGCCCCATACAAAAGAACGCCGCTCTCGACCAGCTCTGCCATACAAAAGCTGTCAAACACATAACGGTCGGTAACTTTTTCTCCGTTGGTTCCCCAATATACGACCCGGTCAGACGCACCTGAGAGGAACGCATCTAATGTGAGCATACCGCCTTCAAAGGAACGGTAATAGAGGTTACCCGGCTCATCTGCAAGCATCGCTTGCCGAAGTCCCACAAGCAATTGTGCCTGTCCCTCACTCATTTGGCTATCCGTCAGAACGAGAATATCAATATCACTCCATCCCAATTTGAAATCATCTAGGACGGATGAGCCATACAAATAAATCGACGGCTTAACATCTGAAAGAATACTGCTGATTTTGCGAACCATCTTATCTATTGCACGTTACACAACATTTCGCCTCCATTCATTCCGGTCTGTCCGAAGGAATAACTTGTTGACCGCTGTCCATATTGGACGCAAAAGACAACAAATTTTCCATCCAGCAAACCTCTCACTCGTCTGTGTACACATTATAGTACAGCAACAGCTCGGGTTTCAATAGAATTTTCGAAAGTCAACGCCTTAAAATTTCACGATAATTGACCATTTTAATTCTCCAATATATGATTTGTCACCTGCTGATTGCACATGTGTTAAGTCATTATATCGTGAATTCAAAAGGTTATCGCTGCGATTTATGCACTCAGCCAGGAATCCATTCAGGCAACGCTGCTCATTGCTGCTTAACTTTATTTTTCAGGAGCCCTTTTTGCGAACTTTACTTGACACGGTCGTTTGGGAATGCGACCGTTTAGCTTCGCAATATGCAATTACTACAACAACCGCCGCATCAAGACAAAGCGAAAGGGCTTGCCGCCTGCAATTCACAGACAGCA
>ENA-OOZG01001955-OOZG01001955.1-human-gut-metagenome-genome-assembly--contig:-NODE-1955-length-13590-cov-2.132619_pt1 | contig 13590 bp, 11 predicted proteins | sample MGYA00241706_ERZ501384 | MGnify/ENA primary metagenome ERZ501384 (study PRJEB25962, sample SAMEA2042742) | human gut metagenome | biome: human gut; feature: human-associated habitat; material: faeces... | reverse complement strand
GGTAGCCGTATCAAGAGCCAAAAAACCACGCGCATCCTGTGCAGGCAGTCCGAGACGAAGGCCCAGCTTATATGCCCACTCGCTACACTTCCAGAACGTGCGGGCCATCAGTTTCTTCGTCCAGTGAGCACAGTTATACCAGTGAGGCAAACAGATGGTGATACCACCCTTTTTGCCGAAGTTGACATAACGAGTGCTCTGCTCCGCAATGTTGTTAGGCGAAGTGCGGTTCAGTTCGCGGCTGGTACTGATCTGTGTTGTCACACACACCGTATAACGAACCAGAGCCAATGCCGTGACAAAGTTCAGTTCGTTGGCCTTGCCTACAAACTGCTGGAGTGTCACCTCATAAGGCACCAGCTGTGACTCGATGCGAGGGTTATCCATGAGATACTGAAGGTTGGTAGAAACGAAGTAGTTGCGCGTCTTAGCCTTCTTATCCTTGTGATAGACGATGCCCACATAGGGCGAGTTATTCAGAGCCGTAAACATCCACAACGGGAAATGTTCTTTATCGGCTTCCTCAGAGTGCTGCACGTTAGGCACCACGAAATAGCGTGATCCATGCCGGAACATCGAGAGGTGATTACGTTTCTTCAGCATTTCGCAGAAGTCCTCGGCACTCTTCTGCCCACCTTCAGAGGCATAGCACAGACGGGCAGCACGAGCCACCTGTTCCTGCCACTGCTCTGGCGCAGGCCATAATTCTACTGATGGTTTGATGAGATACATATTGTTAATACCTTAATGTGATTCCTGCTTCCTTGCAACGGGCAAAGAAGTAATTGATTGATATAGTCGTTGGATTACTGTTGTACTCAAACTTCTTTTGACAGTCAGAAGCATTGTACTTATTGCTGATGGCCGACACGCGATGAAAGAACTGACTGCCCCAAGGCTCCGGCAGACAGGCCAGCGACATGCCTATGCGGATCCATACGTCATAGTCGTTAGTGATATCGGTATGCGTCGTTTCGAGTTTCTGCACCAGGATCTCCACCTTTTGCACCAGTTCGTCGGATGTCTCACTACGCTGGGTATAGACAGCGGCCTTGGGTGCCAGCATCTGCTCCCCAAGATCCACCCCTGAGTAGGGAATGGCATTGTTATTGATATACGGCTTATCATCGTAGGACGCGAAACGGATGCGCGTCACATCGGCACACTTACGGTCGATGACGATGCCCAGGGCTGCATACTCGCGGAGCAAGGCCGCAAACTGCTGACGATGATACTGAGGATAAGCCAGCGGAATGAGTACGAAGTAGCCAGTGCCAGAACACGACTTCATGCACAGTGCCACCTCTGGCCGATGGCGCAAAGTGCGCAGGATAACCTTCATATCCTGGAGCGACTGGTTATCCTGACGGTCGATGTCGATACACAGGAAACCCGTATGCTGTAAGAGGTGTGCCTGACGGCGTGACACCATTTCCCTGACGATGAACTTCTCACCTGTGCGATGATTCGTTTTCTCCACGTCCACCTCGCGCAGTTCAAAGAGGCCCGACAGGGTGGCACCAGGCAGCAGCGTCTTCATTTCTCGGTAGTCATCACGCGCCTTGGCCGCTTTCTCGCCATACTCTGCCACCATAGCGCGAAGCTGATCAACCACTGGCTTCCAGCGGTCGGTCAGACAGAACTCGCGGATGGTCATCTGCTGGATGATCTCGCCCGTCTCGCGGTCAACGAAACGGCCACAGTTATCATGGGAGTCGCTATATATAGAACAGAGTTGGTCAAACATACTTTTCTTTTTAGCGACGGTAGTGTGGATGAATGGCCGCCCAGAACCATTCCACGAGGATGTTCAGGCCCCATGCGGCAAAAAAGCCTGCCAACAGCAGGAAGAATCCCTGCCAGAACAGACACGAAAAACCGTACAATATGGCGGTGATGGCCACTTGCACTATAATCTCGATGCGGTAGTCCTTTTTGAAGTAGTTTTTACGCCACTTCCATTCCTTTTCCGGCGACTGGTCGTTATAATACTGCCACGACACCATGCCGGCAGTCATCATGCAACCGATGAACATACCAACAGGTAGTGGCCAGCCCCCAACGAGGGGAGCCAGCCACAGCGCACAACTCACCAGTGCGCTTGCAAGGACCCAATTAAGGATGACGAGATATACTTTCATATCTTATATATTATTATGGTTTTAATCAGTTCTTAGTCTGATTTTCGATGCAAAAATAAGAAACTTTCTTGAATTGACAAAATATAATTCGGGTTTTATTCTTATTTCCCCCAAAATTTAACACTTTTATGAGGGTTTTATTCTGTTTTCGCCCGATTTCTCCCCTTTCAGTGACAAAACCACCCTCAAACTCTAAAATAACTTTTTGCAGCCACATCTACCGCGAAGCTTAATGTCGTTTTCGGGGAAAAAAGTTTTTTAAGGATGAGAAAAGTTTGAAAAAGGATGAAAACACTTAGTGCTAACTTGTTGATTTTCATACCTAATACTAAGGTAAAAAGTTATTTTTACCTTTTTTTCACAAACTATTACGCATACAGGAGAAAAACAGAAATATGGAATTAGAACGAAAAAATCCCGTTTTCTCCGCTTAACTGCTTTCTTACGTTCCTCCACAACTCATTGATTATCAAAAGAGAAAGCAGAGCTTTCGCATTATTGCTCATTACCTTTTAAAGTGCGGAAATTTGAGAATTATCGAGAAAGAATTTTCGCAAAATAATAGTGAGGGTACGCCGAAAAATGACTTTTTCAACTTTTTGGATCCTAAAGATCGGCCAAAAAGTAGTATCTAAGGGTGTTTCGGGGAATGATAGTGCCATCACTGGCTCATCTTTTGACCGCCACTGAGGGGTGCGGGGATAGCCAGGAAGACCCAGCGGATAAACCGCTGGGAACAATACCGACAGGAGCGCGAAAATAATTAGAAAATAATCGCCAGAATATTTGGCCATGTCGCGGAAAATTTGTAAATTTGCAGCGTAATTAAATTGGGGTAATATGTGCTTAAAATCACATATATAAAGGGTGCGATATTACCCCAAGAGCGGAGCCAGCGCGAAATTTTGATTACCTTCAGCGCGAGAATATCCCACACCTTTTAATTACACAAGCGGTGGCCACGCTTCACAGCGTGACCACCGAAAAATTACATAAACAGTATGTAGTACAAGAATCAATGTCAATAGCGAAAACCGCTGGGCACAGTGGTTAGCCCTTACGCCACAGGCGATCGCCGGAGTTACGACGCATGAATGCGGCACCGTCGGCAGACTCCTGAGTGACGCTTCCACGTCCGAATTTGTTGACGTGCAGACCATTCTTCTGGAGCAGCAGCATCATGGCCGTAAACTCTGCCATCGTATCACGCAAGCCCTGGATGTCTTCAGAGGTGAGCATGTTATCACCCGCTGCTGACGCATCGGGCACCGTGAAGTCGGACAGGTTGCCATCGTCATAAGTGCGGAATCCACGCCCAGAGAAGTTTTTGTCGAACTTCACAATCTCATTGATAAGGTCAGGACGCGCCATTTGCATGGCTGCTGTTGTTTCCCTACCAATGACCATTTCAGGGCCTTTCTCGCCCACAAGAGACGGCTGACCGTTGACCATGGTAGCGATAGGCTGTGTGACGATGCCCGTCTGTAATTTGCCTACCTGTTTGGCGTTATACACCTTACCGTCTGTACCGAGGACGGGACTTGTAGTGTCGCCGGATGGAGTGGAACCGCCACCGACAGACTGCACGTTACCACCGTCGTATGTCAGCATACCCGTGGCCAGCTTCACGTTAGGACCAGAATCAGCACCGCCACTGTCACTACCGCCAAAGGCAGCAGAGATAGCCCATGAGAGCAAGCCCATCAGCAAGGCTGTGATAACAGCGATGAGCGGAATACCCCAGAAGCCCAAGGTACCAATGATCTTAGCAGCACCACCGGCAATACCGAGTCCCACCTTACCTGTTGTAGCCGTTGCTTCCTCAGACAGTTCGGCAGCGTTAGATGTCGAATGCTGTGTGAGACGTGCAGCGTCGCCCGTCTGCTGTGCTGTCAGCATGAGTGCCTGGTACATCTGTTGTATCTGGAGCATAGTCGCCTGGTGCGTCGTTTCATCCATTTCCTCCTGTCGATAGTACAGTTGTTTTGTGACGCGACGGGTTAGGTCTTCAGCAATCAGTTGGAGGGACATCTTCGCATAAGCCTTCAGCATATCCCTTGCCAGGTCCTTCAGTTTGATGTCCGTCTGTTCCGTGTCGTATATCAGGTTGCCCAGGTACTCCCCTACCCCTTCGGCAAAGGTCGCCATCGGTTCGCTGAATGACTGCAACAGTTGAACACGCTCATTGAACTTAGCGGCCACCTTATCGGCCATGGCCGTCTGTGCCTCCATCATCTGACGTTTGGCATCTGTCAACTGCTGTTCGCTAATCTTATCCTGATCACGGAGCGACTTCATTTCCTGATAGTAGAGACGGGCCTTTTCCGACAGCAAGCGATAGCGCAGTATCTCAGGGTCAGAATCCATGTTCCAGGACATGCCAAGTTGCTGTGTGAAGTTCTTATCAGAGCCGAAACGCTGCTGGTCGCTATTGATAGTCGAAAGATCCTGTGTGGCTTTGTCGATGCCCTGAATGTCAGGACGGTTATTAAACACGAAGTCAGCACGGCGTTTTGCTTCGTCGTAGGCTTTCTTCTGTGCATCGGTGTAAGCATCGGACATTTCGATGAGCTTCTGATAGAACACTTGCCACTGCTGCAAATCCATATTCAGCATAGACTCCAGGGCAGAGCCAGACAATGTACCATTGTAATCCTCGCCAAAGAGTAACGTAAGCATTGCCTTCTGGCCGGCCTCGGTAGAGACATCAGCAGCAAAGACATCCACGATGTGCTCGCGGGCTTCCAAGAAAGCCTGTTGCCACAACTTAGATCGACTATCAACGAAGTTCTGAATGTCCTCAGACTTACCTTCCTGAGACCACTTCATCAGCTGTTGCGACTGGCTGTGAGTCAGTTCGGCCACGCCTAACTGCTCCATCTGCCCCTCATAGTCACGGTTTACCTTGCCGGTATAATTCTTTTCCAGCAAAACCTTTTGGCGGGCCTGGTATGCCGAATTTGCTTGTTTAACATTTGCCAGTTCATTCTCAGTAGCCTTACGCCATATCTGATCGAGCAATACGGAACCATTCTGCCCCAGCTCCTTAGAGAGCGTTTCAATCATCTTTTTCAGCTGGTCGATGTCATTGTGAATGATATTGTCGAGCAACTGCGTTGACTGGTTAGTTCCATCAGCAGAAAGCGGCTCATAGAGATCATCCAGCATCGACTGACGGAAATCAGCCCATTCGTTCTCTGTGCCGGCAATAGCCTGACGCACATTAGCCAGTGCGCTATTCATGCGTACCGTCATACCGTCCACGAGTTTCTTCTGAAGCTCTGAGTCCATGCCGGTGCGGGTAGCCATTTCCGTAATGGCAGCAATCTGACGCTCGTAATAGTTCTTTACATTGTCGATGATAGCCTTGGCCTTATCCTGTTCCTCGCGCATTTCAGCACGAAGAGCCTTACGGCGGGCTGCTTCCTCGGCACGGCGACGCTTCTCAGCTTCCTTGTCGGTAGCGTCGTTTTCGAGGGTGCCAGGAGATTCAGGTTCAGGAGCAACGGTTGCAAGGTCATCCTCGAAGGGTTGCCATTTCTTGTTGACTGCCTTCATCGCATTAGAGGCAGAGAATGACTGTGAAGCATAGCGCACGGCAGCATACAGACGCTTCTCGTTCTGTGTCAAATTGCGAGTCGCATTGGCGTGAGCTCTTCGAGCAGCCCCAGGATCATACTGAGGGTCAATAGTCCTCATTTCATTTAGATAACCCTGTGTGTCAAACCACGTCGTAGGAGAAGTGCTGCTACGCATCTTAAAAGCATCAGCGGCAATCTCCTCGCTCACACCCAGTTTCTTAGCCAAATCCTTGCTAATTGCCTCTACGGATTTTCCCGCTTCCTTCATGTCATCGACATATCCTTTAAGCCAAGTGCCGTTATAAGGAGAGCCTCCAGAAAGGTTGTCATACTCCGTGAGGCGGTCAGCCGTCCATCCGATGCGCGGTGCCACCTGGTTTTGGATGTCCTTCTCCTTCATCTGAAGAGCAATCTTGGCACGGAGTTGTTTTACCACCTCCTTATAGGCACTGGCGATGTCCTTTGCTGTTGACTTTTCGGTAAGCAGTTTCGAGAGATACTGTCCGAACTCCTTATTAAAGTTACGGATAGCTGCATTACGCTGTTTCGTCCCTACGTTTGCTTCATCTATCGCCGTGCGGTAGCGTTTCAGTCGGTCTTCAGCAATAGCAAACTCACGGTTGAAATCAGACATCGTGGTATTGAATCCCTCCATCCATTTCGTTGCCTTATTCCCCTTATCTATGACCGAAGCCAGTCCGATAGCAAGCGAGGCCAGCAATGAAATAACCAAAGCGATGACATTCGCTTTCTGGGCCGTGTTCAGAGCTTTCCATGCCGCTGTCAGTCCTTGCGTCTGGAGCGTGGCCAGTACCGAAGCCTTGCCCATCAATCCTATGGACGTTGCCACCCCCGTAACGGCAGACACCGCACCCTTGAACATCAGGCCGAGAAGTATTGCCGGCAGCAGTGTGAGCAGTATGCGCAGTTCTGCTGCTATCAGCGACAGCAGTCCTTTCATTATACCCATCGTCGCCTCGTTGGAGGTCATGGACTTCGACAGGTCATACCATGCCTGTGCCATCTGCTTCACCATATCGACCCCATCAGGATTGGTGAATGCCTCTGCCCATAGGTTGTTTCCACGTTCCAGGATTGCGTTGGCCGTATCTTGTTTCAGGGCGTATTCGTTGGTGAGGGAGGTGGCTTCAGCGAAGGCGTTATTAGATTCCTCCACATGCGCACGTACCGTATCTACATTTTTGCTCATGGTCGCCATGACACCGATTAGACGCTGGCCATCGGAGCCGAGGTCTTTCCATATATTGCCGAGGGCATTCATATTCCCCTTCTCACGCATCTTCTCCATAATCTGAAGAATAGCCTCCATCGCCTGCCCCTGTTGGAAGAGGTTGTTGATAGTGCCTTTCTCCATACCCAACTGTTTCTCAATCAGATTATGGTTCGTCTGAAGAGAGGTAAACAGTTTGCCGCCACTTCTGGTGCCTGTCCGAGCGCGTCGGCAGCAGAGCCGAGTGCCAGCAATTCCGGCGTAGTGATGCCCGTGATACGGGAGAGGCCCGTGAGACGTTTGGCGAAGTCCACGATATGCGTTCCTGATGCCGTTGATGTTGCCGACAGTTGGTTGATGGCCGAGCCTACCGATAGCATGGACTTCTCCACTCCCAGCTTCGGAATAAGACCCATGGTATCGACCAATTTAGAGATTTGCAAGAGGCTGTCATCGCCGAGGTCATCCGACAACGCCACCTTCACCTGGTCGGCAGCCCTAACGAACTCCGTCATTCCTTCCACCCCATACTTGCCATAGCCCATCTTTCCTCCCTGATAGGCGAGGTCAGCCAGTTCCTGCACCGATGAGCGTGTGTCTATTTTCGCCAGACTCTCCGACAGTTCATTGACATCCTTTGTTGCCAGTCCCGTCACCTTACGGATGTCCGCCAGTTGGTCAGAGTATGCCAAGTTACTCTGTAGCATCCCCTGGAGTTTCTGCTGTGCGAAAGAGAACAGTTGGAACACACCGAAGTACATGGATATATTGCGGAACGTCGTTTTCCATGCAGATCCTTGTTTGTTGATCGCATTCGTAGTACGTTCTATCTCCCCACGGATGGCCGCCAGCTGTTTCTGCTTTTCGACATACTGACTCTGGTCACGGTTCAGCTTTGCCATTTCAGCCTCCAGTTGCTTTGCTGCCTTTTGGAGCGTTTCGAGCGGAGCCTTCCGCAGGTTGCCTGGCATGAGCAGCCGACCTATATCCACCAGTTCACGATCGACCCCAGCGAGAATGTTTTGTAACTGTTGCATCTGCTTATTGAGGTCCTTACGTGCCGCATCGCCCGTACCGAGATTGCTTAGTTTCTTCTGTATCTCGTCGATAGCCGTTTTTATCTCCTTTGGAGAAAACTGCTTCGGGTTCAGAATGATACCATCTGCTTTTTGTCGAAGTTGGTCGGTCGTCAGTTCTATCTGTTTTTCCTTCCCGTTGATAGCGTCCAACTGGTCATCGCATTTCTTCAGCTCCGCATTGATACGCTCGATCTCAGCAGAGACGTTACCACTGGCCGGCATGATACCGCCCTTGCCAAGTTGGTCACGATAGGACACCAGGTTAGCACGGGCAGCACGGAGTGCTTCAGCGTTGGCACCACCGCCGGACACCGTTGTAAAGGCACGGTTAGCCTGCTCTGCCTGGAGTTGATGCAGTACGTTCACCTGACGCTGGTAGGCGTTGCTATTTTTGTCAGTCTGAGCCACGAGCTGCTTCTGCTGATTGATGGCACGAGAGAGCCATGCGTCAGAAGTCTGGGAGAGGTTGCCCATGTGCTTCTGAATGTTGACCATTTCGCCCTGAAGGATTTTGATTTGGTCGGTGATGGCCTTGTACTTCTGGCGCAGGTCATCGAGTTTAGGCGAATCGGTGCTGACACGGCCCATTTCTTTCTTCACCTGGCGCAAAGCACGTTGCAGCTGTGACAGGGAAGAGTTGGAAAGATTGTTTGTCACGGTAACAATCTTATCCAGATTAGCCTTACCCTCCTTCACGGCAATGGAGAGTTCCTTGATTTCGTGAGCCATCTGTTTTGCCCTCTCTGTGCCGGCCTTACCAGCGTCGGAGAGTTGCTTGTATGCAGCCTGAAGACGTTTCAGCTCCGTTTCCATAGCACGGACAGCGGCCTTTGGCTGTTGGGCGTTACAGGTAATGACTACCTCGGATTTCTTTGTATCTGCCATATAAAATCACGTTTATTTTAGGCAAAGATAGTGCAGAAATAGCGGGAGGTAGGGACAAAGAGAAAACCCGCTGGATAACCAGCGGGCGCAAGAGATTTTTAAGGGACCAACAAAATAATACCAAGTCTATTATTTCACTCCTGAATGACCATAGCCACCTGTTCCTCTTTCTGTCTCATCGAGGACATCAGCAGGATCAAAAACGACATGTTCATGCTTTGCTATAACAAGCTGTGCAATACGTTCACCATCCTTTATAGTAAATGGCACATTACCAAAGTTTATCAGGACTACACCGATTTCACCCCGATAATCAGCATCCACAGTGCCAGGACTATTCAGTACAGTTACGCCATGTTTCAAAGCCAAACCACTACGAGGGCGCACTTGGGCTTCATACCCAACAGGCAAAGCCATATAAAGACCAGTAGGAATCAACTTACGACAAAGCGGTTCCAATACAATGTCTTCGTCGATATTAGCCCTTACATCCAGTCCGGCAGACTGAGGGGTTGCATACTCTGGCATAGAATGCCTGGATTTGTTTACGATAGGAACTTTCAATTTTTTCATACTGCAATGTATTTTTGTTTAGATAATTTTTGACATAAAGCCTCACATAGCACTCGGCTCATATTCACCTCTACTGCATTCCCTATAAACTTCTTTTGTTCTGACTGTGTGCCTATAAGCACATAGGCTTCAGGAAATCCCATGATTCTCTTCAGCTCAGACACTTTCAGCATACGCATTTTTATATCTACTATACCATAAAGGGCCATAAACTCCTTTATTTTCCTGGTCATCGGAGAATCATTTTCAAAGATGGCGATACCCACCTTACCCTGTTCTGTACTAACAAGGTATGGCGGCATCTTATCCATTCGAGCTATCAATGTAAAACACGGGTTATCCACGCTACCACCTTTTGAAGCAAACTGCGGATTCATCAAGAATGTATTACAGTTGACAATATTCTGCTTCGGGTTTGTCAAAATAGCCGGTGCCGGCTGATTAACATCACTCACCTGGCCACCTCCTGAAAATTGGTTTGCCAGGAAACACTTAACAAGTGATATTCGGTCCTTTGTCGTAACCGTAGGACTCGGCTCATCGACTGAAGAATTATAGCCGTTTCCATAATAAGCTGTAACAAAAGCATGATGATCTTTCGTAGTGATAGTGCCAGCAGGAGCATCAATAGTAGCATTGTGGTCTTTGCCTCCAAATTGTTTGGAAAGAAAGTGTACCTGGGCCATACCGAGACGATTCTGACAGGCTACAGTAGGGCACGGCTCATCTATTGACGGTGCTACATAACTGCCAGAGCGGTTCATAGAATTATATTTAATGATAAACGCCTCTTTACCACCAGCCACAAACTTTATTAAACCGGCATATATTCTTTCCAGCGTCTTTTCCACGAGAGGTTTCTTTCGCGTAAAGATGGACTCTCCTTCATCCGAGAAATCAAGCACTTCACGCACAGGCTTCCATTTCTTGTATTGATGAAAAATTCCACCGTCATCACCATTCTTAGCATACGTCTGAATAGGGAAGACGATAGGGAATCCATGTTTTGCAAACTGGCCAAAGAAACGACGACGGGATGTGTAAGCCCCAAAGTCGGCAGCGTTGAGTATGCGCCAGTCAAAATCATAGCCATAACCGCAAACATTACGGACCCATCGAAGATAGTCTCTCCCCTGGTCACGAGAGACAGGATGACCATGCTCATCAAGTTCACCCCAGCACATAAATTCCTCTACATTCTCTATCTGAATATACTGAGGCTGGATAGCTTCAATATATCGGAATAAATGTTCGGCCAAAGTACGAGAGTCCGCATCACGAGGCTGGCCACCTTTTGCCTTACTGAAATTCGTACACTCCAAAGAAGCCCATAAAACCACATGTGCTTCAGGATAAAGAGTTTTCATCTTTTCCAGATGAGCCACGAGTGGCGACAGCTCCAAAGTACGAATATCCTCAGTAAAATGGAGCGTATCAGGATGATTCGCCTGATGAGACAATATAGCATTAGGATCGTGATTGACACACGCAACCACCTTTGCACATTTCTCTCCATCAAGACGCGCATACTCCACCCCTGTTGACGTACCGCCAGCTCCACAAAACAAATCTATGTATAAGAGTTTTATCATAAGACAGATAATAACACGATTAGAATTAACAATAGTAGCTGCTGGAGCAGGGAGAGGCGAAAGCGGATGTCACCACGAATGTATGACTTGCTATCCTTACCTTGGGGTGCGGGGAGTGACGTATAAAGGTCGAAAGGATCCACGGAGAGGATGCGCCAGATATTCAGCCCTATGTCTGATGGATGGATGGGATGATACCACCCACCACAATCACCAGCAGTGATACAGACATTACGGATGACACGATACAGGCGAGGTGAGTTGTGGCACAAGCCACCATGCCGGTTGTGATGGTGCAATACTCTACTTAACTTCATGGTTACTCTGCGTTGCTGACCATTTCAAGTTGGTGTAGTGATTATTCTCACGGTCGCCATCAATATGAAGAACGTAAGGCAGATTATCTGGGTTAGGCACAAAGGCCGTGGCCACAAGACGATGCACCTTGAACGTCTTACCTTCTATGCGGATGCGACGGTAGCCCTTACCATTGTAAGAGGCTACCACCTTCCACGTCTTATGATCTGACAGGACATTGCGCGTAGAGCGCACGGTGCCATCATTGAAGATGTAGTAAAAGGTGTGTCCTACCGTCTGATAGAAACATTGACAGATTGACTTCATAGCGTTAGGCATTCAGTTGCATGGGCATCAACAATTCCACGAGGGCACTGTTAGGAGCATCCTCCAGAACCAGAATAGCGCGAGAGGGTTCAGAGAACTGCAATGTCACATTGTCGGTAGAGATATTGCCCAGGAGCATCAGCAATGCCGAAGCCTTAAAGCCGATAGCAAATCCATCGGGGATAGTCAGCGGATTATCCACCTCTGCCAGCTCCAGGTTCTCTGATGCCGTCTTCGAGAAGTCATAGTCTTCAGCCGACAGGTTCAGGAACATACCTTCCTTGGAGAGTTTCACCATGTTTGACGCATCACTGGCCATTAGTTGCACACGCTTCACGGCACCAGCGAGAGCAGCCACAGGCAGAGTGGCATGATAGGGACTATTCTTTGGAATGACAGAGTTGTAGTTAGGGTACTTCTGTTCAATGTCACGGATGGTAAAGGTGATATCACCAGCCTTCAGGCACACATGCTTACCGTCATGCTGGATGGTCAGCGTCTCAACACCGGCAAAGGGAGCCTGAAGCTGTCCTGCAATAGTGTTGGGAATGAGGATAACAACCTTACTGCCCGTCAGGAACGGTGCGCCATGCTGATAGGAATACTTATATAGCGAGTGGCCATCAGAGCCAACGAACACAACACCCTCATCCTGTACGTCAAGAGCAACGGCAGACATCTGAGGGCGCAGCGTACTGTCAATAGCCGTACAGCCGTTGGCCGCTTTCACAGCAGGGAAGAAAATATTGGCCTCGATGTCGAAAGAGGTCTTCGGTTCTTTGACATCGGACACACGCGGATATTCTGCACTGTCTTCGACAGGCACCGACACCTGGCCACTCTGGTAGATAATCTTAGCAATATGGTTGTTCATATCCACTTCTACCGTTATCGGCTGTTCTGGCAGAGCACCCAGCAGCGGAATAATGTCAACGGCCAACAGGCAGAACGGCTGGAAGTCGCTGCCATTGTCAAGCGTGAGACCAATAGGCATCGTCAACGAATTTTCCTGTGAAGAGCCAGTGATGAAGAATTTATCACCATCACGAGTAAAGAGGTGGTCGGCCAGGATAGGAAGGCTATTCTTACGGAGGATGACTGCACCAGTAGCCTTCAGGATGCGCAGCAACTCACGGGAGGAAACACTAAATTTCATATCTTTGCGAATTTATGGTTTAGAATGGAAGATCATCTGGAGCCTGTTCACCACCAAAGGGGTCATAGTCATTAGAGGTAGGAGCGGAATAGCCTGAAACAGCCTGCGAAACAGGTGTAGAAGCATTACGCGGCTGCTGTGCGTTTTGTTCTTCTATGAGATAAGAGTCGCCTACCTGATAGGGCATCAGCGTAGAGATAGCACGAGAGAGGTCTGTACCCTGTGTGTCGGTCTGATCCTTCCACTCAGGGTGTTCGGCCAGGATGCGTTTCTTCAATGCCTCACGGATAGGTTTACGCTTCTCTTCAGGCAGAGTGTAGGCCACCTGATAAGCGGGCACATTGTAGAGAGTAATTTCCTCACCCTTGCGCATGAGCGACTGCTTCACAGCGTCGATGTACTTGTTGTTGCAAATACGCTGCTGGAAGTTCAGGAAGGCACGGATGCCGGATGGATTACGCTTGCCCTCATCGCGGCTGTCAGTCTGCACTTCAATGCCATTGATTCCGGCAGGGATGAAGATACCAGGGATGGGTTTGCCTCCCTCGGTAAGCGTTAAGTTCAAAAACCTTGCACCAATGAAGGTGCCTACGTCGATAGAAAATCTGTAACGGGCCATAATTTTTTTGTTTTTTTGTTGTTATTACGTTATTACGTTATTTCGAGTTTAGAAGGGCAGATCATCTTCCTGGGGTGGAGCCGACGGAGAGCCATCGGTTGCGGTGGCC
>ENA-OOZG01001936-OOZG01001936.1-human-gut-metagenome-genome-assembly--contig:-NODE-1936-length-13684-cov-2.737325_pt1 | contig 13684 bp, 17 predicted proteins | sample MGYA00241706_ERZ501384 | MGnify/ENA primary metagenome ERZ501384 (study PRJEB25962, sample SAMEA2042742) | human gut metagenome | biome: human gut; feature: human-associated habitat; material: faeces... | reverse complement strand
TATGACGGATGTGGATCATCTGGATATCGAGAAGATCGGTCCTTCTTTTGAAAACCATGTGGCTTTTCCGGACCGTGTAAATACAGAATTTGTGGAAGTACTGGATGAGCACACTGTAAAAATGCGTGTCTGGGAACGTGGTTCCGGCGAGACTCTTGCCTGCGGAACAGGCGCCTGCGCAGTTGCAGTTGCTTCTATTTTAAATGAACGTGTAGACAGTGATAAACCGGTAACTGTCAAACTTCTCGGCGGCGACCTGGAAATCTACTGGAACAGACAGGAAAACCTCGTCTACATGACCGGTCCGGCAACTACGGTGTTTGATGGGGAAATTGATCTTGGGTTTTTAGGTGAATAAATAAATGGAAATGGAGGGAGCTTTTGGGAGCTCCCTCCATTTCCATAACTGCCTCTTTTAATTTCAAAATAATTCCGGTTCATTTTCTATCAAATCTTCTGCAAGATATTTTGCATCCATATTTTCTATTCCATAGCTGTCATTTAAAATCTGCTCAGATAGTCTACTGGAATAATAAATATCAAGTGCTTTTCGTAAATCAATCCCTTTCATCTCCGAAATTGTATTAATAATATCATTTTCCAAATTCTGTTTATAAAATTCTTCCAGTTGCTTTTTATTTACCATTACTATTCACCTCATATGCCTTTTGGAAAGTAAGAAGGCAATCCAACGCCTCCTGCTTTACAATACATATTTGATTATTCATTTTGTAATATCTTAATTCATTCAAAACTTTTTCTTTATTCCACAATCCTCTAAAATACATATCTACGGTTTTGAACACATCATCATCCGCAACATTTCCGATGATAATATCATATTCTTTATTCAGCGACTGCCCATTTCTTTGCCTGATTTTCGAATGTCGTAATATAAAATCCTCTGCCAAAATCCAAATACTTTTTTGAATGAACTACATCTGGATTTTTTATAATTTCTGTTGATCCATGATATACAATCATACATTGACACCTTTTTCTTTCACAAAATCTGTAATGTCTTCCACCAAATATTCTTTTCCCTGTGTATGAAGCACATCATAACATTTAATAATGTAATCATCTAAAATCCCTGTTGAATTTAATATTTTATATACTTTGGCCGGAGACATCTTCCATTTATCTGCGAGACTGTATATCATAAATATTGAAAAGCTTAATTCTTTTTTATTACACATATGCATTCCTCCTTTTGCACGTTCTGATAAAACGGAAGAATTCTTCCTCACTTCTACATATTTTTTTCCTGAATATCAATAATAGAAAAGACTCTGTCATACCGGAGATCCAAATCTGCAGACCAACGGATGAATTTTTCTCTTCTTTCATTGCATTGGTCAACATCTTATCACCTCTCATTCTCTATTGTTTTACTGCCGTTTTCTTTATTATAACCTGAATATTTCTCCCCTACAATATAAAAGAGGGAAAATCCAATCTGCAAGAAATACAAGCATTCCTCAGAAAAGATTTTCCCAGTTATAGTTTGTTTGTCTTAATTTATTCCTTTTATTTTGCGGTTACAATGGAATAGAAGAAGCTCTGACGAGCTCCCTCCTGGCATATTATACTTCCGTTATATTTCTGCATCTCCCCCGGCAAAGCGTCTCAGTTCTCCGGACATTTTGCGGTAGATATCTTTGTAGTGTGACTTGGGCGATACCTGTTTAATATTTAGTTTGTATTCCTTCTCACTGAATATTGCACCCAGGCGGTATCGGTTCCTGTACATGAGCAATCCATTCGCCTCTTCCAGAATCTGTTTTGCAAGCAGTGAATCTGTTCTTCTGCAGAAAATTACAAATGTAAAGTATATTGGCTGTTTTTCCTCTTCTTTTCCAATATTATCCCTCCAGAATTCCCCGAAAAAATCATTCAGCTGTTTTGTATGTTCGTCCCACAAGATTTCTGTTTCTGCTACAGATAATATATGAACTTCTGCTACTTCGGTTTTCTTATAAAAAGTAACCTTTCCCTGATCTGAAAAATCGAATTCACACGCTTTTTCATAACCATCCAATACACAGGATTTCTTTATATTTTCTTTTACGTTGTCATCTTCTTCGTATGGATATGTACTTGCACAGATTCGTGATAAAATACTCAACTCTTCCGGCCAGTCACAATAATGATCCTGTCCTACAAAGCTGAATGGCTTCCAAACTCTACTCCTGCCTGTGTAATATTGGAAGCTCCGGCGATAGGTCACCATATAATAACTCCATGTAATTACATAGCCAATCAGGATTATAACAAAAGAGACATAGGAAATACGTAAAAAAGTACTCATATATACAGCTATTTCTTCGAAATCACTGAACACAAAACGTCGTACCAATATAAATGCAATGTTAGACATAATTGCAAGAACCAGTGCAAACGCCTGCCAGAAAAAAATTCCTCGCTGATATGCCGCCCATTTGGATTTCTGAGATTTTTCCCGCATAAATCCCATTGCATACAAAGGATTCTCTTCCCCAAAGCAGTTCGCAAATGGTTCATTTCTGAGAGATCCAAAATTCCGAACAACAATTATATACCCTAGCATAATTGCCATAAGCTGTTTTGTAGCATCATTGCCAAATTTCATAAAAAGAAATACATCATTCATAAGATATGCTATAACCATTATTGCTATAAATTTTGGAATGTTTATGTACTCAACAGAAAACATAGTAATCCCCCACGATATTTCTGGTCAGACAAACGGTAGTAATCCACATTCACTGCTTGCCATCACCCTGCAAAATCTATCAGTTCTCCGGACATTTTGCGGTATACTTCTTTATACTGGGAGCGAGAATATATCCGTTTAATATTTAATTCACACCTTTTCTCATTGAATATTGCCCCCAGGCGGTATCGGTCTTTACACATGTACAGCCCTTTCGCTTCTTCCAGAATCTGTTTTGCAAGTACTGACTCTGATTTTTTGCAAAAAATTACAAATGTAAAATATATTGGCCATTTTTTCTCTTCTTCCTTAAGATTATCCTTCCAGAGTTTTCCGAAAAAATCATTCAGCTGTTTTGTATGCTCGTCCCGCAGGATTTCGGTTTCTGCTACAGATAATATATGAACTTCTGCTACTTCATTTTTTTTATAAAAAGTAACCTTGCCCTGATCTAAAAAGTCGAATTCACACACTTTTTCATAGCCATCTGATACACAGGAGTTCTTTATATTTTCTTTTACATTGTCGTTTTCTTCGTATTGATATACGCTGGCACAGTTCCGTGGCAAAGTTTTCAGTTCTTTCGGCCAGTCAAGATAATAATCCTGGCCTATGAAACTGAATGGCTTCCAGATTTTATCCCTTCCTGCGTAGTATCGGAAACTTCTGTTATAGACCACAGCATAATAAATCCTTGTAATTATATATCCAATGACAATTACAACATAAATTCTTTTAAGCACATCTATGGTCATCCAGACATACATCCCATATATTATAGGTTTATTATCCAAATTCGTACCATGAGCCAAAAACAGAGCTATCATTGTTATACCAACTATACACAAGGTCATCATCTGCCAGAAAAAAATTCCTTTCTGATATGCACCCCACTTGGAATGCTTCGATTTCTCCCGCATAAATTCCATGGAATACAGAGGATTTAATTCATCAAACCTGTCCGCCTGCCGGTACCCTTTTCACGTATTCATCCCTCTTAAAGAAAGAATACCCGCTACCAGCAATGCCATAACATACGTAGCATTTCCATAAGAACCCATGAACAGAAAAACATAGGTCATGAAATATGTAAGGACACAAATTTCTATTACTGTTATCATACAGTTTTTACCTCATCTATTTTATAGTTCTGCTTCTACCTCTGCCAGTTTTCGTAGTTCCTGATTCATTTTTTCATACTGTCCCTTGTATTCTGATGCATTGTATACTGGTACTATCTGAATGCTGTTCTCTTCCGTATTATATACAGCTGCTATACGGTACCGTTTTTTATCCATATCAATTCCCCAGCCCGTATCTGTAAAGTAATCCGATGTTCTGGTATTACATCCCACTGCAAAAACAGCCAGAAAATATATTTCCTTCTTCTGTTTTTCAGGCGTCATATATGTTTTCCAGTAATACTCAAAACTCTCATCCAGAAAATGCAGATCTTTTCCTTTCATATAACCTATGTTTATCTGAACATAAAGCCAGACTGCATTCTCTTTTTCTCTGGAATAAAAATCTATCTGCCCATGTTCATTCCTGCAATAACTGTCTATATAGGTATAACCACATTTCTGTACATTGTTCTGCAACATTTCTTTATTCTGTAACTGCGTAGGAAAGTACCATTTTCCCTTTTCTGAACTGAGTTGTATTCTTTGACTCATAAAACGAAACGGCATCCAGATTCCTTCTTCATTTTCCATGTACCGAAAACATTGTTTATAGATTTTTACATACTTGATATATACCCATATTTTAACCATAGCTGCCACAAAGGAAAATGCCACAAAAAGAAACACCACAAAGGACAATACACATTCCGGATAAAACCAGCAGAATATGGTATAACTCTCAAATGCGATCATCCAGACAATCATGATTTTCTGCAATAATGCAAAATCTTTCAGTTTCGCATTTTCTCCGTCATATAATATCAAAGGCTTCTTTAACAAATTTTTCATATAAAATGGATTCGTATCATTATAAACATCTGCCACAACATATTTTCTTTTATTATCGCGGATAGTCATAATGTACAGAGTCAATACCGGCCATATTATGTTCAAACTCCACAACCCCGAATTTATCACCCAATGAAAAGCCGGTATCTTTGTACCTATAAGCAGACCAAGATATTCGTAACTGTTTCTGAGAATTCCAATATTAAGAATAAGGCTTCCCATAACGATCAAAATCTTTACAGCAGATGAAAACATATGTATAAAAACCCCTTTTTTCTTACAAAGTCTGGAATATCTTTGTCATCCGTCCCCTGCTTATTGCTTTTCGCAATTGAAGCAGGGGACTTCCTTAATTCAGTTAAACTTCTTCATTCTCCTCCACCACCTCAACTATATCCAACAACGCCCTACGCATCCGAACATATTTATATTTCTGCTTAGATTGGAGAAATGGTGGCATGAGCTTTACCTTCTGCTCTTTTCGGTTATATACGGCAATCAGGATGTAATCTTTTTTCAGCACTTTGGCCAACTCAAACAACTTGTTTTCCATGCCCCAGCCTATATCTTTCACATCAAACCAGAAGACACCGTATATTTCTTTCATTCCAGGATCTTGTTCCTGCTTGCTTCGCCTGAACTTCCGAAATGCTTTTTTTATTTGATAGATATCTTTATTCGTCATCATCGAAGTCTCTGAGAAAGCAAGGATATTCAGATTTTTTCCTTCCTGCTTTTCATAAAAATCCCAGAACTTCCGCCCATCCTTATCCCAGTATATCTTTTTGGATGTTGGTGCAGCATTTCTTCCAAAGTCAGATAATATGGCTTGTCTTATGGTTTGTATATATCTCGGTAGCTTCTTTTATAGATTCTTGCATACCTTGCATATTTTGTATAGATCACTCTATAATAAATATCTACTGATACACATCCTATAATAATCATAATAAAGTATACAAACCATATTCTTCTGATCACAATTATGATATGAAGAAATCCCCACACTGCTATGAAGATTCTAAGCACGACTGCTCCTATTGTAAATATAAGCATTGCTATCTGAAAAATGTAATATCCATCTATATATGCACGCCACGTAGCATTTCGTGCTTTTTCGTTCATTAATCCATATCGGTATAAAGGATTCCAGTTTTCATAATCTTCTGCATCACCAACGCCTCTCCTATTTGCTCCTTGATTAAATAAAATTATATCTTCCAACAGTCCCAGTAACTGTATAGCTGCAGGATGAAGCTCCGGCCATATACCATACAATAGCCACCAGAACAAAAAAAATGACCACAAGACAAGTGATTTTATAAATTGCTTACATTTTTTTCTCATATTTAGCCTTTATATACGTAATAATAGCTTTTATAGCAAAATGGATATCTCACCGACCGAATTTTTCTTCTGCTCTTTTCATCCGATAACCTGCAAGTTCTCTCAGGCTGCCTTCCAAAGAACAATTCCCTCCTTTTGCACGTTCTGATAAAATGGTAGAATTCTTCCCCATTTCTGCATGTTCTTTTCCTGAATATCAATAATAGAAAAGACTCTGTCATGCCGGAGATCCATATCTGCCGACCAGCGGATAAATTTTTCTCTTTTTATATCATCCATATCATGTTGCATAATAATCGCAATATCTATATCACTTTCTGATGTGCTTTCATTTCTTGCAACAGATCCGTACAAAATAATTGCTTTAATATCATCTGCAAAAATATTCAGCAATCCTTTAATCAACTCATCTTTCATTGCATTGGTCAACATTTTATCACCTATTTTATTCTCTATTAGTCTGCTGTTTTTTTCTTATTATAACCTGAATAATTTCACCCTACAATATAAAAAGAGAAAATCCAATCTGTAAGAAATACTCTCATTTTCTCAGAAAAGATTTTCCCCTTTTATAGTTCATTTGTCTTAATTTATTTTTCAGATAAATATCCGAATCCGCTCCACAATAAATACTGCTGCACACGCCAACAGCATTACTATTCTTTGTAGATGGCTATGAGGGCTACGAAGAAGCCCGCAGCGCCGGAGATGATACTGTCTGTGGCTTTCAGGATGGCCAATTTCGAGTGCCCGACACCCTGAGACAGAGATTTAATCCATCTGTGACAGTAAAAAAGTCAAAAACTCCGTCCCCTTTGTTCCCCTGTATGCCTTTTATATTTCATACTATAATAAAATAATTAATGGATGGGAACCGCAATTTGCGCCCCATCCATTTTATTTTAAATTAGATATTCAAATAAATACAAGAACCCGCTCCACAATAAATACCGCCGCGCACGCCAGCAGCGCTACTGTAATCAAACTTTTCTCTTTATATGCCGCAATAAGGGCTACGATGAATCCTGCTGCGCCGGAGATGATGCTGTCTGTGGCTTTCAGGATGGCCGGGAATGTCATGGCTGCAAGACAGGCGTATGGCACGTAGTACAGAAAGGACTTGATAAACGGGCTTTTGATCTCGTTTTTTGCAAGAGCAAGGGGCAGCATACGGATGAGATAGGTGACTGCTGCCATCACCAGGATATAGAGATATACGTTATGACTCATGTGCTGCTTCCTCCTTCTCTTCCACCGGGCAGAAATAAGCTGCCAGGCCTGCTACCAGAAGTGTTGTGATAATGATCATAAATCCGGATGATACCTGTTTTAATACCGGTGTCACCGCAAAAATGGTGCTGACTGCCATGGATGCCACAACCACTCCAAGAACCGGTCTGCTCTTTTTGGACGGCGGGATGATGATGGCCAGGAACATTCCGTAAATGGCAACGCTTAAGGCACTGAGCATAAAATCCGGAAGAAGACTACCGGAGATACCTCCTACCAGAGTTCCCAGAGTCCATCCGGGGATCGCCACGCACATGGCTCCATAATTGTAAAATACGCTGACTTTTCCCTCCTGGGCCGCACTGATTCCGAAGATCTCATCGGTGATACCAAAGGCGGCGATATACTTCAGGATGCCGGACTCCTCACGCCGGAATTTCTGGGACAGAGAAAAAGACATCAGGCAATATCTCAAATTGATGATCAGCTGAGTCATTGCCATCTCCCACATGGAACCTCCCGCAAAAATAATGTCCAGTCCCGCAAACTGACCGGCGGATGTCAGGTTGGTCAGTGAGATCAGAACTGCCTGCCAGATACTTAAGCCTCCGGCAACGGCCATCATGCCAAAGGTGAACGACACCGCGAAATATCCCAGTCCAATGGGCACGCCATCTTTCATACCTTTTCTGAAACTTTCTCTTTTCATCGATTTCCTCCATTGTATGTATGTTAGCCAGGCACATAAGATCATCCGCGTTTACGGCCTGATCCTGTACTGTTACGAACCCGGTTGCACACGTAAATAAGAGCGTGCCTGGAAACTTTTTTCGCTTCCTGACACGCTCTTTCATTGTAGCATCGACATATCAAAACTTCAATACTTCACAGCAAACACACCTGTGCTTTTTCCCTGATTTTATGCTTTTTCTACGATTTTATAGTAGGATCTTGCTGTCATGGAGTAGATCAGTCCATAGACCAGCGCAAAAGCCAGAACCGTTCCTGCCGTACAGCCCACGTACAGTTTTGTATTGGCCATTCCAAACAGCAGCAGGAGCCGGCGGATCAGCGGAAATGCCATGGAAATATGAACCATCGCCATCACAAGCGGGATAAAAAATACCAGAAGGATCTGTCTGCGGATGGCACCTTTTACTTCTCTGCGGCTCATGCCCACTTTCTGCATGATCTGGAACCTTCCCTGATCTTCGTAGCCCTCTGAGATCTGTTTATAGTAAATGATCATCGCCGTTCCCATAAGGAAGAGTGCTCCCAGAAAGATTCCAATAAACAGGATACTTCCGTTATCCACATAATAAGTTTCGTACTCACTCTGGCGGACACCACCGATCACGATGGTATTCTCAGAAAAGCCACCACTGCGGCAGTAATCTTTCAGCGCCTGATAAACAGCCTGACCATACCGGATCTTTTCCTCATTGCTGCCACGGATATCTGCACCCAGATGAACTGTGAGATCTTTTCCCGCCTCGTAAGCATCAACTCCTTCGTACATCTTTGTCCGAAGCCCGTCAATATACTCAAAGTCCGAATCCGTCACAACGATCGCCGCCATATTGGATACCAGATTGGTCATCGCACTTAAAGGCGCTTTTTCCAGCCATTTCTTTACTGCAAAATCCCGGTCATCAATTTTTAATATGTCGTTTTCCTTTTCAGACGGATACCAGGCAAAGATCTCGCCATCGTGGAGATCTGTTTTTTCCCCGGTAAGTTTCTCATACTCAGACTGGCGGATTGTATACAGGTCTACGGAATTCCCATCTTCCGAGTAACTGTAGGCCTGTCCGATCATAATGCCGTTTTTTCCATGCTTGCAGCCAATCTCAAGATACATTTCAGTCACTGTTTTTTCTGCAGGCACCTGATAATCTTCGATTGCCTGTGCAAAAACCTTCTGAAACTGTTCACTCTGTTCCTGGCTGATACCGGAGATTTTGGCATCCGTATCAAAAGGATACCGGTTCACCATAATGTCCCCCATTCCAAAATACAAAGACACCGTCATGGAAAGGAGCAGGAGTACACCGGTACTTAAGATACAGATACTTGCCAGGCCTGCCGCATTCTGTTTCATACGGTAGATCATGCCGGAAACACTGATAAAGTTGCTGGTTTTATAGTAGAACTTTTTGTTCTTCCGAAGCAGTTTCAGGATCACAATACTTCCTGCTGTAAAAAGAAGATACGTTCCTGCCATGACCAGAATTACCGCCAGAAGAAAAATGAAAATTGCCTGAATCGGGGATTCCGTGGTTACTGCCAGATAATATCCCACGCCAAGACAGATCATACCAAGAAGTGCCATGAGCCATTTTGCCCGGGGCTCCCTCTCTCCTGTATTTCCGCCTTTCAGAAGTTCTACCGGATTATTCATCTGCACTCTCGCAAGGTTCAGTGCAAGGATAATAAGAAAAACAGCTCCAAATCCTGCCACACAGAACAGAATTCCCGTGATGGATATATAAAATCCCAGAACTGCCGGAACATGGAGAAAACGAAAAAGCAGAAGCAGCGAAAGTTTACTGCCAAGGATTCCAAGCCCGATTCCTGCTATCATGGAGATCAGTGAAGTCATAATCGTTTCCAGAAACATCACTTTTCCGATATGGCCTTTTTCCAGTCCCAGGATATTGTAAAGTCCGATTTCTTTCTGTCTTCGTTTCATAAGAAAACTGTTGCTGTAGATCAGAAAGATGACACAGAAAATTCCGACAACCACTTCTCCGGTTCCCACGATCAGCCGCACTTCTGATGCCTGGGGCACTGCTTTCTCCAATGTGGGACAGTCCCGCAGAAATTCCATCATATACATCATGGCAATACAGAAAATGCAGGTAAGCATATAGGGAATATAGGTGCTCCGGTTGTTGCGGATGTTCTGTACTGCCAGTTTTCCAAACAGTCCTCTACGCATGGCTCTCACCGCCTGTCGTAAGGATCGTCAGGGTATCTGCGATCATCTGGTACATTTCCTGTCTGGTTTTTGTGCCACGGTAGATCTGGTGGAACACCTGTCCGTCCTTGATAAAAAGAACTCTGGATGCGTGGCTGGCTGCCTGTGCACTGTGGGTTACCATGAGAATAGTCTGGCCTTCCTGATTCACCTCATTGAACATGGAAAGAAGGTCGGACGCCGCACGGGAGTCCAGTGCTCCAGTGGGTTCGTCCGCAAGAATCAGCCTGGGATCTGTGATCAGTGCTCTTGCAACTGCCGCCCTCTGTTTCTGTCCACCGGAAACTTCGTAGGGAAATTTTTCCAGAAGCTGATCAATGTGAAGGGCTTTTGCAATGGGACGGATCTTCTGTTCCATCTCCTGATAATCTTCGCCTGCCAGCACAAGGGGAAGATAGATGTTGTCACGAAGACTGAAAGTGTCCAGAAGGTTGAAATCCTGGAATACGAAGCCCAGGTTTTTCCGGCGAAATGCGGAAATCTCTTTTTCTGTCAGATGGGTGATGCTTTTTCCTTCCAGAAGAACTTCACCGGATGTGGGGCGATCCAGGGCTGCCAGAATGTTCAGAAGCGTTGTTTTTCCGGAACCGGACTCTCCCATGATCGCCACATATTCCCCCTCTTCCACCGAAAAGGTCACATTGGAAAGTGCCTGTACTTTGTTTCCGCCAAAGCGGGTGCTGTATATCTTTTTTACATTTGTTACTTCCAGTAATGCCATATGCCAATTCCTTTCTTATCTGTGTTTGCAGCGTTCCAGGGGATTCGTGCATTCGTAGTATCATTCATGTTCTAAAGAACTGCACTCAATGTAATAATTACTTGGAACGCTACTTTATGTTTTCAGTATAAGAAAATTCTCCGGCGGCTGCCATCGAAGTGGCTTACATTTTGCGGGGGAAGCTTACATTTGTGTAAGGTTTGGCTTCTGTAAAAAAATCTCAATACATATCCAGCTCTTTTTTCCACAGGCTCAACCGGACTTCCGTGCCTTTATCCACCTGGGAATCCACAGTGATCTCATGGCTCAGCTTTTTCAGGATCTTCCGGCTTAAATACAGGCCGATCCCGGTGGCCCGGTTGTCCTCCCGGCCATTAACTCCTGTGTAGCCTTTTTCAAAGATCCGTGGAAGGTCTTCTGCCTGGATTCCGATGCCGGTGTCTGCGATGACAAGGATTGCCGGTGCTGTATTCGATGTCCGTTTTCCACGCTCATCCTCCAGCCAGATTTCAATACTGCCCGTTCTTGTATATTTCAACGCATTGGAAAGAATCTGTCCAATGACAAAACCGAGCCATTTTTCATCAGTGAGAACGGTCGCATCCGTCCCCTCATAGGACAATGAGAGCTTTTTTGCCACAAAGATCCCTGCATATTTATGGATCTGTTCCCGGATGATCCGATCCAGAGAGCACCGGGCAAGCTTCAGGTCTGCGGACATGTCTTCTGTTCGAAGGTACCCTAGAACCATCTCCACATACTGTTCAATGCGAAAAAGCTGCGCCAAGGATTCCCGGTTCCGCTCCGGTTCCTCCTGAAGTAACAGCCGCAGGGCAAAGATCGGCGTCTTAATCTGATGCGCCCACATGGTATAGTAATCCGTCATCTCCTCCAGGGAACGCTGCCGGTCTGTTTCCGCGCCCATCCGCATACTGTCCAGTTTCCGGATGATCTCCCGGTAAACAAGTTCTACTTCATCAGTGGGCTCATTCAGCCGGTCCAGATTGATCTCCGGAGCTTTTTCCACCAGGCAGAGTGTCTGCACCTTCTGCCGGTAGCGGACATATCCATATAAAAAAGCGGCAGCTCCTGCTCCAAGCCACAGAACTGCCATATAGATCACTGCCTCAGCGGGAAGCTGGTACAGGCAGACCACTGCTGCCGATGCAGCCACCGCAAAAACAAAGGCAATGAGAAAAATTTTTGTCTGTTTCAAATATGCGCGTAATAATTTCATAAAAACCTCACACCATGTAACCAAGCCCTTTTCGCGTGATAATAAAATCCGCAAGGCCTGCTGCCTCCAGCTTTTTGCGAAGGCGTGTAATGTTTACGGTCAGGGTGTTGTCGTCCACAAAGCTGTCACTTTCCCACAGTTTGGTCATAATAGCATCTCTGGATACCGGTCTGCCTGCCTGGGAAAAAAGCAGCTCCAGGATACGCAGTTCATTTCTGGTCAGTTCCAGCTCCATCCCGTTCCAGGTCAGCGTAGCCCCGGAAAGGTTGAGCACTGCTCCTTTATGTTCCAGAATATTTCCCGGATTTCCAAAGGAATAGGTCCTGCGGAGGATTGCCTGGATCTTGGCTACCAGTACGTCCATGTCAAAAGGCTTGGCAATAAAATCATCTGCTCCACGGCTCATGGCCATGACCATGTTCATATTGTCGGCTGCGGAGGAGATAAAGATCACCGGCACCTGGGAGACTTTTCGGATTTCCTCGCACCAGTGAAAGCCGTTATAAAAGGGAAGTTTCAGATCCAGAAGAACAAGCTGAGGATCTTTCCCCGCAAATTCCTGCAGTACATTGGAAAAATCCTCAGCCAGAAAAACTTCATATCCCCAGGAACTGAGATGTTTTTTCAGAAGATTCGCGATTGTTTCGTCATCTTCTACAATAAAAATGCGATACTTCATTCCTGTTCGTCCTTTTTGTGTTTACGCTTCTTCCACTCCATCCGGATCTACCAGGCGGTTCAGAACCTTGAAGCCATTATTACGGAGAACACTCTCTGCAACCAGAAGATCCTCACAGTGCATGATCGCTACCGGGACTTTCAGGCCTCTGTGGAAGAAGGTGTAGATGTAATGAAGGTTTACGTTGCTGTCGCCCATGACACTTAAAAGTTTGTCCAGGCCGCCGATCTCATCCTGAAGATCCACCAGGATAGCCTGAGTGATACGGGTCATATATCCGTTTTCTGCCATGATCTGATCTGCTTTTTCCGGATCATCGCATACCATACGGAAGTTTGCGAATTCCGGTGCGTCGAAGCAGCCGAAGCCGTAGATGTCGATCTGATTCTCTGCAAGAATCTTTGTAACTTTCTGAAGACTGCCTGGGGTGTTTTCTACGAAAACGATGTTCTGTTTTACCATAATAATGTTTTCCTCTTTTCTTGTTATTCTTTTCTTATTATTCTTTTGTTATTATTCTTTTGTTATTTTCTTGTTTATTTTAGCATGAAATTTGTGGGAAGTGAATCCCCTCCCGAGGTGGGGCATTTCGCATGTGGCGGGTTTCCTTTCCAGGGGAGCATTTTGCATGCGACAGATATATCGCCTTCCGGCGGGAGCATTTCGCATGCGGCAGGTATATCGCCTTCCAGCGGGAGCATTTCGCATGCGGCGCATTCCCTTCCGGGGGGAGCATTTTCGCATGCGGCAGTTGCGAGGAGGGGAAGCATTCATAGTTGCGAAGGCCATTTCCCCTCCTCGCGCTCCTCCCCTCCGGCCACG
>ENA-OOZG01001932-OOZG01001932.1-human-gut-metagenome-genome-assembly--contig:-NODE-1932-length-13710-cov-5.612962_pt1 | contig 13710 bp, 13 predicted proteins | sample MGYA00241706_ERZ501384 | MGnify/ENA primary metagenome ERZ501384 (study PRJEB25962, sample SAMEA2042742) | human gut metagenome | biome: human gut; feature: human-associated habitat; material: faeces... | reverse complement strand
CGCCCGCGGTGGAGACCAAGCGCAGGCACCTGACGCCGCAATGGTACAAGAAAGTGACCGCGATGGACGCCAAGCTGGTGAAGCTGGAAACGGCCTTGAACGGCATCAATGTGCTGAATGCGGGCAAGAAGCGCGAGGAGGCCGTTGCGCTGCTGGCGCAGCTCTTGCCGGAGGTAGAGTCCTTTCAAGTGGAAATTCAGCGGATGCAGGCAGCTGTGTCGCAGTCGCTTTCCATGCAGCGATGCAGCGCCGAGGAAAACGACGCGCTGAGAGACGAGCTGACCGCCGAGCGCCGCAAAAGCGCCGAACAGCGCGCAAAGCTCGCCGTGCTGGAAGAGCGCTACAAACGGGCGGAAAAGCTGCTGGAGAGGGTGCCAAGGGAAACATTGAGAATCTTGCAAAAACATGATAAAAGCAAATGATAGAGACGAACGATAATGCATCGTAAGCTAAAGAGAGTCTCTTGCCGTTGGAGCTTTTGAAGGATGACACTTTAAGCAGTAATCCAGAGTTCCAAATTGCTTTTTGCATAACAAGAGCCGCAGAAGCATTTTTGTATTCTGCGGCTCTTGTGAAATAATTAAATTTTTGATAATGAAGATGATTACTGTTAAAGACGGTATTGTATATATGGTGTGCAGTGTGGTTAGGCAAAATTAAATACCGTCATTAGAATCAGCGCAACAATAGAAAGCGGGATATAAACTAACAGGACAAATTTACCAGCTTCCTTTAAGTAACCAAAGAAATCGACACCTGCCATTGTACTCATAGCATAGTTTACTCCCTCCCAGGGAGCGATCCATGCAAGCGTACCAGTACCAAGTGCGTAGCTTGAGACTACGATTTGCCGCGAAATTCCGAGCAAGTCAGAAAGTGGTGCCATGATTGGCATTAAAGTTGCAGCCAAACCGGACATGCTCTGGACAATCAGCATAGCGATTGAGGCCACAATAAACATGACCAATACGGAAAATACCTTCGGCATTTCAGTCAAAGAACTGGACATGCCGTGAAGAATAGTGTCCATTGTATTGCTGTTTGCAAGAATGGCTGTAATTACACGAGAAGCGCTGATCAAAAGAACCGCCGAAAGAACGGAGGACATTCCTTCCATAAACTTGGAGATCATATCATTGATGGATAGACCACCAATCAGGGGAATGATGATACCCATATACAGGAATACAGAGGCAATCTCCGTAAACCACCAGCCTTTTTTTAACACGCCATAGACGATGAGCGCCAGACCAGCAAACACCAGCAGTAATACCAACTTGCCGCGGAAAGAAATACCTTCCAGATTGTCCACGACCATGCTGTCGTAGTTCTTTCTCTTTTCGATGTCTTTCTCATAGCAGATGGAAGACATCGGATTTGCCTTGACCTTGAAGGCATAGCGCATAATGTAGGCAGCAGTAGCGGTCATCATAACAAACCATACGAGAATTCGTACGCCAATACCGGACATCATAGGAATGTCCGCAAGGGCCTGTCCGACTCCGACATTGTAGGGGTTTAAGAAAGCTGCCGAAGCTCCGACTGAAACCGAAAAATGAACGAGCATTAAGCCTGTCATGGAATCGAAGCCCATTGCAACCATCAGTGGGACAATTACCATAATAAATGGAATTGATTCCTCATAGATACCAGCAGTAGCGCCAGCTAAGCCGAAGGCATATACGCATACTGGTATGATGATATAAGACTTCTTTCCGAACTTCTTGACCAATGAATTGATACCATTGGTCACAGCGCCAGTAGCAATAATTGCTGTAAAAGCGCCGGAACAGATCATGATTAAAAAACTGATATCGGCGGCATCCAGCGCACCTTCCATGAACGCCGTCCATAAATCTGAAAATCCCTGCGGGTTAGAATCAACGTAGTGAAAAGAATCTGGATCGATTACCTCTCTCGTATCTCCACCTAAAGCACTGACCGGCACCTCGTACCTATCATAAGATCCGCCGGGGATCACATAGGTCAGCAAGGCCAGTAGAACAATGATAACAAATACGATGGACAGTGGGTGAATGTTTGATAGCCATTCCCATTTTTTTGTGGGAGGTGTGGGTTCTACAGCTGTGGATTTATTGGCGTTTTCATTGCTTTCCATATAAGTCACTCCAATTTTTGATTTTTTTGACTTTTCCTGCCTTTGCCTGTGAATTTTAAAAATCACAAAAATATAATATAAATTTTTTTATTCATTGTCAAGAGCTTTTGTGCATGTTATAATAAACAAAAATTGCACAAAGCAGATTTTGAAAGTTACATGGGACTAAATAAGCGCGATTGAAAGGAAAACGGTATGGACGAACTGACCATGAAGCAGAGAATTAAAGAAAGATATGATCAATTATCCGAAAAGGAAAAAAAAGTAGCAAAGTATATTATAGACCATTATCAGCAGTCCATGCTGCTTTCCTCTGCAGAACTGGCACAGCAGTCCGGAGTTAGCAACACGGCGGTAGTCCGTTTTGCAAAAGACATGGGGTATTCTGGGTTCATTGAGTATAAAAAAGCATGGAGAAAGGAATATGTCCCCGTTCAGAAAGTATATGCATCCCTTCCTCTCATGGAGAGAGGAAAAGAAGGAGACTATCTGCACAATTACTTTCGAAGTCTGTTAAGAGATATTACAGGGTTTATAGATTCGATAGATGTTACTATCTTGACACGAATGGCAGATCAAATCATGAAAAGCAAGCGATTGTATCTTGTTGGATTTGGATCAGATGAAGTTGTTGTCAGTTTTCTAAAAAATTACCTGAACCTCATGGGAATTCAATGTATTCCTGTTGTGGAAGAAGGGCTTGCACTGCGAGAAAAACTTTTCTTGATGGATTCAAATGATACCGTTTTCATGGCCGCATATCCGACTTTAATGGAGAGTGAAGTTTGGGTAGGGAAGTTTGCAAAATCGCGGGGGGCGACATTACTTGTGATTTCTGATTCTGAAATTACCGCAAAACAGGTTGGCGCAGATATCTATGCTGCATTTTATGAGTCCACAGACAATTTTTTTAATTCCTATGTATTGCCAATGGCTTTTTGTAATGCGCTCCTGCTTCACATTTTTGAAAGTTATCCGAAGCAGATCACTCGTTCTATGGAGAGATATGAGAGGACACTGTACGAATAATTTTATTTATTTGTGCAAAATATGAAAGTTTTTATTTACACGAGGTCCTGATTTGTGTTATACTGCCTTCAACGCAAGATTGGAGCTGCGTTTGAAAGGAGAAAAAATGAAAACTGATGTTCAAAGCTTACGAGAAATTGTAGATCAAGCGGTGACGACCGATTATCCTGTTCTGGAAGATATCTCTAATTTCATTTTCCATCATCCTGAGTTGGGGGGAGAAGAGTTTGAATCTTCAAAGTATCTCTGCAGAGTGCTCGAAGACCATGGTTTTCGAATTTCTTACCCCGTTGAAAAGCTGCCCACGGCCTTTGTTGCAGAATGTGGCGATCCTGCGGCGAAAACGGTTATTGCGTTCCTTGCAGAGTATGATGCATTGCCTGGATTTGCAGAAGATGGTGGGCCTGCTCATGCGTGCGGGCACAACTGGATTGCTGCAACAATGTGCGGCTGCGCGTTAAGCCTGCAGCCAGTGGCAGAAAAGCTTGGGTGTCGTTTTCAGGTGATTGGTACTCCAGCAGAAGAGACCTTTGGCGCGAAGTACGATCTCATCCAAGCAGGAGTTTTTGATCATGTTGACTTCGTATTTCAAGCGCATTTAGATGAGTTCAACTCTTTGGAAACTCTTTCTTTGGCGATGAATTCCATTGAGTTCAATTTTTACGGGGTACCCGCTCATGCGGCGCAGAATCCTGAGAAGGGAATCAATGCTCTGGATGCAGTAATCAATATGTTTACGAGCATCAATGCGATGCGGCAGCAAATGCGTTCGGCGGACAAAGTCCATGGAATCATTACACATGGCGGTACGGCAACCAATACAATTCCGGACTTTGCACAGTGTCGATTTTCCATTCGTTCAAAGACAAAATCTGGTCGTAAAGAACTGCGGACACGGATTCTGAAAATTGCCGAAGGGGCTTCTTTGGCCACAGGCGCACGGTTAGAGTACCACGATTATGAGAATCCATACGATGATATGGTAAATGTAAAAACGCTTACTTCGTTATGTGAAAAGAACTTTCAGGAGCTTGGAATAGGAAATTTTATTCCGGAAGAACAGTATCCGGGTTCTGGTTCATCTGATATTGGAAATGTCAGCTATGTTTGCCCAACGGTTTATATGGAAATTGCACTGGAGGGTGAGGGAGAGCCTGTTATTGTCCATGACAAAAGCGCACTTGCACTGGTGAATTCTCCGCGGGCATACAGCCTGATGGTAAAAGTGGTTAAAGCGTATGCTCACAGTGTGATTGATTTGGTGTCAAATCCCAGCCTCTGCAATGCGATCAGAGTGGAACACCAGAAGATTTGCAGTGACCGTGAGAGAAATGAATAACGCTTCAAATTTTTGAGACAGTCACAGCAGTAAGAGAAGAATATTGGCTACCAATCAATGAGCTTAAAAGACACAGGATCAGGGAATGCCGGATCCTGTGTCTTCAATTACAGTATAGAAAAGAGTTGCAGTAAGATTTCCTCTGCCGCGTTGCGGATATTGTTCATCGCGCCTACCCATGCCATTTGGTTTTCGCCTTTTAGCTGCTCGGTAATGCCTTGCGCCTGTGCCATCTGCGCAATCAGCTGACGCAGCATCGCGTTTGCTTCACGGTCGATCTCGTTGAGGTGATGTGTTAGTTGACCGGAGGTTTTCAAATTGATATAGGTTGCTCTGCGATGCTCTTTCAGATACTTGAGCCGCATACGACCAAAGCGTCCGTAGGTCACTGTTTCCTCTGTCGGTATCAGCAGATCCGGTAGGTAATAATCATAGTATTTCGTATAAGTAATTTTCATGGTTGACTTCTTTTTGTTTTCAAAATTTACCCTTGTTTTTACCCTTTATAGAATTTCATTTTATAAAACAACTGGACTGACTGGTACAGATTGTTTTACATTTCGGACTGTTTTACACATAGTAGTATGGGAAAAGGTGATAAAAACACCGGAGTCGCTGTTCGAATCCTTCTCCCGCTGCCACTGAGAAGTCTGAAACCGTAAGGTTTCGGACTTCTTTTTTTCTGTTTGACCCTTTATTTGACCCTTTAACCGTTTTGCAGCTTCTTCCCACAGATGGCGTGCTGCATATAGGCTTCCATTCGATTTTCACTGTCCTGTTTCAGCACCAGTGAAAAAAGGGCAAGGGAAAAGCTCCTCAACGCTTTTCCCTTGCCCTTTTGTACAGCTTGGCACCGGTTATTTGAGTGGCTCCTCGCCGCGGTGCAGATCATTCCAATTGCTGACGAATTCGTCGGCGCTCCAGTCGATGTCGTCATTTTCGGGATGCGAGATCAGATTGTCGGCCGCGGCGGCGATGGCGGCGGCTTCGCTGCGGGGAAGGGAAGAGAGATACCTGATGCGGATGTCGCTGATGAGGTCCCAGTAGGCGGCGCGGGCAAAGGTGTCGATATTCGCGGCTTTGATGCCGAGAAGGCCGACGAGCGGTTCCTGCTCGTGTGCGTCATACTGGTCCTGAATCGTCTCGAAAATATCGCCCGCGTCGCCGCCGTACTTGGTCAGAAGAGAAATGAGGTTCGTTTCGGGAAAAAGCTCCTGAAAGCGCGCGGAAACGGAAGTGGTAGGCATAATGGTTCTCCTTGCAGATTCATTGTGTTACCCATAGTGTCACACAACAGGCCGCAAAAGTCAACATGGATGAAATCATCCGCCGCGCGGGCCGCGATTCTGGTCATGCGGCGGTTGACAGCGCCGGTCAACTCGTGCTATGATAAGAAAACCAACAATCATACTATGTTTGTGGATGAAAAAGGCGTAACGCAGACATTTTTCCAACGTCAGGCGAAGGATCGGCGAGAGCCGATAAGAATAGCTTGACGATCAATCTGCTTGAATTTTTCAAAATCGGGGAGAGAGTATGCTCAATCAGTTTTCAAGAACGCAGCTGCTTTTAGGTCAGGATGGCATGGAGCGGCTGTACGACGCCCGCGTAGCCGTGTTCGGCATCGGCGGCGTGGGCGGCTACACGGTGGAGGCGCTGGTGCGCAGCGGCGTCGGCACGCTGGACCTCATCGACGACGACCGGGTGTGCCTGACGAACGTGAACCGCCAGATCTTCGCCACACGCAAGACCGTGGGACGGTACAAGGTGGACGTGGCGGAGGAGCGCATCAAGGAGATCAACCCGAACGCAGTCGTCCACACTTACAAGACGTTTTACGCGCCGCAGACGGCGGATCAATTTGACTTCACGCAGTATGACTACATCGTGGACGCCATCGACACCGTGACCGGCAAGCTGGAGCTCATCGAGCAGGCGCAGAAAGCGGGAACGCCCATCATCAGCAGCATGGGCGCGGGGAACAAGATGGACGCGTCCGCGTTCGAGGTGACGGACATCTACAAGACCTCTGTCTGTCCGCTGGCGAGAGTGATGCGCCGCGAGCTCAAAAAGCGCGGCATCAAAAAGCTGAAGGTCGTCTACTCCAAAGAGCCGCCCATCACGCCGCTGGACGACATGTCCATCAGTTGCCGGACACACTGCATCTGCCCGCCGGGTACGGCGCGCAAGTGCACGCAGCGACGGCAGGTTCCGGGCAGCAACGCCTTTGTGCCCGCCGCGGTCGGCCTGATTGTCGCGGGCGAGGTCGTCAAGGACCTGACCGCGTGGGAGAGACCGTTATGATCTATCTTGATTACTCAGCCAACACGCCGGCAGACCCTACCGTGCTGGACGCGTTTTATCAAACGGAGCGGCGCTATATCGGAAACCCCAATTCCACCCACCCCGCAGGGCGGGCAGCGCAGGTGGAAATGGCCCGGGTGACGGACGGCATCGCGGAACTTCTGGGCGCAGCGCCCGAGGAGATCATCTACACCTCCGGCGCGAGCGAATCCAACAACCTTGCGCTCAAGGGCATCGTGCAGGCGTCCCGCCATGTGGGAAAGCACATCATCTCCACGGCGCTGGAGCATTCCTCCGTGGGTGGCGCACTGTCCGCGCTTCAGCAGCAGGGCTGCGAGGTCGACCTCGTGGACATCCGGCGGGACGGCACCATTGATTTGGAACATCTGCGCGAGCTTTTGCGAAAGGACACGGTGCTCGTCGCCGTCTGCGCGGTGGACAGCGAACTCGGCACGGTGCAGCCGATCCAAGAGATCGCGGATATTTTGAGAGACTATCCCAACTGCCGCCTCCATGTGGACGCGACGCAGGCCGTGGGGAAGACCAAGCTGGTGCTCTTCGGTGTGGACACAATGAGCATCGCGCCGCACAAGTTTTACGGCCTGAACGGCAGCGGCCTGCTGGTCAAAAAGAAGGACCTTGTCATCGAGCCGCAGATCCACGGCGGCGGCAGCACCACGCCCTATCGCAGCGGCACGCCCGCACTGGGCATGGCGATGTCGATCGAGAAGGCGCTGCGTTTGGCGCTCGAAAATCAGAACGAGCGCATCGCACACGTTGCGGCGCTGAATCGTCTGCTGCGCGCGGAGCTTGCGAAGTATCCAAAAGTCCGCTTCAACAGTCCGGAAAACGCCGTGCCGCACATTTTGAATCTGAGCGTCAACGGCGTCAAGGGGACGGCTTTTCAGCAGGAGCTTGGAAAAAATGATGTCTGCGTGTCCGTGAAGTCCGCCTGCTCGGTGGAGGGGACACCGTCCAAGGCGGTCTACGCGGTGAGCTGCGACCGGAAAAACGCGCTATCCTCGTGGCGCATCAGCCTCAGCCACCTGACAACAGAGGCGGAAATCGCGGAATTTCTGCAAATTTTTGACCGCTGCTATCGGGAGCTTGCGCAATGAACGCTCCGCCGCGGCGGAAGCGATTAGAGAAGAGGGAGTTATCCATGCCAAGAACGTTAGAACCCTATCAGATGATCGAGCGGAGCATCATCAAAAAATACCGCGACGAGCTGTGGAAACCGTTTGTCTATGCGGTGAAAAAATATGAACTCATTCAGGCGGGGGACAAGATCGCCGTGTGCATCTCCGGCGGCAAGGACTCGATGCTGATGGCAAAGCTCATGCAGGAGCTTCACCGCCACAGCGACGTGCCGTTTGAGCTGGTGTTCCTCGTCATGGACCCAGGCTACAACGCCATCAACCGCCAGCGCATCGAGAGCAACGCGGTGCTGCTGCACATCCCCATCACGGTATTCGAGACCAATATCTTCGAGGTGGCCAACAGCACGGACAAATCGCCCTGCTACCTCTGCGCCCGCATGCGGCGCGGCCACCTTTACAGCAAGGCCAAGGAACTCGGCTGCAACAAGATCGCGCTGGGCCATCACTTTAACGATGTGATCGAGACGACGGTCATGGGCATGTTTTACGGCTCGCAGATGCAGGCCATGCTGCCAAAGCTCCACAGCGACAACTTTGAGGGCATGGAGCTCATCCGCCCGATGTACTGCATCCACGAGGAGAGCATCATCGCCTGGCGGCAGTACAACCAGCTCGAGTTCATCCAGTGCGCCTGCCGCTTTACAGAAAACTGCACCATCTGCGACAACGGTGGAGGCGGCTCAAAGCGTCAGGAAATCAAGACCCTGCTGCGAAGATTGAAGCGGGACAACCCCAACATCGAAAAATCCATCTTCAACAGCATCCACACCGTCGCGCTCGACACCTTCCCCGGCTACAAGACAAAGGGAGAAGTGCATTCGTTTTTGGAGCATTACGATCAATGAGCAGGTGGGAGAGGAACGGAAAATTCGGCAAAGGCCGAATTCTCGCCCTGCTTTGCTTGAAGAAAAAAGAAGCATTTGCCACAGCATGCGGCAAATGCTTCTTTTTATTATTGCTTTGATTCGAAATCCAGCGGAGCGACCGCGTTACGACAGCTCGTCCCCGTCCAGCAGGGCCTCTTTCAGCGTGCGCCAGCCGAGCACCGCGCATTTGACACGTGCGGGCATGTGGGCGATATCGCGGAGAGCAGAGGCTTCCTCCAGACTGTCAATCTCGTCCTCTGACGCCTCGCCCTGGATCATTTTCAGGAAGATCTCGCCCATTTTCAGCGCGTCTTCCTTCTTCTTGCCGACGATCATGCCGAGCATGATGTCCGCCGACGCCTGCGAGACGGCGCAGCCGTCGCCGACGAACGCGCCGTCCGCGATCACATCGCCGTCAAGCTTCAGCTTGAGGAAGATGTCGTCGCCGCAGCTCTGGTTGACGCCCTCGAGCACGATGTCGGCGTTCGGAAGGTCGTGCTTGAACTCCGGATGCAGGTTGTGCTCGGTGAGAATTTCATTGTAAAAGCTTCTATTTTCCATAACCCATTCGCTCCCTTAGCGTGGAAATGCTGTCAAGCAGCCGGTCGACTTCGGATTCCGTGTTATAAAACGCGAGGCTTGCCCGCGCGGTGGACGGATGCTTCAAATAGGCCAGAAGCGGCTGCGCGCAGTGATGGCCTGCGCGGATGGCGACGCCGTCGCTCGCGAGGATCTCACTGATGTCGTGCGGGTGAACGCCGTCCACCGTAAAGGTGATGATGCCGCAATGCTCCTCGGGCTTTTCCGAGCCCAGCACGTGGACGTGCGGCATCTCGCCGATCGCGTCCATCGCGCGGCGGGTCAGCGCGACCTCTTGCTGATGCATCGCTGTAAAGCCGATGCTCTTGACATAGTCAATGGCCGCATGCAGGCCCACGGCGTCTGCCACGTTGACCGTGCCGGCCTCGAACTTGTGCGGCAGCTCGGCGAAGACCGCACCATCGCGGGTGACAGATTCAATCATCTCGCCGCCGGTGAGGAACGGCGGCATGGCGTTCAGCAATTCTTCACGTCCGTAGAGAACGCCGATGCCCATGGGGCCGTAGACCTTGTGGCCGGAGAAGGCGAAGAAATCTGCGTCCAATGCTTGCACGTCCACCGGAATGTGCGGCGTGCTCTGCGCGCCGTCGACGACCAGCACCGCGCCAGCGCGGTGCGCCAGCACCGCGAGCTCGCGGATGGGATTCACGCGGCCTAAGACGTTCGAAACGTGCGTGCAGGCGACGATCTTTGTTTTCGGCGTGATGAGGGCTTCGACCTTATTTAAGTCCAGCGTGCCGTCCATTTCGCATTCCATGAATTTGAGCGTCGCGCCGGTCTGGCGGCAAACCATCTGCCAGGGGAGAAGGTTGCTGTGGTGCTCCATGATGGAGACGAGCACCTCGTCCCCGGCCTTCACGTGGGAGAGACCGTAGCTGTAAGCCACTAAATTGATGCTCTCGGTGGTGTTGCGGGTGAAGATGATCTCGCGGCTGCTCTTCGCGTTCAGAAAGGCGCGAACGGCCTCGCGCGCGTTTTCATAAGCCTCCGTCGCGGCGATGCTCAGGGGATAGAGGCCGCGCAGCGGATTGGCGTTCTGACTTTTATAAAACTCTGTCACGGCGTCCAGCACGCACTGCGGGCGCTGCGCCGTCGCGGCGTTGTCTAAATAGGCGACATCCTGACTCTTGAGCAGGGGGAAGTCGTCCCGATATGCATGCGCCATCTTACAGCACCTCCTCAAGCTCGGAGAGGATCGCGGCCTGCGCCGCTTCATCCTCGATCGTGCGGGCCAGCCGCTCGATGGCGGCGCGGGCCATGATGTTTTCCGCCTCCGCTGCGGAAATGCCGCGGCTTTCAAAGTAGAACAGCGTGTCCTCGTCCAGCTCGCCGATGGTCGCGCCGTGGTTGCCGACGACGTTTTCCTCGGCGCACAGGATCAGCGGCACCGTCTTGTTGACGCCGCCGTCGCCCAGCATCAAAACCGTCTCCTGCTCGCTGCCGACGGAGCCCGCGGAGCCCTTCTTAAAGTCGATGGTCCCGCGGAAGATCTTCTGCGCGTCGTCCTTGAGCGCACCGGCGGCATTGATTTCACTCGTGGTCTTCTGGCCCCAGTGGTTCACGACAAGGTTCATGTCCACGGTCTGCTGTTTCTGGCCCAGATACCCGATGCCCGCCGTGAAGCCCGCGCCGTTGCCGTTCAACTCGAACTGGCCATCGCTGTACACATCGCCGCGGCCCAGCAGGACCTGAATCAGCTCTACCTGACCGTTTTCGGCGCACTCGCCGCTCGTCTCCAGACGGAGCAGCGAGCCCTGTGCCGCATTCTGAATCTGCACGAGCCGCACCTTTGCGTCCTTTTCAACGTGGAGCGCCGTGCGCACGAGCAGGCCCTTTTCCGCTCTCAGCGTTTCAAACACCGTGACGGTCTGGCCCGCGGGCACGTGGATGTCGACCGTCTTCTCGCCGTGCTCGCCGGAGCCAGTGATCTCAAGCCGCTCGGGCTGACCGGCGGCGGTGATTTTCTCTTCGCCCAAATCGTCGGCCTGTCCCCAGGTGAGGGCCGTTTCGTTCACACCCAGCCGGTTCCAGGTACGGGTCGGGAGCCGGTTGATCAAAATCGTATCGTTCATGTCCAAACTCCTTTCAGCCAATGCTGCCCTTCATCTCGAGCCGGATGAGGTTGTTCATTTCCACCGCGTACTCCACCGGCAGCTCCTTGGAGACATTGTCGGCAAAGCCGCTGACGATCATCGCGCGCGCGTCCTCCTCGCTCATGCCGCGGCTCATCAGATAGAAGACGGCCTCGTTGCTGATCGCGCCGATCTTGGCCTCATGACCGATGGCCGCGTCCTTCGTGCGGATGTCCATGGCAGGGATGGTGTCGGAGCGGGACTCGGAGTCCAGCATCAGCGACTGGCACGACACGGCGGACTTGGCGCCCTTGGCGCCCTTTTCCACGACGACGCTCGAGCGGAATGTGCTGATGCCGCCGCTCTTGCTGATCGAGCGCGTGTTCATATAGGAGCTCGTATTTTTGCCCACATGGACGACCTTTGCGCCGGTATCGAGGTTCTGCCCCGCACCGGCGAACGTAACGCCGGTGAACTCCATGCGGGAATTGTCGCCCTTTAAGATGCTCATGGGGTACAGGCAGCCCACATGGGAGCCGAAGGAGCCGGAGATCCACTCAATCGTGCCGCCCTCTTCCACCAGCGCACGCTTGGTATTCAGGTTGTACATGTTCTTCGACCAGTTTTCAATCGTCGAGTAGCGGAGTTTGGCCCCCTTCTTGACGTACAGCTCCACGCAGCCAGCGTGGAGGTTTGCCACGTTGTACTTCGGCGCGGAGCAGCCCTCAATGAAGTGCAGGCTCGCGCCCTCGTCCACGATGATGAGCGTGTGCTCAAACTGGCCGGCGCCCTTGGCATTCAGGCGGAAGTAGGACTGCAGGGGAATGGAGAGGTGTACGCCCTTGGGCACGTACACGAACGAGCCGCCGGACCACACCGCGCCGTGGAGCGCCGCGAACTTGTGATCGTGGGGCGTCACGAGCTTCATGAAGTACTTGCGCACCATGTCGGCATATTCACCCTTCATGGCGCTCTCCATATCGGTGTAAACCACGCCCTCGGCCGCCACGGAATCCTTGACGTTGTGATAGACAAGCTCGGAGTCGTACTGCGCGCCCACACCGGCGAGAGATTTTCTCTCCGCCTGCGGGATGCCAAGGCGCTCGAAGGTCTCCTTGATGTCCTCCGGCACGTCCTTCCAGTCGTTGCGCATCTTGGTGTTCGGGCGAACGTAGGTCGCGATATGATCCATATCGAGGCCCTCAATCGACGGGCCCCAGTTGGGGATCTTCATTTCATTGTAGATCTGGAGGGATTCGAGCCGGAACTGCTGCATCCACACGGGATCGCCCTTCTCCTTGGAGAGCTTTTCGACGATCTCCGGCGTCAGGCCGGATTCCATGCGGTACGCGTCATTTTCCGCGTCCCGAATGTCGTAGACGCTGCGGTCCACGTCCTCCACATAGGTTTTTTCTTTCAAATCTGCCATGTCAAGAGCCTCCCGATTCAGTCTTCCTTCAGGCTGCCGAATCCCTTTTCGTTGATCTCATCCACCAGCTCGGCGCCGCCGTTGCGGACGATGACGCCGTCTTCCATCACGTGGGCAGCGTCCACATGGAGCGCTTCCAGAATGCGCGTGGAGTGGGTGATGATGAGAAGCGAGCCGTGCGTCCGCTCGCGGAACAGGCGCACGCCCTCGCTGACGGTGCGAACCGCGTCGACGTCGAGGCCGGAGTCGGTCTCATCGAGAATCGCGAGCTTGGGCTCGAGCATGAGCATCTGCAAAATTTCGGCTTTCTTCTTCTCGCCGCCGGAGAAGCCCACATTCAAATAGCGGTCGGCATAGCTCTCATCCATGCCCAGCGCTTCCATCTGCTGGGCCAGCTCCTTACGGAACGCAAACACTTTAACGGGCTTGCCGGTAATGGCGTTCTGGGCCGTGCGCAGGAAATTCTCCAGCGTGATGCCGGGGATCTCTTCGGGGGTCTGGAACGAGAGGAACATGCCCAGCTTTGCCCGCACATCGGCAGGCTCGTGGGTCACATCCTGACCCTTGAAAATGATCTGGCCGTGGGTAACGGTATAACGGGGGTCGCCCATCAGGGCGCTCATCAGGGTGGATTTACCGGCACCGTTGTGGCCCATCAGAACATGGGTCTCACCGGGATAAATGGTCAGGTTCAAACCGTCCAGAAGCACTTTCTGCTCCTCGCCTACGGTAACCTGCAGATCTTTGACTTCCAGCAGGGGACTGCTCATGGAATACACCTCCAAATGATAT
>ENA-OOZG01001931-OOZG01001931.1-human-gut-metagenome-genome-assembly--contig:-NODE-1931-length-13714-cov-4.365620_pt1 | contig 13714 bp, 9 predicted proteins | sample MGYA00241706_ERZ501384 | MGnify/ENA primary metagenome ERZ501384 (study PRJEB25962, sample SAMEA2042742) | human gut metagenome | biome: human gut; feature: human-associated habitat; material: faeces... | reverse complement strand
TGCCGGTGAACTGATAGCAGGGGGGGGGAAAAAAGCGTGGAAGAAAATCTGTTTCGTTCCATCCCGCGGGTGGACGAGCTGCTCGGTCGGGACGAGCTCAAGGTGTCGGCGCTGCCGCCGGTGCTGCTGCGCGAGAGCGTGCGCGAGGAGCTGGACGCGCTGCGAGACGAAGTGCGCGGCGGCCTTTCCGCGCTGCCGGAGACAGGCATACTCTGCGCGCGCATTCTGGCACGTGCAGAGGTAAAGCAGCTGCCGACGCTGCGACCGGTCATCAACGCGACCGGCGTGACGCTGCACACGAACCTTGGCCGCGCCTGCCTGAGCGAGCGCGCGGCGAACGCCGCGGCAGAGGCAGCGAGAGATTATTCGACGCTTGAATACGATGTGGAAAACGGCTGCCGCGGCTCGCGCTATCAGCACGTGGAGGCGCTTTTGTGCCGCCTGACGGGTGCGGAGGCGGCGATGGCCGTGAACAACAACGCCGCGGCGGTGCTGCTCATCCTGTCCGCGCTCGCGGGCGGGGGAGAGGTCATCGCCTCGCGCGGCGAGCTCGTCGAGATCGGCGGCTCGTTCCGCATTCCGGAGATCGTGACGCAGTGCGGCTGCACGCTGTGCGAGGTCGGCGCGACGAACAAGACGCACCGGCGCGACTATGAAGCCGCCATCGGCGAGCAGACGAGAGCGCTTTTGAAGGTGCATACAAGCAACTACCGCATCGTGGGCTTTACCGAATCCGTACCGCGGGAGGAGCTGGCGGAGATCGCGCATGGGCACGGCCTGCCGCTCATTGAAGACCTCGGCAGCGGGGCGATCGTCGACCTCGAACCGTTTGGCATCCGCGGCGAGCCGACGGTGCAGAGAAGTCTGCGCGCGGGCGTGGATGTTGCGTCGTTTTCCGGCGACAAGCTGCTTGGCGGGCCGCAGGCGGGGCTGATCGTCGGCAAACGAGCGTACATCGAGCGGCTCAAAAAGCACCCGCTTGCGCGGGCACTGCGCCTCGACAAGATGACGCTTGCCGCGCTGCACGCGACACTGAGCGTCTATCTGGATTCGGAGACCGCCGCGCGCGAGATTCCGACGCTCGCGATGCTGTCGGCGAGCGAGGACGAGCTGCACGCCGAGGCGCTGTGGCTGCAAAAGGCGCTCGCGGACGCGGGCGTTTCCTCGCAGCTCGTGCGGACGGGCGATGCCGTCGGCGGCGGCAGCGCTCCGGCGCAGGAGCTTTCCGGCTGGGCCGTCGCGATCGAGCCGGGGAGGCTCAGCGTGGATGAACTGGAAGAGAAGCTGCGCCTTCGCGCCAAGCCCATCGTCGCGCGTATCCACCGCAGGCAGTATTTGCTGTGCGTGCGCACGATTCGAGAAGAAGACTTTGTTGAGATCGCCGCGGCGGCTGCGGAGGCTATCCGATGAAGCATGTTATCATCGGCACAGCGGGCCATGTCGACCACGGCAAGACCGAGCTTGTCAAGGCGCTCACAGGTGTGGACACCGACCGGCTGGCCGAGGAGAAAAAGCGCGGCATCACGATCGACCTCGGCTTTGCGCGCCTCGACTTTCCGGACGGGAGCTGTGCGAGCATCGTCGATGTGCCGGGGCACGAGAGGTTCATCAAGAACATGCTCGCCGGCGCGGGCGGTGTCGACCTAGCGATGCTTGTCGTGGCGGCGGACGAGGGCTTCATGCCGCAGACAGTCGAGCATCTGGACATCCTGCAGCTGCTCGGCGTGAAGGACGGACTCATCGTGCTGACAAAGACCGACTTAGTCGACGAGGACTGGCTGAACATGCTCGAAGAGGACGTCAAAAGCCGCGTCAAGGGCACGTTTTTAGAGGATAAGCCGATCCTGCGCACGTCTGTTCGCACGGGCGAGGGCATCGAGGTACTGCGCGAAGCGCTCCACGTTCTGACGCTACACGCGGAGGAAAAGAGCGCGCGCACGCCGTTCCGCCTGCCCATCGACCGCGTGTTTTCCGTCGACGGCTTCGGCACGATCGTCACCGGCACGCTCATCGACGGGCACATCGCCGTCGGCGACGAGGCGCAGCTCATGCCGCTCGGGAATAAGTGCCGCGTGCGCAATTTGCAGGTGCACGGGCGCGACGTGTCGGCGGTGTACGCCGGACAGCGCGCGGCGGTCAACTTAGCGGGCATCAAAAAAGAGAGCATCAGCCGCGGCGATGTGCTGTGCAGGACGGATTCGATGCAGCCGTCGCTGATGCTGGACGTGAAACTGCAAAATCTGCCGGATTCTAAGCGAATCATCGAGAGCGGCTCGCGCCTGCACCTCTACCACGGCGCGGCGGTGCGCCTTGCAAAGGCGGTGCTGCTGGACCGCGATGCGCTGCGTCCGGGCGAGAGCTGCTATGCCCAGCTGCGGCTGAGCGAAGCGTTCGCCGCGCGGCAGGGCGACCGCTTTGTCGTGCGCTTCTACTCGCCGCTCGAGACCGTCGGCGGCGGGATGATCCTGGACGAGCATCCGTACCGGCACAAGCGAAACGATGCGCGCGTGATCGCCTCGCTCGACGTGCGCGAGAGCGGATCGGACGAGGCAAAGCTCGTGCAGGCCGTCGGCGAGCACGGCGCGGATGGCATGACGCTTGCGGACCTTGCCGCGTGCTTCGATGAACCGGAAGAAAAACTGGTGGAAATGCTCGCCGTGCTTTGTGCGCGGGGAAAGCTCGTCGAGATCGCGCCGTCGCACTATCTTACATCGTCGACGCTGGACAGGCTGTGGACAGACTGTGAGACGATGCTGACAAAGTACCACCGCGAGCATCCGCTGCACGCGGGCATGCGCCTCGCCGAGGCGCGGCAGCGGCTTCTGCGCGGCAAAGCACGGGAAAATGCGGACGCGATCCTCGCCTGCTTTGCGCGCGAGGGAAAACTCACGCTGACGGCGGAGCACTGCGCGCTTGCGGACTTTTCCGTGCATCTGACCAAGCGGCAGAGCGCCATCCGGGAAGAGCTGCTGCGCACCTGCCGCGCGGCGGGAATTCTTGGCAAAAAGCAGGACGCGCTCTGTGCGCTGTTCGATAAAAAAGACCGCGTGGAGTGCGCGCGCGTGCTTGAGAGTCTTTTATCTACCGGCGAGCTTGTGCTGCTTGCGCCGGAACTCTGCGTCGAAAAAAGCGTTTTGGATGCGGTCGGCGCGCGGGTGAAGGCATGGTTTGCAACGCACGACGCGCTCGCGCTGGGAGAATTCCGCGACGCGCTCGGCACCTCGCGCGACCACGCGCTGCTGGTGCTGGAGTATTACGACCGGCGAGGGATTCTTCGCCGCGAGGGTGATGTCCGCAGGCCGGGCGCGCAGTTTGGCGAGATAGAAAAATGAGGCGGCTTTTGTCGCCTCTCACATGGGAGTAGATGGGTGCTGGTGTGCCCCCCGGTCTTCAAAACCGGTGAGAGGGGTGAAGAGCCTCTCGGGTGAGTTCGATCCTCACATGCTCCCGCCAGAGCCTCGCGGCCGTGTGCCGCGGGGCTTTTTGAAAAATGTGGATTTCCCTCTTGACAGAACGGAGGGAAGCTCATATAATACTACTGTTCGCGGCGTGAGCCGCACAATTTCATATCCGGGTGTAGCGCAGTTGGTAGCGCGCATGGTTCGGGACCATGAGGCCGTGAGTTCGAATCTCGCCACTCGGACCAGCTAAAAGCCTTGAAAACGTAAGTTTTCAAGGCTTTTTTTGCAACTTCTGAGAGTAAAACGTGTAGTGCGAAAATGCGTGAAAACTCCAAAAGCGCACAAAAAAGCGCACAACTGCGAAAATCGCGCGTGAAAGTCATTGGTACGTCAGAAATGAAAGGGTGCGTTTCAATGGCGAACATTCGAGAAAACAAGAAAAACGGCAAGGTTATTTCTTTCCGCTTTATCGTCTGCTTAGAGCGTGATGTGCGCGGCAAGCAAATCAGAAAATACACCACTTGGACAGCGCCCGCCGACTTGACGCCAGCAAAGGCAAGAAAAGCGGCGGAACGTGCGGCGGATGCGTGGGAAGAGGAAGTTAAAGCAGAGTACCAGAAGCAAAAGGAACTCGGCAGCGCGTACCGCCTACCGCCCGATAAGCGGCGGGATGATTTTGTGTCGTTTGTGAATGATACGTGGTTCGTTTTGCAGATACGCGGCGAGAATGACAAGCCGAACACCATAGCGTTTTACAAGAACATGACACGCATTATCTCGGAGTATTTCAAGGGTTCTGTCTTGCAGGAAATCAGCCCTGTTGATATTCAAAAATATCTTGTCTATCTGCGCACAGAGTACAAGAGCAAATTGGGGAAGCCGCTTTCAGCGAAAACTTTACGCCATCAATACGGGACGCTCAACCTGATATTTGGCTAAAAGTGGTGCACGGGAAAAGAAAAACGAAATGCGGATCACATGATTTTCAATGGCCAAAAACGGCAAAAAGATTCGATCACTTTTGGAGAGTCTCATTAAAAAGTGCCCATTGAATAACTGTTTGCACAATGCTATAATTCAATTCTATGCGTCAATAAAAACAGTGGGTTCGAGACTTCCTTCACACCCCATAAAAGGAGAGACGATCTATCATGGACATCAAAGGAGATTGGAAAAAGCGGGCCGTCTGCGGATTGATGGTGCTGGCAATGGCGCTGAGTTTGCTGCCAACTTCTATTCTGGCGGCCGATACGCGCAGCGTTACGGACAACGCCATCAAAAACGGCAGCTTTGAGGAGCCTGCGTTTGACGATAAGCCTTCGCCGCAGTGGGTTCCAGGGCCGACTTTTGACTGGAAAACAACGGCATTCGGCAAAAAGATCGAGTTCGGATCGAAGCGGAACGGCCAAAAGGCTCCCCAGCTTACAGGCGCCCAGACTATTCCGGATGGATATCAGTTTGCGGAGCTGAACGCCGACGAAGAGAGCACGCTCTATCAGTATGCCACGACGGTCGGCGGCAATGTGTATGAGTGGGGCCTTTCCCACCGCGGCCGCTACGGTATCGACCGGATGGCGGTCATCATCGGCCCGAAGCAGGACATTGCCCCTGCCAAGCCGAGTAAGAGTGGCAGGGACCAGTTCATGCAGATGACCGACTGGGTAAAAAATAATGCGGTGCAGATGGGCGTGAGCATCCCCAATATCGGCTGCTCGCAGAAGATCACGGTCTATTCCAAGCCCTTTGCGGAAAACGGCGGGTTTGCAAACAATGCCGACAACGTGCCGTTCAGCAAGTTGCCCTCCAATGTATACACGCAGGAGTGGAATGTCTGGATCATCGGCACGGGCAAGGACGCCTGGGGAAATTACGGCACAAACGATCCGGCCTATGCGGCGGGAAAGCTTGCGTACAGCTGCCGCTACGCCGTGCCGGACGGGCAGGCGGAGACCGTCTTTGCCTTCTGCTCCTATCTTTCGGCGACGAATGATAAGACGCTCGGCAATCTTTTGGATGCCATTTCGTTCGAGCTGTTCCAGCGCCTGTCGATCAGCGCCAGCGGCGGCAAGGGCGAGCTGAGCATTTCGGCTGATGGCAAGGACGACTATACATACCGTGTCGAAAACGGCAAAAGTCAGGAGGCGCTGGCGGCAAACGGCAGCACCGTTACGGTGCGCGCCGAAGAGCCGGATACGGGCACGACATTTGTCGGCGCTTACGTTACGTATCAGAATCTGGACGGAACGCTGACAAGAGAGTTTATCGCCGCCGATCAGTGGCAGAAGGATAGCAGCGGGGTATACCGTTACGACCATAAGGTCGAAACGCCCGCAGAAATTTCACTGATTTTTGTAAAATCGCCGACGGTTTTATACGACCCGTACGGCGGAGACAAGTACTACTATGAGGACGGCGTGGGCGAGCCGACCAATATCGTCTCTTTTGCAGAGAATACCGAACGCACGGAGTATACCTCGCACGCGGCAAACTCGTCGAAGGACGGCTGGCAGTTCGCCGGTTGGCTGCTGGCACGAAACAAAGTGCTTCTGCCGGCAGAGCATACCGTGATCTACGATAAGAGAACGAATACGCTTACCTTCAACGGGAATGGAACTGATATTTCCACCGGTGCGGCCGTGAGCAGCACCACGGTGATCGGCGGCGCGACGCTGGTGGCGCAGTGGAAGTGGCGCCAGCGCTTTATCACGCAGGTGCAGAACGGCAGCAGTTTTGAGGACAACAGCGACTGCGGGCGGGTGACTGTGGTCGGCAGCAGCGCAAACGGAAACGACGTCGCCACCGACTATTATGCCGATACCGGCGAGCGCGTGAGGGCAACGGCAACGGCAAACGACGGATATTGCTTTATCGGCTGGTATCAGCAGATCGACAATGGAACCTATCAGCTGGTCAGCACCGAGGCAACGCACTGCTATACGGTGGAGCGTGAGGGCGTGCAGACCGTCTACGCCCGCTTTGCCCGCACGCATACGGTGACGTATCGATGGGATGCGTCGGCCTGTCCAGATCCAAACATGACACTGCCGGAAAAAGGTACCGTGATCGACGGCGGCACATACCCCATTTCGCAGATGTATGTCGCCAGTCATACGACGGTGCAGGGAACGGGCAGCGTGGACGGGAAGAGCAATGTGCCGGGCGAATGGGTATTCAGCGGCTGGCGCAACGGAGAGGACAGCGATGTGATCCGCCTGACGGAGTTGATCGACGTGACAACAGACCGCGTGCTATATGGCCGCTGGACATTTGTGCCCAATGCGCAGTATGAGCTGCGATATCAGTCGGCAGGGGAAAACTGCTGGACGCCGAGCGGCCTTGCCCAGCCGCCGCAGGCAGAAATGCATTACCGCGCGGAAGAAGTCACTGCCGCGCAGAGTCCTGCCTATACAGATGGCAGCCTCTTTGTGAACGATAGCGAGACGCTAAAGGGAACATGGTGCTTTGACGGCTGGAAGCGCAACGACCCGGAGGCAATTATTGAAGCGAATGGCGTATTTGAGATGCCCGGAGATAATCTGACGCTCACCGGCCAGTGGACGTTTACCCCAAAGACCTATACGGTGGTGTATGATCTGAATGACGGCAGCGGCCCGGCACCGGACGGGCATACAAGCTATGACTATTCTGCGCTCCGCTCCCGCAGCGGGTGCGAAGAGAAAACCGGCATTCCGTTCGGCGTTTTCGTCAAATTGAGCGAGTTTACCGGCACAGCGCCCAAAGAGAAATATTTCGCCGGCTGGGGTCTTTCGCCCGATGCACAGCAAACGCAGCAGCCGGGTGACAGTGTGAACGAGGAAACGCTCAGGGTGTCGCAGGATGGGGAGCAGGTGACGCTGTATGCCATCTATAAGCCGCTGGAGACGATCACGGTGGATTTTACGGTCAACAACCCGAGCTGGGGAACGGTAACCACGCCAAGCGGAACCTTTTATGTGAATCGGGATCAAGCAACAATTACAGGCGATGCCGTGATTTCTCAGGCGACAGCGAAATGCGGATTTCATTTCACCGGCTGGGTGAAAGAAGACGGAGAATCGGCAGGGACGAACACTGATTTGACGGTGTCGGCTGGCAATTTGGACGTCGAACAAGCAGGCCGCGTCGTGCGTTATATTGCACAGTTTGCGCCGAATGAGTTTACGGTTCAGTTCAACGCCAACGGCGGCGGCGGGGAAATGGGAAGTCAGACTTTCCGCACGCCGGAACGGGACGAGGAAACGGCACGATACCTGAATAAAAACGCCTTTACGCATAAGGGCTACAGCTTTGCGGGCTGGGCAGAGTCCAAGGACGGTGTGATGGCATATCGCGACGGCGCATTGTTTGAGGGCGTTGTGACGTATCGGGAACAGCCGATAAAAAATGGAGCAACCATTACGCTTTATGCGTTGTGGGAACCGCTTCCCAATGTAACGGTCACCTATACGGCCTATCCGCAGCAGCTGGGCGAGGTTGCGCTGAACAGCGAGGATACGGCGGTGCAGGCTGCGGGCGTTTCCGAAAGCACGAATCCCGAGACGGGAACGCTGCTCGGTGCAACGGCGACGCCGCACGCAGGCAGCGTGTTTGACGGCTGGTATAACGCGACGCATCAGAAAGTGTCGGAAAAACTGTGTTTTGTACCGCCGCAGGTAAACGGGCGCTACGAGCGCGCGAGATATATTGCCTACTTCCACGCCGAGCGCTATACCCTGCACTACAATAACAACGGCGGCACGGGCACGATGGAGAACCAGACCTTCTCGCACGGCGACGCGCAGGCGCTGACGGAATGTGCTTTTGCACGCGACGGTTACAGCTTTGTGGGCTGGGCGAAGGATGCTGCCGCGCAGCAGGCAGATTACAGCGATCAGGCAAGCCTGTTTTTTGAAACGGCGTTCCCAGAGGGAACAAAGGAAGCGACGCTCTATGCCGTGTGGAAAGAGAATACGGTCACGCTCAACTATGCGAGCAGCGATGAATCGCTCGGCACGGTGACTGTCGAGTCGGAGCCCGTTGACGCTGTAACAGGAACGGCTCACGGTTCGACCGCGCAGCCGAAGAGCGGCGCGCGGTTCGACGGCTGGTACAGCGCCGACGGCGCGCTTTTGTCGAAGGAACTTACCTTCGTCCCGACGAAGAAGGACGGCGCCGTCTGGCAGGGAACGACCTATTACGCGCACTTCAGTGCCAAGAGAAGTCCCTCGACTCCGTCCACACCGGCAAAGCCGGACGAGACAAAGCCGACGCTTGCGCCCATCCCGGAAATGCTCAACGGCGAGGATCATTACGCCTACTTGCTCGGTTACGAGGATGGCACCGTTCGCCCGAACGGAAGCATCAGCCGCGCCGAGGTGGCGACCGTGCTCTTCCGTCTGCTCAAGGACGATGTGCGCATGCAGAATTTGACGAAGGACAACGCTTACAGTGATGTGTCGGATACTGCGTGGTACGCCGCGGCGGTGTCCACGCTCTCGAAGATGGGCGTCATCAGCGGCTATCCCGACGGTACGTTCCGCCCGAACGCACCCATCACGCGCGCGGAATTCGCCGCGATGATCGCGCGCTTTGACGAGACTGCCAAGTCAGCCGACACGCCGTTCACCGACATTTCCGGCCATTGGGCCGAGAATGCGATCGGCAAGGCTTACGGCAATGGCTGGGTGGAAGGAAGCAGCAAAACGGTGTTCTGTCCGGAAAGCAACCTCACCCGCGCCGAGACGGCGACGCTTCTGAACCGCGTGCTGCACCGCCTGCCGGAGAAGGAGAGCGACCTGCTCGCAAACCAGATCGTCTGGCCGGACAATCCGGAGACCTTCTGGGGCTATCTTGCGATCCAGGAGGCGACGAACTCGCACGAGTACGAGCGCAAGGCGGACGGCGTTCACGAAACGCAGACCGCCAAGCGTGAGAACCGCGACTGGTCGAAGGAATTTGAGCAGTAAGCATATAAACCGCCATCTCAGGGAGCTACTGCACCCCGAGATGGCGGCCTTCTGTTATTGCGGCATATAGCATTTTTCCGGGGCGTTCGCAGGCAGCAGCTTTTCAGACCACGCTTCATCTGTTTCGCTCAGACCCGGCGCATTTCGCAGAACCCAAAGCAAGTCCGAGACGTTCAGCGCAGATCCGTTCGAGTATGAGTTCATGTATGCCCCGATGGGCGATGGCGGCGTTTACGAATATGTCGAGCTGTGGTACGGCTTTGCGGTCAAAAAGGAGAGTGACGCGCAGGACTACGCGGTCGAATTTCAGCGCTTTATGGCCCGTCAGGACGAGCTGAACACGCTTGCTTCTATCAAGGGCGTTCCCTCTGCTGCTAAGGAAACGACGGATGAGCGCTACACCGCGCTGAACGATATCGATAAGGTGGAGATGAAGGGCGTCAGCGATGGAACGGTTCCGGCCTACATCGGCACGCTCCTGGGCCATGCGGCAAACGAACTGCTGGACGGCAGCATCGCAAGCGCCGATGACGCAGTCGCGTCGTTCGTCGCCCGCTGCGCAGAGTCCACGCAGGGCGCGGATTGATAGCAGGATTAATAAAGGCAGGCACTTAGCGAGTACCTGCCTTTTTGCGTCGCCGGCAGATATTTTAAGGTTACTTTTATTTCACTGCTTGCTGATATGAGAACATTTTATTTGTCTCCCGCTCGTTTTTTCAATACTATGCTTGGAAATCTAGGGCAAATCGTTATTGCTAATTGGGATGACTTTTCGGATATAATTCCTATAATTCTACTTGAGCCAAAAATCGGCAAGTTTCTGTAGAAACTTGCCGGTTTTTAATTTTATTCGGTTGTTTCCTCGCGCAGCGAGTCTTTGAACAAGCTGCTCATATAATCGCTTCGTCCATAGAGAACGCGGTCAATGTAGACATCGCAACCTTGCACACGGTAAAATACCATATAATTGCCGCTGACAAGAAAACGATAGTCTGTTCCTACATCTGCAATGGAGGATAACGGGGTTCCCATTTCTGCGAAATTTTTCAACGGGTCAACCGCGTTCATAATGAGATCTATCACGCGCTCCGCAGCAGAACGATTCTGAGGTTCCAATACGATGTAATCCCAAATATCATCCAAATCGCGACGGGACTCGGGTGAATAATGAATTTTATTCTTCATTCGCTCTTGCGCGGAAGTGCGCCCTCATATCGTCCGGTGTCAGCCAGCCTTCCGTTTCGCCGGAGTGGCGGCCTTTTGCAAGCTCATTCATCAGGCGGATGGTCGCCTGTGTTCTCTCATAGTCCTGCATATCCACGATAGCGTACCGCCCGCGCCCGTTTTTCGTCAAAAAGACAGGAGCGCCCACAGTCACATCATGCAGTACCTCGCTGTAATTTCGCAGGTCAGAAATGGGTTTAATGTTCGGCATTATCTATCAGCTCCTTCAAACATAGTATATCCCATTTCGCTGTAAAATTCAACAGCAAGTTTGCAGCGTACATTTATAGAAATGCGCGCTGCCTATGTATTTAGAATGCTATCCATTCATTGGCAGAGGAAAAAGAGGGGCATCTATGATTCAGCAAGGGCAGAGTACATCAACAAGATGGCACTCTGCCCTTTTTATTTTATAATTTCGTCATATCAAGACTTTCACAAATGGTGTAATTGTGGTGTAGTAGGCGCCGTTTGAGCGATGAAAACCATTGATATAGCAGGCTTTTTCGAGGCTTCTTAGGATATTGCCATGGCAGATGAATAAGATTTTTGTCATTGCTGTTATATCCCTTCAAAAGCCTCCAAGCCTTGATATTTCAGGGCTTTTGGCGCTTACTTCATTTTTGCTGTCATGCCGGAAACCTACGCGGATTTCCGTAACTCTACGCAGATTTTCGGGCAAATGGTGTAGTAATTGGTGTAATGGCTGCGATTGCTTCAACCTGATTTTCTCTGCGGTTCCGGTGCGGCAAGCCCTTTGAAATCAATGATCTTTGCCATCTGCTCGGCGGCGCGGTCATAGCTCGCATGGGTGTAAACATTCAGCGTGACACCCACATCGGAATGTCCCATGACATACTGCAAGGTCTTGATGTCCATGCCAGCGTTCGCCATGTTCGTGCAGAAGGTGTGTCGGAACACATGGGGTGTGATGTGCGGCAGCGGCTTGTCCGGGTGTAGCTTTTGATATTTCTTCATCGCCCAGCGCATTTCATTCTCGATGTGCAAGGCAACCTTCGGACTATCGTTCTTGTCCAGCAGAAGAAAACCGCTGTACCCGTCGATGATCGTTTCCGTTTTCACGCGCTTGCGGCGGGAGAGAATCTTTTGTAGGCTTCGGTAAACCTCATCCGTCATGGGAATGTAGCGACAGCCGCACTCGGTTTTGGTTTTCTCCACATAATACTTGCCGCCGCGCTCTCGGACGAGCTGGTGATCTACCCGGATTTTCCGCCCGGTAAAGTCCAGATCAGCCTTTGTCAGCCCGCAGAACTCGCTGACGCGCATCCCAGTTCCCAGCAGCACCACAAACTCGTCGTAATACTTGCAGTAGGTCTTGTCCTCCCGGATGAAATCCATCCAAAGTGTTTGCTGCTCATCCGTCATCGCAATGCGCTTCTGTGAATCGTTGGAAACCACATCGACCAATTTGAAGTCAAAGGGATTCCGGCGGATCACATCTTCGTTGTACGCCATCTGGAAAGCCGGTTTGACAACGCCCCGAACGCTGGTGAGGGTGCTGTATCCCTTTCCGTCCTCGTGTAGCTTCATGATCCATTTCTGCGCGTCCGAAACCTTGATGTCTCGGATGGAACGGTAGCCAAAATCTTCTTTCTTCACCAGATTCAGCACGAAGTTATAGCCAACCTTGGTATTGTAGCGCACGCCCTGTTTGATGCTGATGTAGCGTTCCAGCAGTTGAATGACGTTGATTTTGCCAGCCGCATAATCAATGCCATCGTCGAGCTGCTTCTGGATTTCCTTTTCTTTTTCCCGCAGTTCTTTCAGATCGGAGGAATACACTGTCTGCCGTTTGCCGCGAATGTCTGTGTACCGATATTGATAAATCAGGTCTTTTCTCTGGCTCTCTCCTGTCCGCAGGATGCGTCCCTTGTTGTCTTTTCTCTTTTCGGACATTGTCAAACTCCTTTCCGTGATGGAAAGAGCCTTGATATGACACACTTATTGTATCATATCAAGGCTCCGATTTGCACCACAAATTTCAAATAGAATACGCCTGCTCGATGAACTGATCGAACAGGCGGCGTTTAATCAAGCGCTTATTGCCCACCCAAAGGACGAATTTGCACCGGTCCTCGTTGGTGATCTCGCGCAGTTTGTTGATACCAATGCCGGAATAAGCCGCAGCCTCCTCCAAGCTCAGATTGCTCTTTTCCCAAATCGGGATTTCCTTCATAGGCAGTTTACCCTCCATGCAAAAATAGCCAGACAGGGCGAGGCGGCAACGAAGTCCGGCAACGGACTTCCAAAAACCTCGAAACATACCCGGTCTGACGGTTGATTTACGATTATCCTTTTCTTCTATTTTTCTGTTGTTTTGGTTGTCAAAGGCAGAAAAAGCCTGACAGAGCAGGGATTGCCTCGGCAACCAGCCTGACAACGGAGTAACAACAGGATTTGCAACCAGCCGCACTTTTCAGAACGGCAGCTCCATCTGCTCTGTGATCTCCACAAAGCCGTCCGGGATTTCTGTATTTTGGTTGCCGCTGCCCGTTGCAGTCTTTTCTCGCTCCCAGCCTTTTTGCCTGCCGTACCCGGCAAAGCTGCGAGGATTGGAGAAATACGTCCAGCCGGTCACACACTGGTTCATAATCTCGTTGATCTCGCGGATCTCCCATTGCTTCGGCTCATCAAAAGCATGGTTCAGCGCCTCCTTGTAAAGCTGCTTGGAACAGACGGTATCGCCCGTGTAGCTGTCCAGAAACGCCTGAATCATGCCCGCTTTCGTGTCCTCCGGCATGAAGTCCTTCTGATGTTCCTTGAGATAACGTACCATTTCCGGGCTGAACGTCAGCTTCCAGCCGCCTGCCCGGTAGATGGTCATTGCCTCCGCCCACACCTGCTGCAAGTAGGATCTGGATGCGGCTTCATCCTCCAAAATGTGAACCTCTGCCTGTTCCGGGCAGACCTGCACGGGCAGGAAACGCCGGTTGCCGGAGCGGTCGAGGGGCAGGAAGTCCATTGCGTTTGACGTGCCACCGAATACGCATTGCCGCAATCGGTCTGCCGGATGGGTTTCATACGGGATTTTGTAGACCTCCTTCTGACGACTCAGAAACGACTTGATTTCCTCAATGCTCTTGGCATTGGCGGTGGCAATCATCTCGGACATTTCAATGATCC